>OLII01000118.1_pt1 | contig 28911 bp, 23 predicted proteins | sample 1609481 | NCBI WGS metagenome assembly OLII01 (sample SAMN05416859, study PRJEB24817) | seawater metagenome | isolation source: Sea water | place: Canada:Atlantic | collected 2013-11 | reverse complement strand
TTGCTAAACATGATGTTTAATTAAATGTTTACAAGTTCGCGAATATAAAAGACGCTTTACGCGTCTTTTTTTTGAGGTTTATTTGAAGGTTAATTCAAAGACCTAGTCTTTTAAGGTCTGCATATGAGAACATTTTTTGTCTGCACACTGATACTTTAAGCCTGCAGCCATGTTTCTTTTCAATAGTAACGGAAATTGACATTGCTCACACTCACCACTAACTGGTTCATGGTTTACCACAAACTTACACTTTGGATACGCATCACATGAGTAGAATTTTTTGCCAAAACGACTGGTTTTTTCTTGCAGCAAGCCGGTTTTACAACTTGGACAGTTAACTTCTGACAGCATCTCTTGTTCTTCATGCTCTATATGATGACATAGAGGAAAGTTGCTACAGCCAATAAACATTCCATAACGCCCTTGCTTTACCGCCAACTCATGTCCACATAATGGGCATTCGCTACCAGGTAAAACCTTATCTTCAACACGTTCATGCTCAACCACAGGGCGAGTGTATTGGCAATTAGGGTAATTAACACAACCTAAAAAAGCACCTGACTTACCATGCTTAATAGTAAGTTCTGAACCACATTCAGGGCACACTTGATACTCTTTCTCTAAAGCATGTTCATGATGAGTAAATAGAGGTTTATCAGATTCAGACATTTGGAAGTTTGCATATATATAAACAAGTATGTGGCTATTATGCCACAAAACTTGCCTAAACAATATGCTCAGCCATATAGGTTAGATATAAGCTGCTGAGGGGTACTGCATTAATAGCAGAATTTAGTGGAGCGGACCTTCTTGCTCTTCAAAAATTAAATCTTCTAGCTGAGAGTATGCAGACTCTTTACCCGGCACATTAAAGAGTACCATTAAGATCACCCATTTAAGGTCATCCATGGAAAAGTACTTAGTGTCTAACTCCATAACTCTATCAATGACCATTTCACGTGTAGTAAAATCCAGCACGTTTACTTGCTCAAGAAACAGAATGAAGCCCCTACTTTGCGTATCAAGTAATTGCATTTCTTCATTAGTATAAATACGTACTGACTTACTACCTACGCGGGTCAAGTAAGGATAAGCATCGGTATCTTGCAGTGCTGCAAGCTTTTCTAGCCAATTTAGCGCTTTGTATATTTCATCTTGGTGAAACCCAGCTCTAGTTAACTCGTCGGTTAATAGCTCATGGTCCACCATAGCGTCTGTGTCATTTTGGATATAGGTTTCAAAAAGATACATCAAGATATCAAACATAATTAGCCCCTTTAAACTTATTGCATTCTAATGTAGCCACCCGGTACCGCAGATACCAGACCACTTAGCTCAAGCATTGTTAATCGAGTTAACACTTCCTCTACGGGAAGTTTACTTCGTGAAACTACTTTATCTACGGGAGTAATTTCAAATCCCACACTAGCCAACAATGCATCGTTAGACAAGCTTTTTTGAGTTTCTTCATTTTCTCCTTGAGTAGATTGTCGTTTTATAGATATGTTGTTATGCGCACTTCTCTTTAAGTGTAGACTAGGTTTATTTGTAAAAGCGAACTCATCCACTATATCGGCACATTGCTCAACAAGTTTAGCTCCTTGTTTAATTAGCCAATGACAGCCTTTAGCTTGTTGATTTTCAATAGAACTTGGTATTGCAAAAACTTCACGGTTTTGTTCTATCGCACACCTTGCGGTAATTAACGAACCACTTCTCATTTCAGCCTCAACGACCAAAACACCTAAGCTCATACCGCTAATTAACCGATTTCTTTTCGGGAAGTGCCCTGCTCTTGCCGGTGTACTAGGCATAAATTCGCTAATAATTGCGCCGCCAGTATTGATGATTTCTTTTGCTAAAGTTTTGTGACTTGCTGGGTATACTTGATCTAACCCCGTCGCAACCACAGCTATGGTACTAGCCTCTTCACAGAGCGCTCCTTTATGTGCTGCGGCATCTACTCCTAACGCTAAACCACTGTTCACAACGAATTGCTGTTGTGCGAGTTGTTGGCTTATTGAAAAGGCTGTTTCTCGTCCTGTCACACTAGCAGAGCGGCTACCGACCACCGCCAATTGTTGAGCATTGAGTAATTCACTATTACCTTGAACAAATAGCACTAATGGCGGGTCATAAATCTCTTTTAATAATTGTGGGTAGTTAATATCGTTAAAACAAATGATGCTGCTTTTGCAAGCTTCACTCGCTTGGATGATTTTTGAGATGTATTGCCAATTAGGATGTTGGAAAGCTTCAAGCTGCTTGGTACTTAAACCATTAGCTGAAGTTAATTTCGAAGGTTTATTTTTATCAGGAAATAACGCGACAAGACCAAAGGTTTCGACTAAGGCTATTTTTTTGTGGATTGCGAGTCTGGGCACTAACTTTAAAGCTAGCCATAGTTGGATATTATTTTTACTGCCCTTTGTTGTCACTTGTCTTCTCCTTAAGAACAAGTCGTAACCCTTAATTACCCTATGGAATTAGGGCAATTAAGGTGTTTAACAGTGGTTATTTTGGTGCTGTAATTATGTCATTTAACCTAGCAGGCTTTTGTGTAGTTAAAATTAAAGCCATGCTCGCTTTCTGATATACCTTAAAGACCATTAATTCACCTAATTTTTCTTCAGGCATTTTATAATCTCCGCCAGTCATCTTGTTCCAACGAGATGTTTCAGCAACATAGGCAGGGCCGCTACCCGTATCAACTACAGCCGGACTAGTTCGCTTAATAGCCATAACATCACCAACCGTAACTTCATGGTCAAGACCACGGTTAATCATAACTACTTCAAGCTTAGCAAATTCTCGACCTTCACTCGTTGCTTTAACAATTGAACCACGTAACCCATCTTTAGCTGCTTTCATAGAAAACACAGCCGGTAATAATTGACCTTCATTAACAGGCACAACATAGTTTCCTGCGTGAATTTCTCGTTTAACAGAGCCAACATTCATGGTTGATGGCACACTGTTTTCCATATCACCGCGTTGAAGTACTTGCCCTGTTCCTACTAGGTTGACATAGAAGCCTAAAGAATCATCTGTTTCAGGATCAAAAATTTCTTCGCCTTTATCATAAATGGCATAACTTTGAGCAACTTCAAGGTCGGCATTAACATAAACCTTAAAATCTTTGGTAGTCATTCTATAACCTTCATCACTACCAATAATATGTGGTAATGATTCAAGTTCATCTTCAGTAAATAAGTGATCGTATCGAACAAATGGCGCAACAACTTCTAGAGGTAATAAAGTAATTGCAGAATCTTTTTTCTTTTCTTGTCTAATTTTAGGTGACCATTTATAACTTGGCTTAACAGGCTCAACCACAAGCATCGGCTCACCGTTTTCATCAAAAACTAACTTTAAAACATCACCAGGGTAAATTAAATGCGGGTTATTAATTTCTGGGTTTAAGCGCCAAAGCTTAGGCCACAACCAAGGTTGTTCGAGAAAAAGAGCGGAAATATCCCATAAAGTATCACCTTTAACGACTACATGTGTTTTGGGTGCGTCATCATTAAGCTTTACCTGATCTGCTAACGCAATCAACGGGTAAGACAATAAAGATAGCGATAGAATTATTTTTTTAAGCATAGAGCTCGTTCCTTTTTCGTGCTTACGGCTGTAACACACTATTATTATTAGTTATATCAAGTGACTTAAAAATGCGGGTTTCAGTTACAGTTACTTGAGTATATAATTAAAACATAACATTCTAGATGAATTATCGCTAATTCTTTTGACAAAATATGACTATTTTAACTGTTTTACGTTTCCCAGATCCGCGCTTAAGAACTAAAGCGCAAGTTGTTGCTGAAATTAATAGCACAACGACAACAATTATAGACGATATGTTGGCAACCATGTACGACGAGAAAGGTGTTGGCCTCGCAGCTACCCAAGTTGATATACACCAACGCATTGTTGTCATGGATACTTCAGAGGATGGTGACCAACCCATCGTCTTAATAAACCCAGAAATAACAGCTACAAGTGATGAAACTTCGATCAATGAGGAAGGCTGCTTATCTGTTCCTGGCACTTATGCCAAAGTAGATCGTCATGACGCTTGTACCGTAAAAGCCCTTGATAGAAACGGTAAAGAATTTACCCTCAATGCCACAGGTCTTCAAAGTATTTGTATTCAACACGAACTCGACCACTTAAATGGTGTACTGTTTGTTGATTACCTATCGGCATTAAAGAGAAAACGCATTCAAACTAAGCTTGAAAAAGAAGCGAAATTTGCCAACTAGACTAAATTAGTAAGCACTCACAAACTCTCAATAGGATAACCCCTTTGCCTACTCCACTAAATATTATTTTTGCTGGTACTCCTGACTTTGCTGCACAACACCTAGCAGCATTGATTGAAGCTAAACACAATATTGTTGCCGTATATTGTCCTCCTGATAAACCTGCAGGGCGAGGTAAAAAACTAACCGCTTGTGCCACTAAACTACTCGCTCTTGAACATGAGATAACAGTAGAACAGCCTGTTAACTTTAAAAGTGAAGAGGCCCAACAACAATTGGCACAGTACAAAGCTGACATTATGGTGGTGGTCGCCTACGGACTACTACTACCTGAAGTTATTTTGAACACTCCTAGATTAGGCTGTATCAATGTTCACGGTTCAACTTTACCTAAATGGCGAGGAGCAGCACCTATTCAACGCTCTCTTGAAGCAGGTGATGAAAAAACCGGTGTGACCATAATGCAAATGGACAAAGGCTTAGACACTGGGGATATGATATTAAAAGCTGAATGTGCCATTGAAGCTAGTGATACTAGCGCCAGCTTATATGAAAAATTAGCTAAGTTAGGGCCAACGGCTCTGGTTAAAACCATTGAACTCATGTCAAAAAGTGACTTTCAAGCAAGTGAACACAATATTGCTCAAGATAATGATCAAGCCACCTACGCACACAAACTTGATAAAGCTGAAGCAGAACTTGATTGGCAACTCAGTGCTACAGAGCTAGATAGAAAGATTCGCGCTTATATTCCTTGGCCTGTTGCTCAATTCACGCTAGCGGAGTCAGAAAGTAAATCACACAAAATTAGAGTATGGCAGGCATCTGTTCAAGAATATCACGGTGAAGCTCCTTTTGGCACCATCATTAAAACAGATAAGCAAGGCGTCGTTGTTGCAACATCATCTGGTGCATTATGCCTTGAAGTGATTCAGCTTCCAGGGAAAAAAGCGTTAGCTGTAAAAGATATACTCAATGGTCGCAGTGATTGGTTCACTGTCGGCAGCCATATTAATAAGCTTGGTTAATCATTATGACAATTAACATTAGAGCCCTTGCTGCAAAGTGTTGTTACGCCGTTATTGACCAAGGACGTAGTTTAAGTGATGAATTGCCTAAACAGCAGGACAAAGTGATAGGCAAAGACAAAGGTTTATTACAAGAAATTTGTTACGGCGTACTACGCTATTTACCTGAATTAGAAAATGATGTCCGTCATCTGGTGCAAAAGCCATTAAAAGGTAAACAGCGAGTCTTTCACTTTTTACTCATAGTTGGTGTTTATCAGATCAGATATATGCGTATACCTGATCATGCTGCGGTGAGTGAAACAGTTGCAGCCACAAGCGCTTTAAAAAATCGCCATATGAAGGCACTAGTCAATGCAGTGCTTAGAGGTTTTTTACGTACGCAAGAAGCTCAGAGCAAACAAGAAAATAAATCAGATAAAAATCTCGCGGAGCCGATAAAGTACAATCACCCGGGTTGGTTTATTAAAAAAGTTCAACAAGGCTACCCTAAACAATGGCAAGCAATACTTTCTGCCAACCAAAATAAGCCACCAATGTGGTTACGGGTAAACCAACAGCACCATACCAGTGAGCAATATCAGGCTTTATTAAGCGATGAAAATATTTCCATCGCTTCAATTGAACCAAAATCACAAGCTATCGTACTTGAAAAGCCAATTGACGTTACTAAGCTACCAGGGTTCGATCAAGGCTGGGTTTCAGTGCAAGATGCCGCAGCACAACAAGCAGCTCGCCTTTTGGATTGCCAACCTAACGATATAGTATTAGATTGCTGTGCTGCTCCGGGTGGAAAAACCTGTCATATCATTGAGCAAACGCCAGATATCGCTTCAATGACAGCGATTGACATTGAAGAAGCCCGTCTTACCCGTGTTCATGAAAATTTAGCTAGATTAAAGTTATCCGCTAATGTCATTGCTGCTGATGCCGCAAGCAAAGACTGGTGGGACGGCAAACAATTTGACCGTATTCTACTTGATGCCCCATGTTCGGGAACTGGGGTAATAAGACGACACCCAGACATAAAGTGGTTACGAAAAGCCAGTGACATTGAAAAACTTGTCGTCTTGCAACAGCAAATTCTTGATAACATTTGGTCTTTACTGAAACCCGGTGGCACACTACTTTATGCTACCTGCAGTATATTACCTGAAGAAAACTGCCAGCAAATAGAGCGCTTTATCGCACAAAACCAAGATGCACAATTAATTGCCATTAGTACCAATAAGCTTGATACTGAAGATAGCGCTATTGGTTGGCAACTATTGCCAGATACCGACAATATGGACGGTTTTTATTACGCCAAGCTGTTAAAACACAAATAATAAGAGCATAAAAAGCACATGAAAATAATCATAGTGGGCGCAGGTCAAGTTGGTGGCACTCTTGCTGAAAACCTTGTTGGCGAGAACAATGAAATATCTGTTGTTGATATCGACACCGAGAAGTTACGTGAGTTGCAAGATAAAATGGACTTGCAAGTAATTAATGGTCAAGGTTGTCACCCCGAAGTATTAATCAATGCCGGTGGTGAAGATGCAGATATGGTGATTGCGGTAACGAGTGATGACGCAACTAATATGATTACTTGCCAAATTTGCTCTTCGTTATTTAATACCCCAAAAAAGATTGCCCGCATACGCTCGGATCAAATACTAAAATATTCTGACAAGCTTTTTCATAAAAAACATATTCCTGTTGATCACGTTATTGCACCTGAAGAATTAGTCACTCGTGATATAGCTCGCTTAATCGACTACCCCGGTGCATTGCAGGTACTAGAGTTTGCTCACGGCAAAGTCAGTTTAGTTGCGGTTAAAGCTTACTATGGTGGCTTACTTGTTGGTCATGCCTTATCAACATTAAGAGATCACATCCCTAATGTGGATACTCGAGTCGCCGCTATTTACCGTAACGGTAAACCTATCCGCCCGTTGGGCACGACAGTCATTGAAGCAGATGACGAAGTGTTTTTTATTGCCGCCAGTATTCATATTCGTGCGGTAATGAATGAATTACAGAAGTTAGAGTCTGCTTACAAACGCATCATGATTGCTGGCGGCGGTAATATTGGTGCCGGTTTAGCACGAATTTTAGAAAAAAATCATCAAGTAAAATTAATAGAGCGCTCGCAAAAGCGTGCTGAACAATTGACTTCTGAGCTCAATGACACCTTAGTTTTTACCGGTGATTCTTCTGATCAAGAGTTACTTACCGAAGAAAATATAGATCAATTTGATGTTTTTATTGCGGTTACCAACGATGATGAAGCCAATATTATGTCATCACTATTAGCCAAAAGGCTTGGTGTGCGCAAAACCATGGTATTGATTCAGCGAGATGCTTATATTGATTTGGTACACGGCAGTACTATCGATATCGCAATATCACCGCAACAAGCAACTGTATCTGCATTGCTGACCCATGTAAGACGTGGCGCTATAGATAACGTTTACAGTTTACGTGGTGGCGCTGCAGAAGCCATTGAAATCGTAGCTAAAGGTGATGAAAAATCATCGAAAGTTGTTGGTCGAGCAATTAAAAATATCAAATTGCCACCGGGGACAACGATAGGTGCAATAGTTCGTGGTAGCGAAGTATTAATAGCCCACTCAAATACATTAATTCATGAAGAAGATCACGTAATTCTCTTTTTAGTAAACAAACGCTATATCAGTGATGTTGAAAAACTGTTTCAAGTAAGTGCCATATACTTTTAGTCTTCAGCTTTGACATGATTTCTTACAGCTAAACACTTATTTATTCAGGGATTAGCTGTAATAATAGTAATCTAAATATACTGAATCCGCTCTCCCCTTTATCTATTTGAAACGAACAGCCATCTTAAAAGGACTTTTATGAATATTTCGAAAGCATTCTGCGCCTTAACTATCGCTTTAAGCAGCTTTACTAGCAATGCAGAGCTTGTTGACAGTGCTCAAGATTGGCAAACTTTTGAAACTGATAACTTTCGTGTTCATTTCACACCTGAATATCGCCAATGGGCTTTATCAAGTGCAAGTGAAATGGAAAAAGTACGCCTGCTAATAAAAGAGCAACAAGGTCGTGTGCTTACTGAAAAAGTTGATGCTTATATTGTTGACCCTTATAACGCAGCTAATGGTTTTGCTTTTCCCTTAAGCCACCGACCTTATATGGCATTTTTTGCCACACCACCACAATCAGATAGTATTATTGCTAACTCTACCGGTTGGCAGCAATTATTAGTCCTGCATGAATATGTTCACTTGGTTCATTTAGCACAAAAAAGTCGCAGTAATTGGCGAGACAATCTAGCCAATTGGTATGATTTATTTGATGCCTCACAAATTAATGAAGAACGCTGGGTTAGTGAAGGCTATGCTACATTATTAGAGTCAAAACTTACTGGACGTGGACGTTTATACAATAATCAAGTAGAAGCGATTATTCAGCAATTTGCTCGCCAAGGAGCCCTTCCTACCTACGCAGAATTAAATAGTGCCAGTGACAAATTTATGTCGGGCTCAATGGCTTACTTAGTTGGCGTGCGTTATTTAAAGTGGCTAGAAGAAAACTATGGTGAAGAAACCCTAGATGCTGTTTGGACTCGTTGGCATGCCGTAGAACAAAGAGAATTTGAAAAGGCCTTCAGTGGTGTATTTCCTGATACGGCAAAAAACCTCTACCAACGTTTTGTTGCTGAATATACTTTTGAAGCGATGCAGCATGAACAGCGCTTAGCAACGCAAAGTAGCGCTGATAATAATTCAAAAATATGGTTAAACCTTTCGGGCTATGTCAGCGCTCCCACGCTAAGCCCATCCGGTGAACACCTAGCAATCGTTGAAAGCCAAAGAAATGGTAGCACCAGTAAAACTACACTAAACATCTATAAAACCAGTGAAAATACTAAGAAAGCTGAAGAATTTGTCAAAAACAATGACAAATTATTAGCAGATGATCCTCTCGATATCGCCGATAAGGCACCAAGCGTATTTAAACGAGAAATTACCTACAGCTTAAATCAAAAAAATAACCGCGGAATTAAAAATCCACGCTGGCTAAATGAAGACACCCTGCTTTACGGCTCAAGCAGCCTAGCAAATAAGAACAGCTTTCATCAAGATATCTATTCATGGCATTTACCAACCAATACCGTTAAACAGCTTACTACAGGGGCTAACCTTAGACGCTTCGATATTAGTGATAATGGCCAATACCTAATTGCCGAAAGAAGCCGTTATGGATTTTCTCAACTAGTGAAGGTCAGCTTAGCTGCAGAGTCTTTAGGAGAAATAACTGCAGAGTTGACCGCTAAGAGTTTGGAGAAGGTCTACGATTTCCCTCGATTTAAACCAGCACTTAATGGCACTGACAGTAATAGTTTCGCTTATCTCAGTTCTAGCTTAAATAATAAATGGCAATTGAAAGTACGTCAGCTGGACGGGAACCAAGAAGAAATTATCCCATTGCCAGTAAACTATCAATTTCTATCCTTTCCTGAGTGGTCAAAAGATGGTCAGTCGCTATTTTTTGTTGCCGGTTTAGACAGTGCGACTAGGTTGTATCAATACGATTTTGCAACAAAGAAACTCCTTGCAGTAACCTCTGGAAAGCAAGTTATCACTTGGCCTACGGTCAGCCAAAATGATCAATTACTTTACTTAGCAGTCAATGCTCAAGGCCCTGACGTTTACCAATTAGATTTATCGCACGATAAGAAAGCAATAACACAGACCACTACTAATTCTGCAGTCACGATAGACTTGGCAGAAGACTTAAAACTAGATAAAGCAACTATCTTGATTGATGAAAGTATTGGTGAGCAAAAAGAATATGGCGTAGGGCCGCAACAAGGTACTTTCACCTTAGCGGAGAGTTATTTTTCAGCAAGTAGTAGTGTCTTTGAAGTGAGTTATAAATCAGGGGATGTTTTATCTCGTTTTGATTGGCAAGTTAATGCCAGCCAAGATGTCTTTAACAATATTCTCTCTGGCGCTTCAGCTGCAATTCGCTGGCAAGGCTGGCCGGTTAAATTGCTTGCTCATAGTTACCTATTTAACTTAAAAACAGATCAGCAATATAGTGATGCTCTAGTACTAGGAAAAACCTCTGAGCAAGGTCTCTTATTTGAAGCGCGTTACCCTTATAGTGTTGAAGAGTTTTCTGTCGACTTATTTAGTCAAATACAGGCGTCACAATTCAAAAATACTCTAGAGCAAAGCTTTGACAGCCAGTCACTTTCTCTCGGTATTGAGCAAAACTGGTCTTATGATCAACAAAGCTGGGGAGTTACACAAGCATTCAAGGCTCAACTAATTGCAGCTCAAGATGAGTTAGCTGAAACAAATGGCAATGACGGCGACTATTATGGTAGTAATGGTTCACTAAATTTAGTGGCACATATTCATGGTTATGGACTGGGTGTTAACTACTTATGGGCTGAGCGCTCTGATGAAGCGGGTAATATTCTTAGTTTAGGTGGCTATAGTTCCACCTTAATACAGCAAAAAGCGCATTTAAATAAACAACTAGCTCCTGAACTTGCCTTCTACCGTCAAACAGGCAATGACTACCAAGCTTATCAAGCTTATATTCCTTTTGGCTTTATTGAAGCTTTTTATACTCGTCATGAAATGTCTGAGCAAGTCATTATCGACAGTTATGGAGTCAAAGGCTCATTTGAGAATAACTTTGGCTTTACCGGTTTTACTAACTTAGCGGTTAGTTATGGTTTAGCGCAAGTGAATCCTGAAGATGAGAGTTCAGAAACACACGGTTGGCTTGGACTCAGTTACAAGTGGTAAGTAAAAAATAAATAGCTGATATATAAAAGCATTAATTTAGTTGTATATACATACAAGTTATATGTATATACAACTAAAGGGTACTATGAACGCCAAAAAGCAGGAGTAAATAAAACCAGTAAAGTAAATATCTCTAATCGACCAAACAACATTGCCATTATTAACACCCACTTACTCATATCATTTATTGATGAGAAGTTTGCAGCGACCTCCCCTAAGCCTGGACCTAAGTTATTAATACACGCAGCAACCGCAGTAAAGGCAGTTATATCATCCATGCCAGCAGCAAGAAGCAACAACATACAAATAACAAATACTGCGGCATAAGCTGAGAAAAAGCCCCAAACAGCTTCAACTACACGGTCTGGTAACACCTTACGACCTAGCTTAATACTGAAAATAGCTTTAGGGTGAACTAGCTTATTAAGTTCGCGAAGCCCTTGTAAATAGAGTAAAACCACTCGAACAACTTTCATCCCGCCACCTGTACTCCCCGCACAACCACCAATAAAACTAGAAAATATTAGTAGCATGGGCAATAAGGTTGGCCAGTCGGCAAAAGAAGTCGTGGCAAAACCTGCAGTCGTGCTAATGGAAACAGATTGAAATAGTGCTTGATCAAATGCCTGATCTGCATCTTGATAAGTGCCACTGCTTAGCAAAACGGTAAAACAAATCAATGTTAAACCGATTTGGATACCAATAAAAACTTTAAATTCCGGATCAAAGATATAACTTTTTAGCGAACGACTTTGCACAGCCGCATAGTGCAGAGCAAAATTCACACCGGCAATTAATAAAAAGAAGACACAGACAAGGTTAATTGTCGGGCTATTAAAGTAACCCATGCTGGCATCGTGAGTTGAAAATCCGCCAATTGCTATAGTGGAGAAGGCATGACAAATAGCATCAAACCCCGACATTCCTGCTAACCAATAAGCAACAGCACAAGCAATCGTTAAACCTAGGTAGATGTACCATAAGTGTTTAGCTGTATCTGCTATTCTAGGCGTCATTTTTGAATCTTTAACCGGGCCTGGCGTTTCTGCTCGATATAACTGCATGCCACCAATACCAAGCATAGGTAACACCGCGACCGCTAATACAATGATACCCATACCACCTAACCATTGCAGTTGCTGGCGATACCATAGTACAGCATGAGGTAAACCCTCAATATGATTTAGTATTGTGGCACCTGTGGTTGTTAAACCAGAAAAAGATTCAAAGAAGGCATCAGTTGTAGAAAGATTAGGTTGCTCTAATAGCATTAAAGGAATTGCTGAAAAGCTTGCAAGCACTAACCAAAATAACACAACAATTAAAAAGCCCTCCCTCGCTTTTAGATCAGTCTTTTCATACCTGTTAGGGTACCAAGCGATAAAGCCGGTGATTATGCACCAAAGAAAAGCGAGAATAAAAGGCAAACCGCCACCATCACGGTAGATCAGTGAGATTAAAGCAGGAGGCAGCATGGTTACACTAAGCAGCGCAACCAACAGACCTAAAATTCGGATAATATTTTTATATTGCACGTGTCATTTTTCTTGTTCGATGTATCGTTCGAAAGTGATTAGCACCAGTAAGATTAATTTATTGTTCACTTAGCGAAAATTAATCCGTTTGATTAAATTGTAATTGTCCAGCAGACAATGTTTGTAACTTATCTTGCATTAAGGTTAAATTATCTACCGGTATAGCGAGTTGAAAAATAACACTTTGTTGATAGTCTTGTGTTAATACTTCACCCTCAACCTGCCTAAGTAAGTGTAAAACATCATCTACTTGGCTATATTGACATGCTAAGGTTTTGTGCACCATAGCTATTTTAAGTTTTGACTGTAAAAGTGTTATTGCTTGTCTAACACTACCGCCATATGCCCTTTGTAACCCTCCAGTACCTAGTTTAGTTCCACCAAAGTACCTAACAACAACAGCACATACTTGCCCTATTCCGCCTCCTTGAAGCGCTAATAACATAGGTTTTCCAGCTGTACCTGTTGGCTCGCCATCATCAGAAAATCCATAACCTTGGCTATCATCAGCAGCCTTAGTTAAAAAAGCATGGCAATGGTGATTTGCTTGAGGGTGAAGCTGTTGCAGTTCTTTTATCATAGCTTTAGCTTCAGCGCTGCTATCACAAGGGCGTAAGTAGCAAATAAAACGACTGCGGCTAATGATAGTTTCATCTTCAACTTCATTAATCGCAATTTGATAAGATTTTGACAAAATAACGCTACTTAATTATTAGGGACTGCAACTCTTTCAAAATAACTTTTACAGCCCCTAGGTTTGAAAAACTTAACTTAACCCTAAATCTCTGGTCATGTTTTCATTATGAGATTGATGCACAATGATATTGTCTTCTATTCTAATACCACCAAAACAGCGCATTTCATCAACATTCTGCCAGTTAACTTGATCAGCATGACTAGATGCTTTTAAGTCAGCTAATAGTGAGTCAATAAAATATAAGCCCGGTTCAATAGTAAACACCTGATTGGCTTCAATCATACGGGAGGTTCTAAGGAATGGGTGAGCTGCTGGGGAATTAACATGTGTACCGCGTTCATCAGCCATAAAACCGCCAATATCATGGACCTGTAAGCCTAAATGGTGCCCTAGCCCATGTGGGAAAAATGTCGAAATAATACCTGACTCTACAGCAGTATCTGCATCCACATTAATAAAGTTAAAGTCACTTAACACCTGACCAATAGCTCGGTGAGTTTTAATGTGAAGATCTACATAGCTCAAACCTGGCTTTAAGCCATCGACAGCGTTAAGCATTAGTTTATCCATTTGAGCAATTAGCTCGGCAAATTTATCATTTTTAAATGAATAAGTGCGTGTGATATCGGCGGCATAGCCATTAAAATTAGCGCCCGCATCAATAAGAAACGATTGATGTGTTTGTGGCATGGCCTTATCTAAATGCATGTAATGTAAAATTGAGCAGTTTTTATTTAATGCAACAATATTGCCGTAAGGCGTATCATTACTGCCATAACCTATTGATTTTAAATAAGCCTGTTGAATATCATACTCGCTTTCACCTTGTAAAAATGCATTTCGCGCAGCTTGGTGTGCTGTTACCGCAAGTACATTGGATTGGCGCAAGCACTCTTGCTCGTACTTTGTTTTATAACCACGGTGATAGTGTACATAATTTAATAATGCTTCAGGATTTATTGCCTCAAAACCAAGCGCTGTTGCAACTTCAATATGGCTACCAATATACGCAAAACCCTTTTTATCATATGGTAGCAACTTATCGACTTCACTCGCTTTAGTTAAGATTTTTATATTGAAAAAATCCCCCCAGTAGCTTTCACTTAATGGAGTGATTTTGTGCCAAAAATCAACAGGCTGATAATAAATTAACGTTGGTTTATCTTCGCCATTAACCACTAACCAAGAGTTAGGAATATCGATTAAAGGTAGCCAGTATTTAAAGTGGGGATTAACCTTAAATGGGTAACTGTTGTCATCAAGAAAAGCTTTAATCTCTTGCCCAGAGTGAATTACCAAGCCTTCAAGGTTTTCACGCGTTAAAGCTGTTTTGGTAGTTTGCTGTAGCTGGGCGATATGTGCCGGGTAATGACTTGCTAGCTTAGCATCAAGTGTGGTCATTTATATTATCTCCGAAAGGCTGCCTATCAATAAATTAACCACATCATAGCATATCCCTGTATTTCCTTTACTTTTAGCAGCGATTGATAAAGAAAAAATGCGATAGTATTGTGCATAAAACTTTGCAATTATCGCTAAAACAAGTCACATGGTTCATTACAGCTAACCACCAATGTTCATATTAATCACTTGCTCAAAAATGCTACTCACTTGTCCTGGCTTATGCTGATAAATCTCCTGGTAAGCTAAAACACTCTTCACATAATTTCGCGTTTCTTTATAAGGGATGGTTTCAATCCATATATCTGCGGGTAACGTTTTAGCATCTTTAAGCCAACGCTTTACCCTATATGGACCCGCATTATAGGAAGCGGTAGCAAGCACATGGTTTCCTTTATTTTTATCTAACAACTTCCTCAGGTACTTTGTACCTAATTTTATGTTGTTTTCAGCGTTATAAAGGTACTGCCGACTAACACTGCCACGCTTAAGTTGCTTTGCGGTTTTTGGCATTAACTGCATCAAGCCTTTAGCGCCGACCGATGAATGGGCATCAGTCATAAAAGAACTTTCTCTTCTAGCAATAGCAAATGCCCAAGCAGGATTTATCTTATGGCTTTGAGCATGCTGGTTAATTTTTTGATCGAAAGCTTTTGGAAAACGTAATTCAACATCATCTAAGTACCCTACCTGCGACAAGGTAAATATCGCTCGGTCAAACCAACCATTTTCGTTAGCAAGCTTTGCAGCAACGAGTTTTTCACGTGAATTTAACTGTGATAACCAATAGCGCCACTCTCTTCTTGCTTGAACGTACCTGCCTAAGTAATACAACTCAAAGGCTCGTTTAGCTGCGGGGTGTAATAGTATGGTGTTTTTTTCTTTAGCAGAGATAGCTAACGGGCTATCTTGTAAACTAACAGGGGTTTCCAAATAACTTGCAGCTAAAAAACCATAATAATGACGATTACCAGCTAACTCAGTCATAACATCTTGTCCATCAGCCAGCTGATTTGTCGCAATTAGTGCCCTAGCATACCAATACTTCCACTGTAATTTTTCTTTAAAGACTGCCGGCATACTCATCAGTTCTTCTAAGATTAATTGCCAGTTTTGCTGCTTAAGCACTTCGGTTAATTGCCACTGCATAATATTGCTATTAATGTTTTCAGGATTAAGCTCTGCTAACCAATCATGTGCTTTAATATGGTTTTTACTGGCCAAGGCTATAGCAAACTTTTCTGCAACTTGCTGTTGTTGATTTTCAGTCAATTTAAAGTGTTGTTTTGCTTTATTATAGCTGGCGATGGCGCTATTAGGATCGCGCCATATCAAACGCTTAATGCCGTAAACGTATATTTGTGCTTCTTTTTCAGACTTATGCTTAAACTTATTAAGTCGAGTCACGGTAGCGGGGTCTCGCCTTGTTTGATGCCAAAGCTTACCTAAATATTGTTCATCTTTTGGCAGCAACCCGGTCAAATATGGAATCAATGTATGCTTGCCACCATCTGCTGCCAAAGCAATACGCTGCCAAACAATATCTTTTGTTCGATAACCAGCCTGCTGCCATTTCTTTATAATGGGATCACAGACCTTGTCTAAAGACTTCCCTACCACCCATAAATCCGTCATTTGAGGTAAAATTATATTTTCAGACAGACCTGATGCCATAGAGAACTTCATATTTTGACAATTTAGTACCTCATTATTGGTCGGCTTATAAAATGCTAAAAAAGCCTTTCCCTGACCTTTTTTAGCTAAGAACTTTAACCATGCCTTACGTAACGGCCAATCAAGTGGTGAGTTCTTATACTTTTCAAGGAATATAGCGATTTCACCTGCTGAGGAAAGTTGCATGGTTTCAATAAGGCGACGTTGATCTAAATAAGGCTGTAAAGGGTAATAATGCAGTTGATTATAAAGAGACTTATATTGTTGTGTGTAAGGCTTTACTAACAACTTCTCAGCTTTTAAAAAGTTTTTTTGTTGCTCAATATCAGTGATTATTTGTAGGTTTTCACTCGCTTGGATTCCCTCGCTAAATATTAATAAGCTAAACAAGAACACCATGATTTTAAGGGAATTTTTCACTACTTCACCATACACAATAGGTTAAAACGTTCATCCATTATTCTTATAGATGATTTTCTACTTTTTAATAAACTCATTATAGCTTAAGCAATCACTGTTATGGTTGATCTTGCTTTAATTCTTATATTGATTTTCAAGGAGCTGATGACCTTTCGGTATTACTTTTTCAACAAGTTGTTTAACCTTTAGATTAAGCTAACTATGTACACGCTTTCTCTGCTAAACAAACATACGATAGCGAAGTCTAAATACCAAACGAATACTCCGCTTTAAACAGTATTACTAACAAATTTATTGTTTTTTCGATGATCCAAAGCTGCTCTGCCATTAAATTAACTTTAAAATGGATAAATTTTAAAACTCGAACCTCCACTGCAGCTAAGTTCAGGTATAATTAGTTTTGATTTAAGTTAACTCACTTTTTGTTATGACAATTTTCCAAAATACAGATCATGTTCTTGATGCTTTAGGTCTTCGTTGCCCAGAACCCGTAATGATGGTTCGTATGAATATCAGAAAAATTGCTTCGGGCGAAACTTTACTTATCAAATGTGATGACCCCTCTACTGCGCGTGATATCCCCAGCTTTTGTCGCTTTATGGAACATGAGCTGTTAGCTCAGCAAACACAAGAGCTACCTTATTTGTATGTCATCAAAAAAAGTTAACAGAAAATAGCGCTTGCTCTTAAAGCAATTTGTAAGTAAGTATTTCTCTTAGGAACTTTCCCCCAATAGCACTGCCTTATATTCGATAACTGTTAAAGTTCATATAAGGAATACTTGTCTATGCTTATCATTACTAAAGTTAAATTGGCTTCTTTTTTACAACGAAATAAATCTTTTATCCTTTTCATTTTGTTAATGTCTGTTTTTAGAAGTGCTGTTGCCGATTGGTATTCAGTACCTACAGGCTCAATGCAACCTACCATCCAAGTTGGCGACAGGGTTGTAGTCAATAAAATGGCCTACGACCTACGAATCCCCTTTACCCATATAAACTTAGTATCATTAAATACACCTGCTAGAGGCGAAATTGTTGTTTTTGATTCCAAAGCAGCTGAGCAACGTTTAATCAAACGCATTATTGGACTTCCTGGCGATATCATCTCTATGAAGCAAGACAAAATATTCATTAACGGTAAGCCTGTAACTTACCAAGCTGTAACTGCGAGTAACAAAGGTACTAGGCTCGTTGAAACCCTAGGTTCGATCCAGCATGCCATTGACATTAATACACAGACCAATGGCCAACTAAGTAATTTTAATGCGGTAAAAGTACCAGAGGGATATTATTTGGTGTTAGGTGATAATCGCCGAAACAGCGCTGATTCTCGAGTTCATGGTTTTATTCCACACCACGAGTTATTAGGAAAAGCGACGTCCATCGCTTTCTCGGTAAACTACCAGAATTACTATTTACCCAGAACAGACAGATTACTATTAGATATTTATAGTATTTAACCCAACAACCCCCACGCGCTATTAAGTGAGTGGGGATTTTTTTACACTGTAGAACTATGCAGGAACTTCAGCTTTTTTAAGCATGTTGAATAAGTCATCTTTTAATTTTAGTCGCTGTTTTTTCTTTCCTTCTAAATACTCATCACTGGTATTTTCTACGCCCTGTTCAATACGATGAACCTCTTGATCAACCTCGTGATATTCATTAAACAACCGAGCAAAGTGGTTATCGTTTATCTTTAGGTGATGAATTTCTTCTTTGAACTCTGGAAATTCGTGGTGTAAATCATGTTTCTCAATTGTCATTATTTTCTCCAATCTTTAAATTTAAAACTTTAAACTGCGCAATTTATGCATTTAGTTGTATAAGGTAATGCTAACAAACGTTCCGCTTTAATATGGTCATCGCACTCTTCACACAATCCATATAAACCATTATCAAGTCGTTGTAATGCTGTTATAACAAGCTTTAATTCAGCTTTTGCCTCGTGGTGAATTTCGTCGAGCACGCCATCATTCTCGGTTTCAGTGGCCTGTTCTGCAAAGTCCTGCGATCTTCCCTTATGAAAGTCAGCTTCTATCGCTGAGATGCGCTTTGTCAGCTCCGCTTGCTTCTTTAACAGTAATTGCGATATTTCTTTCTGTGGCATAACGTCCTCCTAACTCTTTGCTATTAACTTTTTATCTCTAAATTCACCTTACGCCTATAATCTTTTTCGATCTTGATCTAGCTCAAATAATGCGATGCAATTATGATTTATTCACACTTTATTTTAGGCACAAAAAAAGGCCGTGTTACCACGACCTTTTTATCAATTTTGTTAAATCAGTTTTTATTGTAAAACTGAAATATCAGCTATAGCTAAGAAGCTATTTCTTATTTGATTTAATAAGGTTAAACGATTTATTTTAACAGCTTCATCGTCACTCATAACCATGACACCATCAAAGAAGGTATCAATTGGCGCTTTTAGCTGTGCTAATTCGCTCAATGCCGCTTGATAATTCTTATCTGCCATTAACGGCTCTACTTTCAATTTTATTTGCTCAAAAGTATTTGCTAAATCTTGCTCGGCTTTTTCAGAGGCCAATTCAGTATTAAATTGTGGGTAAAGCTCACCATCAAATTTTGCAAGGATATTACCGACTCGTTTATTAGCCGCCGCCAATGTTGCCGCTTCAGGTAATTCACCAAAGAAAGTTACTGCTTTAATACGCTTTTCAAAATCTAACGGTGCGCTTGGCTTTTTAGCCAAAACTGCTTGAATAACATCAACTCGAATGTCTTGCTCTTGATAGAAGGCACGGAAACGACCCATAACAAAATCAAGTACGTCATTGGCTGTATTATCATTAACTAACTTGTCACCGAATAACTCAATACTCTTACTAATAAGCTCTGACAGGTCTAAATTTAACTGTTTTTCAATAATGATACGTATGCTACCAATTGCCGCTCTTCTTAAAGCAAATGGGTCTTTATCGCCCTTTGGTGCTTGGTTAATACCAAAGATACCAACTAAAGTATCTATTTTATCACTGATAGCAACAGCACAACCAATATTGGCTTCTGGCAACTCATCACCAGCAAATCGCGGACGGTACTGATCTTCTAACGCTTGCGCTATATTATCATTTTCACCATCATGCAATGCATAGTACTTGCCCATAGTACCTTGTACTTGTGGAAACTCTAGCACCATCTCAGACATTAGATCCGTTTTACTTAATAAACCGGCGCGATATGCATCTTGTGCATTTTCATTGAGTTGTTCTGCAATGAATTGGCTTAACTGGGCAATTCGTTCAGACTTTGCTTTTAATGTGCCAAGTTGTTTTTGAAACAGCACAGACTCTAAGCTAGTAAGTCTTGACTCTAAGCTTTGTTTTTTGTCGGTTTTAAAGAAAAACTCAGCATCAGCTAAACGCGGACGAATAACTTTTTCATTACCGAAAATTACCGCGTTAGGATCTTTTGATTCAATGTTAGCAACAAAAATAAATTTATTTACTAGCTGACCTTGTTGATCGGTCACTGGGAAATATTTCTGATGATCTTTCATTGAATAGATTAACGGCTCAGCCGGCACATTTAAGAAGTCTTCATCAAATGTACCCACTAAAGTAACTGGCCATTCAACTAATGCGGTAACTTCATTAAGTAGTTCTTCATCGATTAATGCTACAGCATTGATATCTTTAGCTGCTTGCTTAATCTGAGCAACAATTTTCTCTTGGCGAGCAGCAAAGTCTACTTCAACATAGGCTTTAACAAGCTCAGCTTGGTAATCATTAGCATGTGCTATTGTTACAAGTCCTTCATGATGGAAGCGGTGTCCTTGCACCTGATTGCTTGAACTTACGCCAAGCGCTTCACCTTCAATGATTTGTGAGCCAAACATCATGGTCAGTGTGTGTACTGGACGAATAAACTGAGTTCTCTCAGCTCCCCAACGCATCGGTTTAGCAATAGGTAATTTACTTAACGCCGTAGTAACAATGTTAGGGACAAGCTCTGTTACGCTCTTACCTTTCACTGTTGCACGATGAAGTAACCACTCACCTTTTTCAGTAACCAAACGTTCAGCTTCACTAACATCTATACCATTTGATCTTGCCCAACCTTGCGCAGCTTTGCTGGCATTACCTTCGTCATCAAAAGCAACATTGACAGCAGGACCACGCTTTTCAACGGTTTTGTCATCTTGTTTTTCAATAAGGTCAATAACTTGTACAGCCATACGACGTGGCGATGCAAACCACTTAATATCACTATAGGTTAAATTCTGGCTATCTAACTGGCTTTTAATGTTGTCATAAAATGCAGTTGCTAGTGTTTTCAATGATTTAGGAGGTAACTCTTCTGTACCTAGCTCAATTAGGAGTGTTTCAGTAGTCATTATTTAGCTCCTTTAACTGAGGTTGCATCTTTACATAGCGGAAAGCCAAGTTCTTCACGTTTTTGATAATAAGCTTCAGCACAAGCTTTTGATAAAGTACGCACTCTTAAAATATAGCGCTGGCGTTCTGTAACAGAAATAGCATGACGAGCATCTAGTAAGTTAAAAGCGTGAGATGCTTTCATTACTTGTTCATATGCTGGTAGTGGCAAGTTAGCTTCAATTAATTTTTGGCTATCTTTCTCACACTGATCAAATTGCTTAAATAAAGCATCTACATCTGCGTGTTCAAAGTTATAAGTAGATTGCTCTACTTCATTTTGATGAAAGATATCACGGTAATAAACAGTACCTAGTGGACCATCTGTCCAAACTAGATCATAAATGCTATCAACATTTTGAATGTACATAGCAAGTCGTTCTAAACCATAAGTTATTTCGCCCGTAACCGGTGTACATTCCAAACCACCAACTTGTTGGAAATAAGTAAATTGAGTTATCTCCATACCATTTAACCAGATTTCCCAGCCTAAGCCCCAGGCACCTAACGTAGGTGATTCCCAGTTATCTTCGACAAAGCGAATATCATGGACAAGAGGATCTATACCTAGCTCTTTCAGCGAGTTTAAATATAATTCTTGAATATTCTTTGGCGAAGGTTTTAGCATGACTTGGAATTGATAGTAATGCTGCAATCTATTCGGGTTTTCACCATAACGACCATCTGTTGGACGGCGACACGGTTGTACATAAGCACTGCTAATCGGCTCAGGGCCAATTGAACGTAAAAAAGTCATCGGGTGGAAAGTACCTGCTCCAACTTCTAAATCAAGAGGCTGTACGATTACACAACCTTGACGCGACCAATAATCTTGCAGTTGCAAAATAAGGCCTTGAAAAGTTTTACTGTTGTAAGTTGTCATGGTGTTCACTTTATCTTATTTATCTGGGCAAATTGATTTGCCGAATGTATCTGTTCTTGTCAGCAATTATACCGACTTTAGAGTATTTATCCTACAAAAATGCCCGGATATGAAGACCGGGCATCTTATGTTTCATCTAAACTTTACTATACGTCTAGGTTAGAAACTTTTAAGGCATTGTCTTCTATAAAGTTTCTACGAGGTTCAACATGATCACCCATCAATGTGGTAAATAACTGATCTGCTGCAATTGCATCTTCAATTGTTACTTTCAACATACGGCGAGTTTCTGGGTCCATAGTGGTTTCCCATAACTGTTCAGGGTTCATCTCACCTAACCCTTTATAACGTTGAATGTATTGACCACGTTTTGACTCAGCCATTAACCAGTTAAGCGCTTCTTCAAAGCTTGTTGCTGGATTAACTTTTTCTCCACGTTTAACGTAAGCACCTTCTTCCATTAAGCCATTTATCGCAGTGTTTAATTCTAGGATAGATGCAAACTCTTTAGATTGAATGAACTCATAGCCACAATTATATTCTTTATCAATACCGTGCTGTCTAACATTAAAGCTTGGGAAATAAATATTTCTTTCTTGGCTATGCTTAACTTCAACACTATAAATAGAACCGTTACCGTCTTGATTTTCAAGCTGTGTAATTAAGCTCTTTGACCATGCTTCTACTTTAGCTTGATCTGTAAAGTCGTCTTTTGAAATAACACTACCGTAAATCATTTTCTCTAAAATATCCGCCGGGATCTGTCTAGAGATACGTTTAATGGTATCCATTGCATCACGATATTGATTTACTAACTGTTCTAATGCTGCACCAGAAATAGCTGGTGCTGCTTCATTAACATGAATCGCGGCATTATCTAAAGCTAATGTCGTTAAGTATTCAGTTAAGCCATCATCATCTTTAATATAACGTTCCTGCTTACCTTTTTTCACTTTATAAAGTGGTGGCTGAGCGATAAAGATATGACCACGCTCCATGATTTCAGGCATTTGACGATAGAAGAAAGTCAATAATAAGGTACGGATATGAGAACCATCGACATCAGCATCGGTCATGATGATGATACTATGATAACGTAGCTTCTCTGGGTTATATTCATCACGACCAATACCACAACCTAATGCAGTAATTAAAGTACCAACTTCTTGAGATGAAATCATTTTATCAAAACGCGCTTTTTCTACGTTTAAGATCTTACCTTTTAATGGAAGAATGGCTTGGTTCTTACGGTTACGTCCCTGCTTGGCTGAACCACCAGCAGAGTCCCCTTCCACAATATATAATTCAGATAGCGCAGGGTCTTTTTCCTGACAATCTGCTAATTTTCCTGGCAAGCCAGCAATATCTAAAACACCTTTACGACGTGTCATTTCACGTGCTTTTCGAGCAGCTTCACGCGCCCTTGCCGCATCAACAATCTTCATAATAATAGTGCGAGCTATTGTTGGGTTCTCAAGTAGATATTCACCTAGTTTTTCACCCATAGCCTGTTCAACGGCTGTCTTAACTTCAGATGAAACAAGTTTATCTTTAGTCTGTGAAGAGAACTTAGGATCAGGTACTTTAACTGAAATAACCGCAGTTAAGCCTTCACGAGCATCATCACCAGTAGCACTTGTTTCATTGCCACCTTTCTTACTCTTATTCAGACCTTCTTTAGTCATATAAGAGTTTAATGTTCTGGTTAATGCAGTTCTAAAACCGCTTAAGTGAGTACCACCATCGCGCTGTGGAATATTGTTGGTAAAACAGAAGATACTTTCTTGGAAGCCATCATTCCACTGCATAGCGACTTCTACTACGATGCCATCTTCACGTTCTAAATCGAAGTAAAAAATCTCTTCATTAACGGCTGTTTTATTGGTATTTAAATAATCAACAAAAGCTTGAATACCACCTTCATAATGGAAGTGTTCTTCTTTGCCTTCTTCACGTTCATCAATAAGACGAATTGAAACACCCGAGTTCAAAAATGATAATTCTCGAATACGTTTAACTAAAATGTCATAGTGAAATAAGGTATCAGAGAAGGTTTCAGCACTTGGCCAAAAGCGCACTTCAGTACCTGTTTTATCACTTTCACCGACAACGGCAAGTGGCGCTTCTGCTTCACCTATATGATAAAACTGTTCATACAGTTTGCCATCACGACGGATGTTAAGCTTCAGCTTTTCACTTAATGCATTTACTACAGAAATACCAACGCCATGAAGACCACCAGAAACTTTATAACCAGAGTCTTCACCACCAAACTTACCACCGGCATGAAGTACTGTCATAATAACTTCTGCTGCTGATACACCCTCTTCTGGATGAATTTCAGTTGGGATACCACGTCCATCATCTTTAACAGAGACTGAGCCATCAAGATGTATAGTTACTACAATATCAGAACAATGTCCTGCTAATGCTTCATCGATTGAGTTATCTAAAACCTCAAAAACCATATGATGTAAACCAGTGCCATCATCCGTGTCACCTATATACATACCAGGTCTTTTTCGTACTGCATCAAGTCCTTTTAGTACCTTAATACTGGACGAGCCATATTCGTTTTCTACTGTCATAGTTTTAGCCTACTCAATCATTACTGAATTATTCACAGGTAATATACCACCATGTTTCACGTGAAACATATGATAATTTGTTTTCTTATTACTCTCTTCATCAATGGACTTAGCGTCATTAATAATAGGTCGTAATACACCTTCATCGATTGCGGTAATTACTACCTGACAATCGAGTTTGTTAATTGCTGTTGATAATGCTTTGCGTGATATTAAATCAAGCTCTGCACCGATATCATCGATTAACAAAATTGGTTTTACTCGGTTAACTCTTGCAATCAATTTAGCTTGTGCAAATGTTAACGCCAGTAAAAACAACTTTTGTTGTCCACGTGATAGTAGACTTTCTAAGGGTTGTTTAGCGATTAAAAACTTAACATCAAATTTATGAGCCCCATACAAGCTATAACCATAAGCGAGTTCTTTTTCGTAACCATCAGCTAAAGCAACCACTAGTTCTTTTTTCTGTGGCCAACCACGTAGGTACTGCACTGATATTTTGTCGGCTATGTTAGGTAATAACAGCTCCAACCATTCAGGTAATTCCGCAATTAAGTCTTCAACATACTGTGTTCTAATAGCCGTGACTTCAAGAGACAAAGTACAAAATAATTCAGACCAATAATCTAAAGTCGCTTTATCCAAATTATTTCGGATACAGGCATTTCTTTGTTTCAACACCCTATTGAACTCACGCCACTGTTGTGAAAAGTTATGTTTCACGTGAAACATTCCTAAATCTACAAAGCGCCTTCTTTCTTTAGGTCCACCAAAAAACAACTTAAAACTTTCAGGTGTGACTATTTGAACAGCGATGTTTTTTGCAAGTTCAGACAGTCTAGCATGGTTCTCACCATTAATTTTTATATGAGTTTTGCCAGTGGCCAAACTTTTACTGAGACCTAATTGTAGATCGAGATCATCTTTAATACTGACGACAAAGTTATCATTTTCATAAGTCGCTAAATGTTCTAATTTACTTGTTCTAAAAGATTTACCATGCCCTAGAAAAAAAATAGCTTCTAATAAACTACTCTTACCGCTGCCATTATCACCAACAAAAAAATTCAATTTTGGATGAAAGCTAATTGTACTTGGTAATAAATTCCTAAAATTGTGGGTCGTTAACCTGGCAACACTCATAGATATAAAAAACGCTATTTAGAGACGCATCGGCATAACAACATAAAGCGCTTCGCCATTGTTACTACCTTCAATAACTACACTGCTATTTGCATCAGCAAGGGTGAACTTAACATTCTCATCTTTAATAGCACTTAACACATCTAAAACATAACTAACGTTAAAGCCAATTTCTAAATCACCATAAGGGAATTGAATTTCAATTTCTTCCTCAGCTTGTTCTTGCTCTGGGTTATTCGCAGTAATTTTTAACGTTGACTCAGAAAAGTTAAGGCGTACCCCTTTGAACTTTTCATTCGATAAAATAGAGGCTCTTGATAACACTTGTCTCAATTCATCTTTATTAGTTTCGAAAACTTTATCACCGTTTCTTGGTAGTACACGACGATAATCAGGAAAGCGACCATCCACTAATTTACTGGTGAATGAAAATTCACTATCAATAATTCTAATATGATTAGAACCAAGAAAAACTTGCACTGATTCATCAACAGGCGCTAACAAGCGGATAATTTCTAATATACCCTTTCTAGGCACAATGACTTGTCGTGCTGGTAAAGATAAAGACTCATTAGAAATTTTACAAATAGCAAGTCGATGACCATCAGTAGCCACGGAACGAATTTCATTACCTTCGCTTTCAATTGACATACCGTTTAGATAATAACGAACATCTTGGTTTGCCATCGAGAAATGTGTACTTTCTATCAAGCGTAAAAATTCAGATTTTAGTAACTGAAATTCTACGTCACCTTTCCACTCTTCAATATTAGGAAAATCTGCAGCTGGCAGTGTAGAAAGAGAATATCGACTTCGGCCCGATGATAACTTAATTGTTTCTTCAACAGCTTCAAAAGACAGCAGAGAATTTTCAGGTAAGCTTTTACAAATATCTAGCAACTTTCGAGCAGGAATAGTAATTTTTCCATCTTGCCCTTGGTTGTCAATTTCGGCATAGGCAACCATCTCCAACTCAAGATCAGTTGCGGTAAGCGTAAGTGAATGACCACTAACTTCAAAAAGTATATTACTTAAAATAGGCAAGGTACTTTTACGTTCAACCGCACCTGAAACCAATAGTAATGGTTTAAGTAATAATTCCCTGTTAAGTGAAAACTTCATTTGGATACCTGCTTAAGTACTAAGTTTATTATTATTGACAAAAGTTAAGAAGAAAGAGTTCTAATTAAATTAGAGTAATCTTCTTTAATATCATGGGTTTCCTCACGCAAAGACTTAACTTTACGGCAAGCATGAAGAACCGTTGTATGATCACGGCCACCAAAAGCATCTCCTATCTCAGGTAGGCTATGATTGGTTAACTCTTTAGATAATGCCATGGCAATTTGACGAGGTCGAGCAACCGAACGATTTCTTCGTTTAGATAAAAGATCAGCGACTTTTATTTTATAATACTCAGCAACCGTGCGTTGAATATTATCAATCGTGACTAATTTATCTTGTAAAGCAAGTAAGTCTCTTAGTGCTTCTCTAACGAAATCTATAGTTATAGCTCGCCCTGTAAAATTAGCATTGGCAATGACTCTATTCAATGCCCCTTCCAATTCTCGAACATTTGATCTAAGTCGTTTGGCGATAAAGAAAGCAACTTCATCAGCTAAGTTAATTTGGCTCTCTTGGGCTTTACGTTTTAAAATAGCCACACGTGTTTCAAGTTCAGGCGGTTCAATAGCGAGGGTAAGCCCCCAACCAAAACGTGATTTTAATCTATCGTCGACACCATTAATCTCTTTAGGGTATCTATCACTAGTAAGTATAACCTGTTGATTACCTTCCAGTAATGCATTAAAAGTATGAAAAAATTCTTCTTGTGTTCTTTCTTTACCAGCAAAAAATTGAATGTCATCTATAAGAAGTGCATCAACACTACGATAATATTGCTTAAACTTTTCCATGGCATTATTTTGTAATGCCCTAACCATATCTTGCACAAATCGTTCAGAGTGCATATAAGCAATTTTTGCGTTTGGTTTATTTAATAATATCCCGTTGCCGACAGCATGAAGTAAATGCGTTTTACCTAAACCAGTGCCACCATAAATAAATAATGGGTTATAAGCTGAGCCTGGATTATCTGCAACTTGGGAAGCAGCGGCTCTTGCTAACTGATTAGATTTACCTTCAACAAAATTATCGAAAGTGTAATTTAATCTAACATTGGTTTTCTTAGGAATATTACTTTCTGGCTCTGCAGATTTTGACGCGTTAGTTGCAGCACTTTTAGAAAATAGCGCTTCATTACCATTATTTACAGGAGAATTCTTAGTAGAAGCTGCATCAACAATAGGTTTACTACCTACATCAAATCGAAGTAACAAGGGGTTACTGGCTTCATTAATGGTTAATAGTTCATTGATTCTATTAACATATTTGTCTCTAACCCAATCAAGTACAAAACGGTTTGGTGCATATAAGGTCATAACATTATCGTTGATGACACATTGCAGTGGTCGGATCCACATACTAAATTGCTGAGCGGGCAACTCTTCTTGTAGAACAGAAAGGCATCGTTGCCAAGGTGAAAGATCCAACCAGAACTCCAGTATTGAAAGGGTTATTTTTTTTCTTACGCTTATTATCTATGGAGTTATCCACAAGTGCAATATTGACTTTTAACTATTCTAGTCTTTTTACCAAAAAAATTAATTAAGTAGTTGTAAAGCAGGTATAAAATAAACAGGTAATTGATAATTTTAACGGTAAAAAATATCAACTATTTACTGATAAAGGATCATAATTACTAATTAGTTATTAAGAACCAACATCCTTGATGTGATAAAACTGTGAATATCCCGAGCAACTTACATCAAGATCACAAGGATCCTATGAAAAATAAACCGAGGATCATTGCAAATTAGCTGCAGAAATGATTGACAAATGCTCTAACAAGCATTAATATTCGGCCTCATTTTTTAGACCAGTGTGCTCAAAAGGCTGTTTTGCCAGGGCAACAACAACCGACGGATTAGCGTAATGAAAAGAACATTTCAACCTAGCGTATTAAAGCGTAAGCGCTGTCTCTTATACACATCTGACGCTGCCGACGATCTACTCTGTGTAGA
>OLII01000117.1_pt1 | contig 29276 bp, 28 predicted proteins | sample 1609481 | NCBI WGS metagenome assembly OLII01 (sample SAMN05416859, study PRJEB24817) | seawater metagenome | isolation source: Sea water | place: Canada:Atlantic | collected 2013-11 | reverse complement strand
ATCGCGGGCGCAGGATGCGCAAGAGCGATGTAAAGGGGACCTCCCCTTTGAAAGAAAACCGTACTGGCTATTGCTAATCAGGTCGAACCACCATATGGCAAAACCTAACTCTAACGCTCCCCCTGAATTTCAAAATCATCACTTAACAAGCGAGCCTTACCATCTGCTTCTACTACCCAGTGTTCTTTATGCACCACGCCAAATGCTTTATTCATGGTCCAGCTTGAGGTTAATAAGAATCCTCGTCCATCCGCCTTTTCCCACTTCACATCAGAATACGCCACTTCGCTGTAGCCTTGATCCATAATGCCTTGCCAAAAGGTTTGAATTTCATCCCGACCTTTGAAGGTGCCAAAGGGTCGGGCATCCATGACAGAGTCTTGGGTATATTGTGCGGCGCAGCCTGCTGCATCTTGTTGATTAAATGCCGATTGCCAAATGGCGATGCCCTGCTGACACAGTGCCAGCAGTTCGTCTTCTAAACCTTTTTTTTCTGAGCCTTCTTTTTCTAAGCCGTTATCTGCTAACTTTTGGCTGTCTACGGCTGAACTTTGTAATGTTGATTGCGACATGGGGCTTCCTCTTTTTAAAGATTAACTTCGTTTATTCCACTTGATAGCCATAGGGTACTGGGGTTATTGCCTGTGAAAAACAAACAGACTAGAATTGATTGTTTAGTTTTTACGGACAATTATCCTTTACAGCAGGGTCAAAGCCTATGAATCAGCTACGCCACATGTCGGTTTTTGCTCATATTGTTGAAACAGGCTCAATCACAGCCGCGGCTGAAGCTTTGCAGCTTTCTAAATCTGTGGTTAGCCAGCATTTAAAAAGCTTAGAGCTTGAATTAGGGGTAACCCTTTTAAAGCGCACCACCCGCCGTCAATCACTTACCGCAGCGGGCATTGATTTCTTTGAGCACTGCAAAGCACTTAACGCCATTGCCCATAAGGCCTGGCTTCAGGCTCAAGAAGTTATTGAAGTCCCAAAAGGGTTAATTCGAATCACCGCCCCCAACGCGCTTATGGAAACCTTAGTGGCCCCTGCCATCAGCCTATTAATGCCGCAATACCCTTTGTTAAAACCGCAACTCATTAGCAGCGACCAACAATTAGATTTAGTAAGCGAAGACATTGATCTGGCCATTCGTGTGGGGCAATCAAAAGACAGCGCCATCAAACAGCGGCGCATAGGGGAATTTAAAGACGTATTGTGCAGCCGCCAGCCACCACTTAAAAAAGGGGCAAAGCAGGCAGATTTAACAGACGCGGCCTACATCGCCAATGCTTGGCAAGGCCAAACCATAGAGCATTTATTTACCAATAAGAATGGCAAAGAGCTGCACTTTAAAACCGAGGCTCGCTGTCGGGCAAATTCCTTTTATACCTGCCTAACACTGATTAAGTCAGGTGCAGGCATGGGGCTTATTCCCGACTTTAAACTGGCGTCTATTGATCCACCGCTTCATGAAGTGTTTCCCCACTATCAGTTAAGCGCGAACCCTGTTTATGCCTTGTATACCTTTGATAAGCATTTACCGTTAAGTCTTAAGGTGTGCTTAACAGCGATTGAGCAGCAATTGGCCAATACCGTGCAGCATTCATAACCTTTTACTGGCCTTGCATGTTCCTATTTAATGGCTCGCCATTACGCTTAAGGTGTTGAATTGAACAGAAACCACAAAACCCGTTTAAACATGGGCTTTTACCTTGCCTTTAACTAAGGGCTAGCGTCTAATCGCCCGCGCTTTCCTCTTGGCATTTGTTGCCTCTCACGCTTGCGCCATTGTGGCGTCATGACATTCCCTCGCATTATGGAGAAATTTGTACCATGAGGCAGACCCCTCTCGCCATTGATCTTAAGGCTTTTGCCCAAGATATAGACGCATTACGCAGCGATCTGAAGCAAGATACCGGAGCCAAAGACCTGGCCCATTTTAAAAAAATTGAAATTCTAGTGTGGCTATTGGCATTGTTAGGCTTAGCCACCGCTTGGTTGGGCCCCAACCCTATTTCTATTTTGGCACTGGCGGCGGCGAGCTTTGCACGCTGGACCATAGTGACCCATCACATCAGTCATCGCGGTTATGAAAAAATACCTGGGGCACCTAAACGCTACAACAGTAAAACGTACGCCCGCGGCTGGCGCCGATTAGTAGACTGGCTTGATTGGGTAGACCCAGCGGCATGGCATCACGAACACGATGTGTTGCATCACTACAACTTGGGTGAAAAAGGCGACCCAGATGTACCGCAGGATAATTCCAAGTGGATGCGAAATTCTAAACTACCCAAGCCGTTTAAATACTTAATTATTTTATTCATGTCTATGGTGTGGAAGCCGCTTTATTACGCGCCCAACACCCTTAACAGCTTGCTTAACAAACAAGAGAAAACCGATTTTGCCTATGCATCACTTGATCTTTGGTCACCTTTGAGGAAACGTTTTTGGCAAGTGTTATGGCGCTGCTGGTTGCCTTATAGCGTTTTTCGCTTTGGGGTATTGCCCGCGCTGTTTTTAATCATTAGCCCCGAAGCTTGGGCGTATGCTTTGATTAATATATTAATTGCCGAGATCGTCATTAACATTTGGAGTTATGTGGTGATCGTGCCTAACCATGCTGGTGATGATATTTACGTTTTTGAGCAGCACCCAAGCGATCGTGCAAACTTTTACTTAAACCAAATTGTCGGATCGGTCGATTACAACTGTGGCGGTAATCTGCGCGATGGCATGCAAGGTTGGTTGAACTATCAGGTTGAACACCATGTTTTTCCCGACCTAACTGTGCGTCAATATCAGCGTGCCCATGGACGAATTCGTGAAATTTGTACTAAGCATCAAGTGCCCTTGGTCTCTGAGTCTATCTTTAAGCGCGTAGTGAAACTCACTCACATAATGACCGGTGCCAGCACTCAACCTGTTTGGCCTGGCATTATTGATACCAGTATTGATCTTGAAAATGAGAAGTTAGTGGTGAATGGTTAGTCGTTAAAAAAGGGGTTACTAAAGTATTGTCCGCTAAGACATGGTCATTATCTTAGGGATAAAAAAATGTTTAACTTTTTTAGCGCTTTAAATCTATTAATAATCCAAATCAGTTACGAATAGAGCTTCTATTTAGCGTAATTCTGGATTGATAGCTCATACCAAAACCTATCCACTGCCATATGGCAGTGGATAGGTTTTTTTATTTTCAATAAATTAAGCTGGTGTGAGTACCAAATGTAAGGGGCTGATCCCCTCGCAAGGATGCATTGTCTTTTTTATGCCGTAGACAAACCGTAGAATCGCTAGGAGCAAGCATGCAAAACCATACACCTAAAAGACCCCCAGTCAGCAAGCAAGCCATTTCCATAGCGGCCCGACAAACCGCAGCCAATATCATTAATACCACTAGCCACTGCAATCTCGATTTAAATACATTATCAGAAACCATTATTCGCCATTGGCGGTTTGGGATGGATGCCTACCAACTGGCAAAAACATTGGAGTCCTACAGCCGTTACCGCCCCGACATGGAAATGCTTTACGCCTTAGAAATGATGAATCGAAATGTTGATGCACTTTATAAGGAACAATTAACCAGCTGGTTTAACAGCCAAAACATTACGCCGCCCTTTCCAATTGGCACAGAAGTTAAAGAAGGCATCATAGATAGTGTTGATCGATACGGCATTGCCCGCTACAGGGTCAAACAGCATGACTGTAAAGAACCCGATTTATATTTACTGAAAAACTTTGAAGATGTGCAATGGGTGAGTGGCCCAAGTAGGCATTATGCACTTGAGCAGCAGCGAAAATACGGTTAGCAGGTTATTTTAAAAAGCCTCTTTTTAGGTAAAGAGGCTTTTAGTTTTACTCGTCGTTAAAGAATTAAAAAGTGTTAATTAAATTTAAGCTTACCGGTGCGAATACGCTGCGGGTGATCGCCCACTGGAAAGCTCGCCACTTCTTTGGCTTCGTCAAAAGAAATCACCGACACCCTATCTTGTTCGCTCACCGACACATAACAATATTTACCGTCGGCGCTTTCCGTAGACCAATAAGGCTTGGCCCCTAGTGGCGTATCGGATAGTTGAATGGTTTTGTATTCAAAAGTGGCACGATCCACAATGGCGGCGTAACCTGACATGGTAGCGGCCACACACAGTTTAGTGCCTTGACTGTTAATGGCCAAACCGTGATGGGCTGAATTAAGCTGGTAATCTCGTAAATTCATTTGCGCTATTTCTTCAGGAATAGGCAAGTCTAATTTACGGGTGATTTTTTGTTGTTCAACATCGTATTCAAAGAAGCCGTGATAGAAAGAAATTTGCATGTAAACAAATTTTCCATCCGGTGCCACTGCCATTGGCCGCACTGCACTGTCTACCCAAGGTGTTCCAAATTCTTCCAGTTTGTCTGCCATATCTATTCGTTGTAACACTTCATAAGTGTTGGCATCGACAATTTGAAAATAACGGTCCCCTTTGATCCAGTCTAACCAGGCGCTTGTAAACGGCACATATACTTTGCCAATGCTGGCGTGGTAAATCAGCTTGCCATCTTTAGAGTAAGTATTTTCATGGGGTTGATCACCTGATTCAAATTCGCCAATAATATTGCCGGTGGCGGTATCAATGGCCTGTACTTTTCCTGCCGTAGAAGCCGACACCAAAAATACTTTACCATCAGGCGATATGGCCGAATGATCTGAGCGTGAACCTTCCACCTGGGTACGCCAAGTAATCTTCCCTGTGTTTACATCTAATGCCACCACATCGGCAAAACTTGGTCGTGAAATAAACAAATGACGGCCATCATTAGAGGGGAACATATCATCCACCATTTGGTGATGCCCTTCACCAATTACTTCTTTAATAAAGGTAGAGGCGATTCGGCGCTTGATACTGCTGGTTAATTCTTCCAAACGCGCTTCTTTATCAGGTACGGCATTTAATTTTTTAATGCGCTCATGGGTGTGTGGGTCATAAATATCAATGGTGCCATCCCAATTATTGCCCACCACAATCACATCACGAAGGTTAACCTGATCACTTGAATTAACCTGTGTTACCGCATCGGTCACTTGAGAGTTAACCGCCGTGGGGGAACTGGCCCATGAACTATGAGAAACCATCAAGGAGCCCGCTGTGAGCATCATGGTCGCAACAGATGTTTTAAATAGCGTCATAAAAAAAAGGAGCCTTATTAGTACTTTGCAGGGTGATTGTTTTGGCGCTTATTTTAAAAAGCGCTTATTTAAAGCATCACACCGCATTAAGAAAATATTGAACAATCGAGAATATTTACGTGGGTTTTTATTAGGCTTTTACAATAACCCTTTATGAAAGATAAGCCATTGGCTCACCGAGTCCACCCCATTGACCTAACTGGCCAAAACCTGTCTTTATATTCGCTACACTCAATCGTCATTTTCCCCTCACCCACAAAAAAAGCCCCTAACAATAGGGGCCTTTTTATGGGTTTTACACTTTACACGCTAGATCAATTCTAGAACGGCACTTCATCATCAAAATCGTTGGCCGGTGCCGAATAAGACATACCATCAAAATTACCGCCTGATGCGTGAGCGGGAGCCATAGCTTGTGCACCTTGTGCAATTTCTACGCGCCACGCTTGTAGGCTAGTAAAGCATTTTTCAGGCTTACCAGGGGCGCTCCAAAGACGACCAGACAAGTTAAAGTGAGCGATTATTTCTTGACCAATTTGGTATTGATCCATCAGCGCACATTTGTCTTTTAGTAGCTCTAAGGCCACGTAGTTTGGGTAATCAGGGTTTTCCCCTTCTCCACTTAGCTTGATGACAAACTCACGCTTAGTAAAACCATTCTGGCCATAAGCCGTGGTTTCACCTAGAGAATGAATAACACCCTGTACTTCAAACGTTTTAGACATAATCATTACCTTAAAAATTTGATAGGAATAATAGCATTGATGAGTGCTAATTTGGCAATAGTCATATAGAAAATAGAGCTGTGCGCACGGTATTTCAAAGTGAGCGACTGGGCTTCTACAAACCAAGTTAGTCTTCGTACATGTCCTGAATCAACTTAATGCCTGGGTTCAGCACCTCACGCCATACCTTATCGAGCTCAGCACTGAATTCAGTGTCGAAAGCCTGCAGGGTTTCCATGAGCGCATCTAACCATTGACCGTATAAACTTGGGTGAATGTTCATGCGTTTTTTGCTGTGGCTTTCCCCTAATGCCCGAATTTTAGTATCAGACATGCCGCGAGCATGCATCACTAGCCACATTACACCACCACGCAATAACCCACGCTGAGCCGACATGTCGGTATCTACAAACATGGCGCGAATTTCATCAGATTTACTCATGAAATTTGTGTAAAAAACTTCAAAAAATCTTGGATCGTTACAGGCCCGCCCGTAACTTTGAAATACCCATTCAGCTGGGTCTAGGTGACTGCTCATCTTGCTACTACAGTGTTAAAAAAGGTCGCGCACTTTACGGGTTTAGGGAAATGATTGCAATAGTTCTAGGGGGCTTTGGGAAAAGTTAAAAAACAAACAACGGGCGTATTAAACGCCCTAAAGTGTTAGCGAAATTACTTAATGTCGTTGCTGAGAATTTTTAGAGAAATATCCCTAATATCGCGGCAAGCAATTACCAATTTAGGCGTTAACTTAGATTTATTGTCATCTTCTAAAAAGAACGATATTTTTTCATTTAAAATACTGTTTGAGCCATTACCAGACACCACTTTGTGAAACTCAGTATAAAATTCATCTTTGGATTGTTGGTCTGTTGCGTGGCGCAATTCTAAAATAACGTCATAGCAGTCTTGGCTGATGGCATCGAATGTTTCAATATAGCTGTTATAAACACTGCTCACGCCGGGCATGGATTTGATAATGGCCAGTTTAATGCCAATGCGTCTTAGCTTGCCGGCATTGCCACAATAACTGCGAATAATGTCCTTTAACTTTTCGTGGTCATCCTTATCGTACGCATTGGCGGAGGCACAACTCATCATATTCAAAAGGTTGGTTTTTAAATCATTAATATTAATGTTAATGGCTTCGGAAATTTTTACCGCGTCACTGTCTGAAATAAATTGTACCGCTTCCATTTCAATTTGATGCTGATAATTTTTTTTAAAATCATTTCTAAAAATAAATGCAGCCGCCACTAAACCCAAAGTACTTAACGCCGTTATGGCAGCCCAAATATTAAATTCCACCACTTCCACACCCTGCCCCATGGCAAACCCCATTACTAAAAAACCAACCGCTGTTAAAAAAAACTCAATTAAACCCATAAGGCCCTCAGGGCAAATTACTAAAGGCCGCTATTTTATCATAGTGTATTGCCAAGCGCCGTCATGTGACTGCCGCCAGCGTAAACTTAGGTTTCAGATTAAAGAATAAAGGCCAAGAGGAATGACTGATGAGGCAGGATGAAAATTGCGCCGTTTAAAATGTGCAAATCAGTAAGGAAGTACTCACACACAAGAGTTAGACACAGTTCACTCTAAAGATTTGTTAGCTGATATACAGTGTAGCCATCACAAACATCATTCATCGCGTTTGTGATCACGCTCCATACCCAATACCCTTCAGACTGAATGGTAGCGCCTGTATAGCCTAGGTATGGAGCACTCTTTCTATCCCTTGTGTTATTGAGTTTAGCAGTGCTGTCATGGCTTAAAAGTAGATTTTGTATAACAAATGTATCTGGCTTAGCAACTACAGCTCTAAGCATTTTACATTCCTATAGGAACTGATTTTCTTAGACACACCCTCTATACGCGTTTCCTCACTGAATGCTTGAGCCTTCGTCACCCGCCAGATGCAAAGCCCTCTACTCGACCCCCCTCATATTCGCAATTAAACGTCATATCTACCCTTGGCCTTACATAACATCACGCCTTTAAAAATAGCCAAGTAGTGAAAATTTGTAATTTTTATATACATACACGGATGTATGTATATATGATAAAGGAAATTTAATAACAAATAGGACACTGCCATGTTGCAAGAGTGGGCCCAATGGCAGGGCATTTTCGAAATTCTACGGGTAGTTGCGGGGTGCGCGGTCATGGCTGCCATTGCCCTAGAACTGCTTTATCAGTTTAAAACCGGCAAAACTCTGTACACATGGTGGGATTCCAAAGGCAATTTAAGTGTCATTCCTTTTTACATTCTCATGGCCCTGATATGGGCCCCTGTGGTGTATTGGTGGTATGACTTGGCTTACCAAGCGCGCATTATGGATTGGAACAAAGCTTGGTTTAACGCCGAGCTTTCGGTCTTTTTAGGGTATTGGCTGGCTTTATTTTTATTGGAAGACTTAACCTTTTATGTATTCCATAGAGCCAGCCATAAAGTAAGACTGTTATGGGCTTCCCATGTGGTTCATCATTCTTCACAACAATTCAATTTTAGTGTGGCGTGGCGAGAGTCTTGGTTGCCCTTTTTTGTATTTTGGTTTTGGATGCCCCTGCCCTTATTAGGGTTTCACCCCTTATCTATATTGTTAATGCAGGCTGTTAGTCTTTATTTTCAGGTGTTCATTCATACCCAATCTATTGATCGCTTAGGGCCACTGGAGTGGTTTTTAAACACGCCTAACCATCACCGCGTGCACCATGCTTGTAACGAGGCTTACATAGATAAAAATTTCGGTGGTGTATTGATTATTTGGGACCGGTTATTTAATACCTATCAAGAAGCTGATAATGATAAAATTCGCTTTGGCATTACCCAGCCCTTAAACAGTAACCGCCCCCTGACCATTCAGTTTCATGAGTATCAATCACTCATTAAAGACATTAAAAAGGCCAATACTTTTTCTGAAAAAGTAAAATTAGTATTTAAAAGGCCTGGCTTCAAAGCAGATTCTTAAAATAAAACAGCTAGAATACTAATAAAAGGACAGACAGCTAGAATGCAGGTTAAAGACATGAAACCCCATACGCTCATCACTCAATTTTTAACTCTAAGCCTAATAAGCTTTGGAACTTGGGCAAAAGTGCCCGACGCCCAAGTAGCCACATTAGGAAACCAGCTTACCCCTATGGGTGCTGAAATGGCGGGCAATGAAAATGGCAGTATTCCAAAATACAATGGCGGATTAAAACAAGATCTCAATGCCAACCCCATGACTGATGTGTTTGCCCATGAAAAACCTATATTTGTAATTACCCATGCCAACATGCAGCAGCACCAAGCACACCTAACGCCTGGGCAAATGGCGTTATTTAATAAATACCCAAACACATACAAAATGCCCATATACAAAACCCATCGAACCGCTTCGTACCCACAAAGTATTTACGATAAGGCCTTAAAAAATGCCAGCCAAACGCAATTAGTAGATGGCGGTAATGGCATGGTTAATTTTGATGAATCAGTGCCCTTTGCTATTCCGCAAAGTGGTTTAGAGGTCATTTGGAATCATGTAAGTCGTTTTCGTGGCGGCTCGGTTGAACGTAATCTTGCCTTGCTGCCTGTACAAGCAAACGGGCAATATAATGCCGTAAAAGCCCGCGCTCAATTAACCGCGCCGCAATACCTAATAGAAAAATTTGACGCAAAAAAAGATGACAATATTTTGTTTTATTACACCTCTTCTATTAAGTCCCCTGCGCGCTTAACCGGTAATGTATTGCTGGTTCATGAGACCATTGATCAAGTGAACCAGCCCCGTAAAGCATGGGCTTATAATGCAGGACAACGTCGGGTACGACGCTCACCCCAAGTGGCCTATGATGCGCCATCTCAGGCAAGCGATGGGCTGCGTACCTCAGATCAAATTGATATTTATAATGGTGCCCCCAATAAATACAATTGGAAACTCATGGGTAAAAAAGAAATATATATTCCCTACAATGCCTATAAGCTTGGGGACCAAAATCTTAAATACAAAGACATAATTCAGCCAGGTCACATGAACCAAGATGTAAGCCGCTATGAACTTCACCGCGTCTGGCATGTGGAAGCCACCTTAAAAGAAGGTGAGCGTCATATTTACGCTAAACGCAGTTATTATATAGATGAAGACAGTTGGCAAATTGCCAGCGCCGATCACTATGATAATCACAACATACTGTGGCGCGTATCGGAAGGCCATGCCATGCAATTTGTAAATGCCAATACCCTTTGGTACATCGCGTCTAGCAATTACGATTTATTATCAGGGCGCTATTTATTAGAGTTAAACAACGAAGAAAGAAACCCATTTAACTTTGGAAAGAAAATGAAACGCAAGCAATTTACCGCCGGTGCCCTGCGCCGTTCTGGGCGCTAATGCTTTGGGCCATTTATACATATGGGCACCTCTAATAATTGATTACTGTCTCTGCGTGACCTCAAGCGTATAGTGGCAAGGCGCGCTACGAAGCAAAATGGTGGTTCCATTTTCAAGCTGCGAAACGCCGCCAATTTGTGCTTGAGCTCGCGCCCTTCGGGGCTTTACGCCTTGCCCAGACTTAGCGTTGGTCTTTCTTGAAAGGCAATAAGCATTTCTTCAAAAGCCTGCCTTAATTCTGAACAAGACGTAAAGCCAGAGGTGCAAGCAATTAATAGAAGTGCCCATATATCTATGTATGTATAATTAGGCAAAAAACGGGGTACTCAATATGGCCAGGCGCACCAAAGAAGACGCAGAGCAAACCAGAAAGACCATATTGGTAGCCGCCTTGGATATTATTTCAACAAAAGGGCTGGCCAATACCAGTCTTGATCAAATCGCCCATCAGGCAGGTGTGACTCGAGGTGCTATCTATTGGCACTTTAAAAATAAAACCGAATTATTTTCCGTCATACTAGATGAGTGGTTAAAACCCACTTATGAGTTAAGCCATGAATGGTTGGAACAAGCAGATCCTAGCCTTAACAATTTAAAAACTTACATGGTTAAGTGGCTGGTTCAATTAGAAAAGCAACCTGAGCTTACTAAACTGTTTGATATATTGTTTTTTAAAGTAGAGCTCATTGGCGACGTTAAAACACTCATTGACCAAGCTAATGATAAGGCCGAGCAAGATGTGTTGGCACTGCAAATGTACCTAGGCACATTAAAATCGCAAAAGGTGCTTAATGTTGATACTGATATCACCTTATTAAGTATCAGTTTGTCTTCCTTTCTAATGGGTCTTGCTCAAAATTGGTTGGCAAGACCCAGTGTGTACTCTTTAGAGAAAAATGCACAAGCCCTTGTTGATCAGTTTTTTAAAGGCTATCTGCCTTAACTTTCTTTACTCTCGGTTCACGATCATTTCACTACAGGCAATGAGTATCCTGATAGGGCTTTGTATTGGGAGACATAAATATACTGGTAGAATAAGTCTGCATACCAAAGTTTAACGTAAACATATTGGCACGATAGCCACTTTCAGGGACTGACAGATCTTTGGTAAATGAAAAATACATTTCCTCTTCGCCATCTTCTTCTGGATCAAACCAGTGTATTTTCATATCAAAGATGCTCACAAAAGAACTGCTCCAAGCTTCGTCTCCTGTGGTTTGTAAGCGGAAATCCAGCACATCATTTTCACTTGTCCAGTAATTAACCATCAGGGGAAATTTAGAACTGTAAACTGTTAATGTGTTCGCTTGGCGATCTTCCTGCCAAAAAATATCTGGTGCTGGGTTAGCACCTTTTTCATCAATGACTTTACTGGCAAAGCCAAAACCGGTTAACAATGCTTCCACCGGTAAATCATGGGCGGCATTGGGTACAAAACGAATATTTTTAGGCCCCGCCACATTGTCCCAGTAACCCAGGCTATTGGTATTGGCGAAAAAGGGGTCGGAAGTGCCGTTTAATAACAGCTTTGGCATACCCACTAAACGTGCCTGATAAGATATAGGGTCAACTATTTCCAGAAGGGCCTGGCCTTGCGGGGTCTTAAAACGGCACGGTAAATCTTTGCCTGAATAGGTTTCTAAAATGGAATAGTAGTCGCCAAAAGATTCATATTGATTCTCCATAGACTCTTCTACATCGAGTACGTCAATCACAGTGGGCACAATGCCTATAACCCGTTTATCCATCGCTGCGGTTAACCAAGTGGTCCAGCCTCTTTTGGATGCACCCACTACTGAAAAGTGTTCGATATTAAGATTTAATTCTCGGGCTAAAAATTCCTGACTGGCATCCATGGCTTTCACCACTGATTTCACCATGGGTAAATAGATAGGCCATTCTTCATTGCCGGTATCAAGGTATAGCTCAAACGAGCGCGAGACTAAGTCATCTTCCTTGTAATCCTGAGGGACAGCATCAGCTTTAAAGTACCATGGCTGATTGGGCACTTGGCGCACTTCGATAATAATTTTATTGTAAAACGACGCACCCATGCCGATGGTGTCATCAAATTTAGAGTCACTTTCATGGCTGCCACCATCCACAAATATAATGGCGCTATCAGCTTCGCTGGTAAAGGTGCCACCGGGATGAGAGATAATGCGTTTTGGCATATAAATCATCACATCATGCTGCCAAAGAGGACGACTGGTTTCTTGTTCAGTTAGCCACTTTTGTGACGTTAAAAAAACTTCATAACCTGTATATAAAAGCTCATCCTGCTCTCTTACCAAATGCCATTTATATTGACCGTCGTCTTTTTTAATGTACTTATCTAAAGCCGTCTCTAGGGTATTATTTAAGCGGGACTCACCATGACTCAAAAAAGAAAACACCATAAAAATGGCCAACACTATGGGCCTGCGAAACGTCATTGTTTTCATGTTAATCCTTTAAAATTCCATTGTTAATTAACAGTGCTGTTATTGAGCAATGTAATTAAATAGGCAGTCAGAGAAATAATTTCGCCACTTTATAAACTTTATTGAGAAAAATTACCCGATTTATTATTTAAATAGCAAAAATTAAACTAATTCGTTTGGTGTAAAAGTGGTGCACTGTACAAGGAAAAAGTAAAATAGATTGTTTTATAAACAAAAAAAGCCACGAGATAAATCGCAGCTTTTCAATAAGCAGATAAAATTAGGAAGTAGTTTGCCTAGCGCCTACGAATGATCAAAGGCATCACTAAAAATATTAAATAAAATAGCCCGCCAAAGCCAGATGATGAGCTGCCATCTTCTGTAGCAGCATCTTCACAACTCGGTCTTTCAGCAATGGGGTCTTGCCCCTCTGGCACAGGAACGTAAGGCCAATCGTCTGCCTTGCCGTCACCATTTTTGTCACCAAAAGTACCTGCTGCCATAACCATTTGAGGTGCCTGCTCATTCATAAGTTTTTCAGTTTCAGCATCTTCACTACCAAACTCCCACAAGGCTTGATCTTGGCTGTTTGTTTGGTTAGCAAAGCTGGTAAATTGCAGGCCATTACAGTTACTGGTATCTGTAGCGCATTGTATGTCTGCTAGTGTGAAAGTCTGCTGTAGACCGGTTGAGTGGCTATCGCCCTTGGAGTAATCTCTAAGCGCTAGATCACTTGCCCAATACACATCATTGACTGTAGAAATAGAGCCCATCCCTGAAAGGGCACCTATATAGTGTGCATTTTCAGCATCCTCTGGCAAACGGACTAAACTTACCGCCCCTTGTACTTCAACATCAGAGCCCACTAAGCCATACAAACCACCACCAGTGCCCCACCTAGGCGTGCCTGTTCCTGTGGTTAACAAACCTGAAACTAAGGCATTGTTTATGCGACTATTGATAACGTTGCCAATTATCCCTCCCACTGAGCCTGAACCATCAAGTACTGTCATGGCAACCACTGACTGAATGTCTGTACCCGTTGCGTAGCCCACCAAGCCCCCTATTCTTTCACTACCAGCAACACAGCCTCGCACCGCCACTTCCTTTACTGTCCCTTGTGCAATGCTGCCTGCCAATCCCCCTAACACGCCGTATACACCAGGCACCTGAACCCCGGTGATATCCGCATTAACCACAATATTTTCAAAGCGACTTTCATCGCTGCTACCCACTACACCACCCAAGTGCTCAGGGGCGCAAATATTAACCGCGCAATCAATATCACCATTGTCGAAGTTGATAACCACATTTAGATTCAAATTACTAAATTCACTATTCCAACTGTGACCAACAACACCGCCAGAATTGTCACTGGCCACTACATCAACACTTAAATTAAAATCATAAAAGTGGGCCAATTCACCGTAACTAAAAAGCCCCACAAAGCTATCCCCTGGTCGACGAATAACCAAATTATGCAAGGTATAGCCATTACCATTAAATTCGCTAGTAAACTTGTAAGGGCCATAGCCAATGGGTAACCAACCAAGGCCTTCGTTCCAGAAGGTATCCCCTTCGTCTAAAGTATTGTTATTATTGGTATCAAAGTTTAAATCGCCACTGAGCTCATATCCATTGCAACCCTCAGCAGGACAACCATCGCTGCTCTGATAAAGTGTCTCACCGGACAGTTCATTCATTTCATTAAAATTATTACGAATTTCATTTAAGTCTTGCAGGTCGTTAATTTCAATTAAACCGTCATCGTCTAAATCGTAATCAATTCTAGTCTCGCTTTGTACAAGCGAAGCATTCATGGCCAACAATAAAGCGGCTATTGGTAATCGTACGGCTGTCATAATTTTTATTCCTTTAAAATACCACACCTAGAATTGGGGTAAAAAATAGCAAGGTAAATCTACAGGGAGATTGTAGTGGGATTATTTCCCACGTCAAGTATGACCCGTAAAACCTTATTATTAAATTTAAGAAATAGCGACTAAATGATTGCATAGCGGCCAAGATTTTTAGCCCACATCCGCTATGCGAGAAACCCCATTAATAGACAGACTCTTAATTAAGTGCAGTTATTGGGTTGATATAAAAATAGCGTTTGAGTAAAACCATAAATCCTTCCAAGCCATGGCCTCTACACTGGATTCTTGTTTTTCAAGATCAATTATGGGGTTACCTTGTTCATCCACATACCCGGGGGTGCCCTTAGGATTATTACTGCCTCTCAAGCGAATATACATGTCACCATGGTCTTCAGGTAACATTAATTCTAAGCGTATTTTTTCATTCTGAATATTCCACCCTTCGTCATCTTTGCTGAACGACGCTAGAATTCGAGTACTGTCACTAAAGGGCTTATTAAAGTCACTGTCTTGTTCATCTTTGTAACCGGTTATGTCTCCTACAATCACATCCACAAAGGCTAATTGTGGTTTATCACCATTATGATTTAATTCAGGCTGATCTATCTCAATGCTAACTTGAATACTGTCACCCATGGACACTTCCAGGATTTCCCCCATGGTGGCAGATGCATCATTTGACGAAACGTTAAAACTTAAAGCGCTAATTAAGTCACCGTGAGTGACAAATATATTGCCTTTTTTAAGTGCATTAATAACACCTTCCCGACTTTCGGTTTCAAGTAACATATGAGTTTTGGCATATTGATTAGGCCAAAAATCTTTTGTTTTACTGTGAAAATCACTCTGACTGATAATTGAAAAATGTCGCCCTTCACTTAATAAGGCATCCCATACTCCACCTAGGCGCGCGGTCATGTAATCAAAACCACCATAGGTTTGTCCAAAATAGGCAATGCCGTAATCTTGGTACTCATCCATGACAACTGGTTCGGTTTCGTCATAGGATCCACGAGCTTCTTGATTACGCTGATGTCCCGGCGCCCCTTCCATGCCAATAAAAGCGATAGGTGCGGCATTATGAAATTGACGAATATCTTCGATTTTAACTTTATGGCTACGGGAGGGATGATTAAAAGCAAAGATGGCCTTGCCATTATAATTATGCTCAAGCTCCTTCACTGCATTCAGATTGACCTCGAGCTCTTTGGAATTACCGTTACCTTTTGCATACTGCTGGTGAAAGGCGGCTAATGAGTCCAAGTTACCTTCATCTAAAATAAGTAATGTGGCGTGTTCCTTTGTATAGGGAATCGTCCATTCCATTCCCTGCAATAAGTATTGGCTGCTATTCAAAGTTTGGCGATACTGATTCACATGACCGTACAGCGTATTTATTAACTCTGATCGTTCAACCTCAGCCTTATCATCAGGGTAATACGCTTTGGCGTAGTCATGGCTATGCACTTCTTCTTCAGGGGCTGGGTTAAGGATAAGCTGCCCGTCTACAGTGGTACGTACCAGCTCATCATTAATTTTATAAGCATTAAAACCACTATGGTCGGTGCTGGTAATGTAGCTTGCCCCATATTCATTGAATGCTTTATCTAAAACAGTCGTGATTAAATTGTGTCCATCAGAGGCGGTTGAATGAACATGCATGTCACCGAATACCCAGCGCCCTGAAGAATTTTTTTGTAACTTAGAATCAATCTCATTATTTTCACCCGAATCACTGTCTGATCCACACCCAGTCATTAATCCTACTAACAAAAAGGTTAAGTAAGTTTTCTTTATCTGCATTGCCACACTCTTCAATATTAAAAATGAAAGGCGAACGTACGCAGCTAATATGACTTCAAGATGACAAACTGTGGCAATGTGTAAAAGTTTTCATCAATTTATACTTAACCGTTTGTTACAGTTTAAATGCAAGAAAATGGCACGTTTTCATAATAATTATTAACGTTAGAAACGCTAAAATAATGGGTTAACTAATAGCCACCCATATCTTTACTTTCAATGAGTCAATGAAAGACGATTATAATAATTATCTAGCTGAATCAAGACCTCCAATTTATTCACAATAAAACTCACTCTAAATCATTTATTTAAAAGCCAAGCATTTTCAGTAGCACTGACTTTTCCTTTTAATCCCCCTTCCACATCTTTTTTATCTATTGCGTTCAATTTAAAACAGCCCTCATAATGGGTACTTACTTCATTAGGGCTAATTGAAAAAGGCGGTCCGGGCATGACTGATTGGTCATATTCAAACGTGATGAGTAATTGTGGAGCATTGGCCGAAATACTCATTAAATGACTAGCATATTGCTTGCGCATAACCTCAGGCAAGGCCACTAAAGCAGCGCGGTCGTAAACAGCATCAATACCGCCCAGCATATTTTTCGTAACTTTGAATATGTCTCCCACATAAATTTCAATATTCTGAGCTTGATACAGAGTTAACTCCCCTTGCTGAGTAATTTTAGGCTGCAGTGCTAGCTCGCTAAATAATGCATTAATGGCCAGTTCGCTTAATTCAGCCCCCACCACTTTCATGTCTTGGGCCAGTAACCAAGCTATATCGCGGGTTTTACCACACAGGGGTAAAAATATGCGACTTCCTTTAGACAAGGCCAGTTTTTCAAAGTGCGTTTGAAGTAATGCATTCACTTGCCCTTCATGGAACGGAATTTCATTGTCTTGCCATCTTTTCTGCCAAAAACGTTCTTTCATAAAGCCCCCAGTCTACTTAAATCCTAGATGTTGAATATATTTGATCGTGACGCGTTAGTTCGAGTGTTACCATACAACTTCAAGTGGACTTTAAGTCAAGTGTTTTATATAGCGGAAGTTTAAGACACAAGGACTATGAGGGTTATAAATTGGATATCGCGGATGTATCGAAAGCTTGTGGATTGCCTGCCTCTACCCTGAGGTATTATGAAGAGAAAGGCCTCATTCAGTCCGTTGGCCGCAATGGATTACGTCGCGTCTTCAATTATGACGTATTAGAAAAGCTGGCATTAATTTCCATGGGTCGGAATGCAGGGCTAAGCCTTAGCGAAATAGCCTCTATGTTCACCTCTGACGGCACTAAAATAGACCGAGCACTTTTACTAGAAAAGGCCGAGGCACTGGAAGTTAAAATTAAAGAAATGACTACCATGGCCAAGGGGTTACGTCACGCAGCCACCTGTAAAGAAAGCGATCAATTAGAATGCCCAAAATTTAGAAGGCTAATGCGCATGGCAGGTAAAAACCCTATGCGCCCCAATAATAAATTAAAGTAAAAGAAGGTGGCACAAAGTGGCATTCCTTGCAATTTTTTAAAATAGTCGTTTGTTATTTTTTAAACCATTTATTGTATATGGTATCTGTTACTCCCTCTGATTTCATGGCCATCAATGCTTGGCCAAACTTAAAAGCCACCGAGTCTTCTGACACAGACACAGGGTAGTTTGTAGGAGTTAATTCTCTACTGGCATCATAATGTGCATTTTTCACTTCTTTAAATTTTTCAGAAAAACGTGAAAACCCAAGATACATAGGGGAGTCACCACCACAGCAACTCTTATGAAGGTTTAGCCCAGATGCTTTTAACGTCTTACCCGTCTGGGAATGGAAGTAATCTACCAGTTCTTTATCTGCCACGTAAAAATAATTGGTATCTTGAGATCGATTCACAAATTTAGCCACAAAGCTTAAATCAAAATGCTTTCTTTCTCTTACCGTCACTCCAAGTCGGTCTGCACGATCGCGCTTGGAACTGCCTATCTCCATAAGCCAAATTAAATCATGCTTTTTCAAATCTTCGTAACTGCTCAATTCAGGTACCGATGAATTAGTCACACCATATTCACCGGTTTGTAAGCCATTAGGCAAATAATAAAGGTACTGTGCCCTTTTCTCAGAAAAAGAAGCGCCAGGGTAAAAATCTAATTCCCCTTTTTTCAATAGAATATGGAGTCTTTTTTTGGGGTAGCGACTCACTTTTAAACTGCACCCTATGCGCTTAGCGGCTTCATTAAATACGTCATAATATACGCCATCATGACTTGGCTTAGCGGTAATCAGAGGTTCTTTTCCGCCGTCTTTGTAGACCATATTTAATGAGCATTCAGCTGAAGCGAGGGATGCTACGAAAAAAGAATATATAAATGCTAAAAGGATCTTATGGGACGCAGAAATACTCACTTTAAGTCTCCCTTTGAAGAATAAAGCATGGAGGTTTCTTCAGTGTAGACCATTTCCGCCTTGGGTAGCATATACCGAAGTAATTAACCCATGCGTTATTATAAAAGCACGATTAAAATAAATATGTGCCAGATTCACTCTGCTGCCCAATTCCGGTACCTGTGATGAACGTATTTAGGGCTTAAACGCCACAACTTCTGTTTTTTAGGCCATTCATTGGCATATAGAGTTAACACTAATATTCAGTGCCATGGCTGCCTACTTCACAGCTTTTAAGTCACTTGATTTTCCTAATATGAGTCAATCCTATCTAGGTTTCAAAAATACCATTTAACTCTGTTAGAATAAGACCTTTCAGATTAAGTGCGTGATAGTGGGCCTATTTACCTTTCATTATTGCCATTAAAAGCACTAATCAATCCCAAATGATCAAATACTATTAGGAAATACCATTTTGCCCGTCATACATGGACTGCTGACTCGCGGTAAATCGTCAAGTAAATTAGAGGTTTCTATTAATGTTGATGAATCTGGGACCGTTTCCATTCCAGATTCGAAAGTGAAGTGTCCTTTTTCTAAACTTGCCATATCACCAAGGCTTGGCAACTCTACGCGCTTCATTACTTTCCCAAATGGCTTTCTATTTGAAAGTGAAAATAACGATGCTATAGATGCCTTAATAGAGACTTATGGAACATCTTCTCTTGCCAGTCACAGCAGTCACAAAATCTATATTCAATTATCTTTCTTGGTAATAGTGCTCTGCTCGGTTTGGTATGGCGTACACTTCGGTGTGCCTAAATTAACTCAGAAAGTTACAAATACCATTCCAATTGAAACCATTATAGAGCAAGGTCAGTTGGCTTATGATGATATGGAAGAAGATCACTTCACTGAAAGTAAACTAGATGCCAAATTGCAGGCTCGCATCCATCAGCGCTTTAAAGAGATCATTCCCAAAGACAGCAGTGAATTTAGTTACCGATTACACATCAAAAACAGTGAATCTATCGGCGCCAATGCATTTGCCTTTCCTTCGGGCGATATTGTTATTACTGATGCTTTAATTAACTTAACAGAAGATGATGATGAGATTGCCGCGGTACTGCTTCATGAAATTGGTCACGTGGAGAAAAAGCACGCTGTAAAATCATTAGTACAGGCTTCTGCCTTGCTACTGGTGGTCATTGCGGTGAGTGGTGATATAACTAGTGCATCTACACTGTTAATAGGCATACCAGCGTTGATGCTAAATTCAAGTTACTCTAGGGAAATGGAATCCGAAGCTGATCAATATGCGTTATTGGAGATGAAAAAACGCAGTTTAGACCCCGTTCATTTCATTAATATTCTTCAACGACTAAAAAAGCAAACTGATAATCAGGCTGAGGATGGATATTTTAACAGCCACCCCAACATTAACGACCGCATAGAAGTATTTCAATAAGTCGCACCAACTGAAAGGCTTCTTAAATTAAGAAGCCACTTCAGCTAATATTTCTTGTGACAAAATATTATTATGATTTTGTACAATGATTTGTGATCTAAATAATTCATATAACTCAAACAAAATAATACCTAATACAAAGGCAACACCCAACTCAGTTTGATTAACATAAAAACAAATAGCACCCAATGTAAACACTGAAATGTTCATCAAGCCAAGCAACCACTTCCCTAGGTAGAAGTGGTGTAGTCCAGCAATAACGATATAATTAAGCGTTGCATAGGTATCAGGATCTTTAATCTTATCGCTTACTTGGCGATAATATTCTTTTCTTTGAGTATCTGACAACTCTCGAACTTGGCGCCTTATTTGTTCTTCCTGCTCATCAATTATATGTTTATTAAGCATACGCATTCCTTGATAAAGCATGCGCGTAAACACATGCTTAATTAATATTGTTATCTACCTAAAGTAATGACAACCGCTTCTCTTTTCCAAAACAACAAGAAACGCTTCTTTTCAACTATTTGGAAGCTAAGCTGCCAACCATCTGCGGCTTCTTGGTTCAACATGGTTTCCATTTTCTTTATAGGAATACCTGATGCGCCTAAAAAAATAGTCCCAAGACCACCTTCAACAATATGTACCACTTTGTATTCTTTGAACGACATAACTCTTTTCCTTAATAATATGCAGGCAACCATAGCCTTGCGGCGCGAATATACCATAAATGAGGTGTACTTGAAAAATAAGCCAAAAGCCCCTTGGTGATCAACTAAAATAGGCTTTAGTCAGTAACCCAGTTAAATACAACAGAGCCAGAGTGTACTAACAATGAAGTTTTACCCCCTTACTTTGTTCAACATACGCAAATGAAACACAGGGTAATATTTGCTATATTCACCGATATTATAAAAATGAAGCATATCAGGGAGTGGATATATGTTTGACCGAATATTTAGAGCCGAGACATTACGAATAGGTGAAGGGCTAGTAAGTGGTTACATTGCTTGTTTCTTGGCCATATTGAGCTTCTTAGGGGTTGTGGCATTTCATTTCCCAGAGTACCTAACCACACCTGAATTAAGAGCCAATTATGATGTGGCCACTCTTAGAACAGTTTTATTTTCCGCTTTGGTAATAGCAGGTAGTTTAGGCTTGTTAAATTTTGTGAGAAATAAAAACAAACGCCTAGGGACAGTGGCCTGGGGCTTTGTGATATTGTCTATCGCATTAGGTGGGCATCGGGTTCCGGTAGGAGACTTTCCTGATAATACGCCCTATGTAGGCTTAGATTGGTTTATTTTAGATTTACTGGGCTCTACTCTTATTTTCATATTCATTGAAAAACTATTCCCCCATAAAAAACAAGCCATCTTTCGCCCACAATGGAAAACCGATTTTAATCATTTTTTTATTAATCATTTACTCATAGGCTTTGCTCTATTAGTGGCCAACCAATTTGTAAACAAAACGTTTGGCTGGGCTGTGAACAGTGATACACAGCAATTGGTCTCTTCTCTTTGGTTTCCCTTACAACTGGCATTAATTCTATTGGTGGCCGATCTTTTTCAATATGCTTTTCATCGTTTATACCATGAAGTTCCACTACTTTGGCGTTTACATGCGGTGCATCATAGTGTGAAGCACATGGATTGGTTAGCAGGCTCACGAATACATATTCTGGAATTACTAATAACACGTTCGGCTGTCTTGGCGCCGATCTTTTTCTTTGGCTTTGATAAATCTGTTATTGATGCCTACGTGATAATAGTTGGCTTCCAAGCGGTATTTAATCATGCCAATGTGCGCATTAATATTGGATGGTTGCGATACATATTTGTCACCCCCCAGTTTCACCACTGGCACCATGCTTCGGACGAAGCCGCCATCGACAGAAACTACGCTGCGCACTTTTCGTTTATTGATTATCTATTTGGCACAGCGGTGAAAGGGCAAGAAGAATGGCCTGATCAGTATGGTGTGAAAGGCGATTACGTGCCGGATGGCATGCTTAAGCAGCAGATTTTTCCTTTTACTTATAAAGAGTAGTGAAATTGGGAGGTTCATAATAACTGGGGGTTATGTTGAACGTTTCGGTAACAACGATTGGATTAAAATATCAACTAAAAGGCATTTTTAAAGATGCCTTTTAGCATGACACAGATAACACGTTCAATTTTTTAAGTGTCTATTGAGGCACCTTTAAGATATTGAATATTACTTTAGAAAAAGACAGTGTCTATCACTACCTCTTACTCAGCTCTCCTTTATCTTTCTAAAGCTAAATTAGTTTATTTTTCTGCCCCTAGCACAAGTGCATCTAGAAAGAAGGTATATCCCTCTTTATCTTCAACGGTTTCAAGACGACCTAGAATACCTGCTTCCATAATTCGACCATCTGTTAGTGTAAATTCACCACTAAGACTGACTTCACACCAATCACCTGTGAATTTGGCGTTATGGTAGATAGAAAAGTCATTAGAGCTATCATCGGTGTAGATAATTTCTGGATCGGTTGTCTCAATATATTTTTCTTGCCAATTAGTGCTGATTGTAAATGTTTGCTCACACTTAAGGGTCCCTGTGTATTCATTTTCTGACAGAACGATTGAAGTAGAGCTGTTCAATGCCTCATTGACAGAATTAATGATCTTAATCATAGGAGATACAGAAGTAACAATTACATCATCTAGGTCATCATCAGAAGGTCTAATATCGTAATTATAATCAGGAAAAGTCAGCTCAACCTTCATGCTAGAAAACAAGTCAGGGTTACTTTCTGCGCTCCCGCCATTAATTAATATTTGTGAGCCTATTTCATAGCAGTCATCTGATGGAGAAGAACTTACATCAAAGGAAGTGGCGGATTTATGCCTATCGGTTGAAACTGATAATTTCAATGGATACCAGTCATAATTTCCTTCAACTGAGTTCCAAATTTTAGTTGAGCTTGAACTGCCATTAAACCTGTTATAGGGAAACCCATTGTTTGCCAGTAACCGGCTTCCTGTAATGCCACAACCCTTCTTCTCTTGCACTATTGTATTCTTGCTACTACCAGAGCTACCGCCACAGGCTGTAAGAATCAGACTTAACGATATGACTGAAAGGCTCAACACTCTGCTAGCTGTAATTAGTTTCTGTATGCTATTAAAATTTAAATCCATTTCTTTCATGAGGCTTTTTATTCCGTTAAATTATTTGGTACTTTTTAGAGAGCTATAAAAATCAGTAACAGCAATTTTAAATTGCATAATTTACAAAGGCAATTAGAAATATTTGGACCAAGATAAACCTGTACATTTTGTAATATTATTTGAGTAAAGAAATTTATAGTTTATAGCTGAGTACCTTAATATCTCGCTAATTAAACTCACTTCCGCTAGCTTTAATTTAACCCTAATAAAAAAAGCCCTAGCATCTAATAGGCTCGGGCTTTCTTTAATGAGTAAGTGCGTTAACTACTCACTGTTAAACTGATCATTAAAAACTTAATTAATCAAGGTAGTACCACCATCTACCGCTATAATTTGACCTGTAATAAAACCACCGGCACGGCTAGCCAACAATAATGCCACGCCGGCAATGTCTTCTGGTTCGCCCCAACGATGCATGGGAATGCCTTTGCATTCTTCGTCAAAGGCTGCCTTGTCCTGACTTAGAAACTCAGTCATTTTTGAATAGAAACGCCCTGGGGCAATGGCATTAACGCGAATATGATCTTCGGCAAGTTCAGTGGCCATCACTCGGGTTAGCTGGTGCACTGCCGATTTAGACGCCGCATAACTGAAATTATCTAACGCACTGCCCACCATGCCGGCAATTGAACCTATATTGATCACCACTGAGGTAGATTCTGCGCTGGCATTTTTCTTAAGCATGGGGGCCAGTGCCTGAATTAAGAAAAAAGGCGTTTTAGCATTTATATCCATCACTTTATCCCAACCCTTTTCAGGTACTTGGCCAAATGGTGCCCCCCACCCTGCACCCGCATTATTCACCAGCACATCAAGATGTTCTTCACGGGATTGTAAACTACTCACTAAATGAGTTAAGCCTTGCGTAGTGGAAACATCAGCTGGTATGGCAATACATTCCCCATATTGGCTTAATTCTTTAGCTGCCTCCACACAGGCATCTGCCTTGCGAGCAGTAATATAAACCTTGGCCGCACCCGCTTCTAAAAAGGCTTGTGCCATAAAAGAACCTAGCCCTCTTGAGCCACCTGTCACTAAACAGATTTTGCCCTCTAAAGAGAATAACTTTTCAATCATACCAAGCTCCTGATGTGTCTGTGCTGTTGTGAACAATGTGCCACTGAAAATATAAACACCGTACATTAATGCAATTATTAGCAGATAGAACCATGACCCCTTTAATCAAGCCAACTTTTTCAGTGCTCATTATCCATTTTCAAAATCTGACTTACATTTTTCAGAGACCCTTTTATTAATAATTAACTATTAGTTAGATCAATACTTGATTGACAAAAAATTCCATTCCACCAGTAAATTATTCAAAAAATAAACTAAAACAGTGTTTCTCAGGCTTTAACGAAATACAAACAAGCCGCCCCTAGCGGTATATGACAAATCAGGTATATATTGAGCGCTTAAATTTAATATAAATATTCAAAATCATACCGTGAGAACTCTAAAATGACTTTATCCAAACAATTATTTACTCATATTTCCTCAAAGGGACTTCTAGAAGTGTCTTTGCAAGAAATTGAAATCCCTGAACCCACCTCAAATCAGGTGGTAATACGTATTGAAGCTGCGCCCATTAACCCTTCTGATATGTGGCCCATGTTTGGTCCAGCTAATTTAGCCAAGGCTGAACTTAATGCAGAAAAAAATCGATTAAGTGCGCCGGTTCATGAACAAATTTTGCCACGTATTAAGTCCCGTTTAGATCAAACATTACCCATTGGTAATGAAGGAGCAGGGGTAGTGGTGGCGGCTGGTGACAGCGCCGCGGCTCAAGCGTTAATGGGTAAAACCGTAGGCGTATTAACGGGCAGCATGTATGCCGAATATTGTGTGGTGCCAGTGCAAGCCTGTTTGCCTCACAAAGAGGGTGTAACACCTCGCCAAGCAGCTTCATCTTTCGTTAATCCGCTTACGGCATTAAGCATGGTTGAAAACATGCGCATGGAAGGCCATACCGCCCTCGTACATACCGCCGCGGCATCCAGCTTGGGGCAAATGCTAAACCGAATTTGTATCGCCCAAGACATTGCTTTAGTAAACATTGTACGCAACCAACAACAAGCCGACATACTAAAGGAAATTGGCGCTACAATTATCTGCGACTCATCCAGTGCCACATTTCAGAAAGATCTTTACCAAGCTATCGAAAAAACCGGTGCCACATTAGCATTTGATGCGATTGGCGGTGGTCAATTGGCCAGTGATATTTTAACCGCCATGGAAGCGGTGGGCACAAAAGATATTGTGGGCTTTAATACTTATGGCTCTGAACTTAATAAACAAATTTATGTTTATGGTGGTTTAGACATGGGGCCCACCACATTAAACCGAGCATACGGCATGACATGGAGCATCAGCGGATGGTTGTTAAACCGTTTCCTAGCCCGTTTAACACCTGAGCGCATGGGACAACTTCGCCAGCAAGTGGCTGATGAAATCAACACCACATTCGCATCAGACTTTACGGATGAAATTAGCCTACAACAAGCGTTAGAGCCGGCCACTATTCTAAAATACAATGCGAAAAAAACCGGTGAAAAATTCTTGATTAACCCAAGTAAAAAATAAAAGAGAACGGTAAGATATTTATTACGGTAAGCTGCCAATATATTAGTGTATTGGCAGTTTTCTTATCTAGCACCTTAATTCAACTAACCCCATAGCTCGAACCAATTAGCCCCCTCCCAGCGACCAATGCTCTGTACGACCTTAAATAAAGCTAATTCCCTAACATTATTCACAACCATGGATTAGGTGGGCTAGGCTTGGGTTTTTCCACCTTACCAGAAAGGCGATCTTCATCATCAGGGTGATGGCGGGCTTTAATGTAAGTTAATTGCTCAGGTGTTACATCAATAAATTTTTCATCCATAAAACACCGAACCCGCCACCAAGGTTTATTACAGCGCGCACTCAGTGCATCGTATTGTTGCTGGCTTATTTTTATGCCTGGCACTTCTATCCAATTTAAAGGTGTGCTTTTGGGTCTCAATTTCTTTTTTAGCACACGATAATAAAGTGTATTTCTTTTCCCCCATGAGTAATATTTATAACCGCTAGGGGCAGTTCGAATATGCCGTGCATCGGGCTTTTGTAATTCTGATAAACCTTCCTGACCTAAATACATGGGTCCAAAAGAAAGGTAAGCATAATAAGACCAGTCACTCCAAAAATAGCGATTGTCTGCTACTACCCCTTGACCGGGTAATGATCTGACATAGTAGAACTCCCTTTGACCGCCTTCTAATGTCACATGCCACAAGGCGACTATTTCCTCGCCAGAAAGATTGCCTTTTTTATAAAACTCCATTGGTCCAGCAAACTGGTTATGAAATCCTATAACACCATAAGGCCCAAAATATGAATCATAGTAATTTGCATCGTGATACTTTAATTCATAATGCTCTGACTCATAATAATTCTGTACAGCATCGTGGTAATACGAGCCCGATATGGCATTAAAATCAAACAACCCTCGATGGGAGCACCCCGTTATAGCAAGCTCTATGATGACGATGATTAGTACTTTATTAATATTCATCTTTATTACTCAAATGGCTCCGCTACTATTAAATCAAATTCATCTATGTCTACTTTTTTAATCTTGCCTCGAACATAACGTATGCGGTCTAATTCATCATTACGCTGATTAAAGTCCACGGCTTCTTTAAAAAATATAGTGCGACGATAATAGTTAATGTCTTTGTCATCTTCTTCCTCTTGTGGACCCATGCCCACAGGTCCATTAAATGGGCTATGGGATTCATGAATATAGTATTCATCCAGTATTTTAAAGCTGCCTATAAAACGAGCAACCTCGCTGGCACTGCCCAAGTGATTTTGCATACTGTATTCCAGTTTATCCATGGCCTGTTTAACATTCCCGTTAAAACCCTTCAGCCTGCTTAGCCTTCTGGTCTCATGCCTATCTAGCGTCCTATTGAACTTAATATCCCTATCTATTCTAGCCTGCAACTTTTGTATTTTGCGCTCATAAGTATGAGCCTGTGCATTATAGCCACACCACTTCATCCATAGAGTTCTGAATGACATGTCTGCTCGAAGGCGCGTCATGACATATTCATAATTTTTAGATAATTGTTTCTCTATGGTGGCCAATTTTAATTTCGTCAAGGGTACGCCTGATGCCAATGCGTATTTATGCATTTCCTGTAACGGCATAACAGATAATTGCGTGGGATTGGAAACTTCGTTCTTCACCCCCTGCTGATTAGGCTCATATCCTCCCCCAACATCAGAGTGAGCGCCAATAAAGCCTAGCTCTACCAAATGATCGCATATCACATCCCTAGGGTAATGGCGGTCTTGATTGCCCAGTAGGGTTTGTAAGTCAAAATTGGCTCGGTATTCATTTAAGGCAATAAAATGGCAGACTCTCCCCCCTTCCTTTAACCATTGCGGGCGAATATGAAAATTATAACCATAATCATCATTATCTCCTGCTAAGCCATAAGACCCCACCGAATCAAATAAACCTGCAAAGCTAATCTCGAACTGACTTGGAGTGATATACTTCTGAATATGCTCATCTTTAAACCCGTAAAACCCTTGCTTCACCACATTAATAAAATGCCGCGCCGTGGTGGCTCCCCGACTAAACCCAAACACATCAAAATAAATTCGATTGGGCAAAATGTTATATTCATCAGTATAAGCAATGATGGCAGCCTCTATGGTATCCAGCATGCCGGCTATTCTGCTAAAGGCCCCAATACCCGCAGCGCTTCCCAATATCCCTTCTATGAAATTATCGCCCTTACTGCCTACACCACGTACATAACCATGTGTAAACGATACGCCCATGTTTTTGACTTGCCGCTCATAAGCATCACTTAATAATTTCACATTGGACCATGCCGTATCTTTATGAGCATCATTTCCCGTGCCATCAAAAAATATTCCCATTCGTAAAGGTGGGTTAATTTTTAATTCCACAGTATGCAAAAGTACTCCATCAGACATAGTTTCGGTTTTAGTTATCGTCAAAACCGAGATTCGATTATTCTTTTGTGATTCATCAAGATTTTTATTTTTGTTAAGGTCTTTTTTTACATCGATTAAGTCATCTGTGATGGCGTATATTTTAAAAACATTCCCTTTTTCGGCAGTAAATACTTTACTGAAATTGTCAGCCACCACATTCTTAATTTGCCGCACAGGCAAGGACTTCTGCGTATCGTTCACTACCACCAGTGAAACGGTATAGGCCGAGGGTAGTGAATGACCCTGTTCCGTTTGAAGATTCAACACGATTTTATGTTTTTCCCGCTGATCTTTTTTAGGTTGAGCTGTACCTGAATTGGTTTGTGCTGGTTCCGCTCTGGTCACCCCATATATTTGAGGAATGTGAATTTGATGTAACACGGCATCCAAAGCATTCATAAACATCAGATTTTGACCTGGGTTAATTTCCCATTCACCAGAGTTATCCTGAGTAATCGCCACGTGAGAAAATACTGGGTACCGTGTATTACTATTTATTAAAAATACTTGTCCATCTTCTAACTGGTGATTAATACACCCGTAAGCGTCAGGTGCTTTTAAGCGGCTAGTGGGCAAACTAAACTTGGCGGCATTGCCGGTTGGCTCAGTGCCTGTCCTGCCATTATTGTTAGACATCAGCGTATTTTTAGCGTTTGAGGGTACTTCTATAAACCTCAATTCACTCCAAAGCAATTCACTGCCTTTTTTAAGTATTAGCATAATTCCTTTTAAGCCCTTAGCGACGGATTATTAGAAGAGGAAATTAAGTTCACGTATCAAGGCTATTTAGTCAATCTAGAAGGCCACATAAAAAATAAATATATTTTAAA
>OLII01000116.1_pt1 | contig 29450 bp, 35 predicted proteins | sample 1609481 | NCBI WGS metagenome assembly OLII01 (sample SAMN05416859, study PRJEB24817) | seawater metagenome | isolation source: Sea water | place: Canada:Atlantic | collected 2013-11 | reverse complement strand
ATAAGAGACAGGCTGTAACGCAACCGGTCGCCCCCTCGCGACATCCGGTGGAATCCCTGCCGCCCTGGCCTGTCGGAAGCTGTGCAACGCCCTTCATACCCATGAACACTGCGAGGCAGGCAATGACCAATCAAACACTGCAAAACGAAGTACTCACCCGGCTGTACCACGCCCACCCGAACGGGTTGGGCAAGGAAGTGCTGGACAACTTCGAAGGCGAAAAGGCGGTGGCCGAGACGCTCAAGCAACTGCAGGACAAGGGGTTGATCCAGGACGGTGCGGTCACCGTTGGGGCCGACGATGAACCGTCAGTGCGTTACCCGATCAAGCTCAGTGCGGCGGGTGTGACCGCGGCCAAGGCAGCCGGCGGCTGATTGCACGGCTGATTGCAAAAAGGCCCGGCATTGCGCCGGGCCCTTGTTTGCGGCTACTCGCCAAGAAGCGGTGGCTTGCGTGGTTCTGGCCCGCCCTTGGGCGCCTTGGCCGGGCCTACCGGATCCACCTGCGGGTCATCCAGGTCTGGCGAATCGGGATCAAAGTCCAGCGTGTCCCGTTCAGAGGCGTGCTCGGATGAATGCGGTCCTTCTGGTTTGTGCTGATTACCGGTCATCAATACCTCCACGTCGTCGAATGGGGCCAGGCATCCGGGTGTCTGCCAGCGATCCCCCCAGCCCCCTGGCAGACGCCCCTGCGCTCAATCATTGGGCAGCGGCATGTCTTCGTCATCGGGCACGCCATCACCGCTGGCCGGGTCTTTCCAGTCCTCGGGACGATCTGGCGTGAACACCGGTGGGCGTGCCAGCGGATCGACGTCTTCGGGAGCCGTCGTCGGTTGGGTGGGGTCTTGGGCTTGGGCAGTCACTTGGTCAGTCATGGAACACCTCGCCAGCAAAGGCCCGGAACATCCGGGCCCTGTCAGTTGGAGGTCAGGCCGGGGCCAGGGTGCAGCACACGCGACGAATGGTGAAGCCGGCGGGGCTACGGGTCTTCGGGCTGGTCATCGTCATCGTCGAGCAGACCCCAGGCATCATCGTCCTCGTCATCCTCATCCATACCGCCCGCCTCTGGCTCGGGGGCAATGTATTGATCGTGAAATTCGTGGTCGAGCAGGTGGTCGTGCTCGGGTTCGTGGATATCGTCGTCATCGTGCATGGAACGGGCTCGCCGGCGGTTCTGGTAAGCGCGTATTTAACCAGACTTTGAAGGGGCGCCGCGCGCCCCTTCACAGCTGAGCCCGCTCCTGCAGAACGGTGCAGGAGACGGGCTGCAACGACTACTTGGTAGCCCAGGCGTTGAAGCGCTCCTCCAGTTCGTCGCCATGATCGACCCAGAACTCGACATTCATCGACAGCGCCCCTTGAAGGTTCTGCGGCGAGGTCGGCACCCAGCTGGCCAGCGACGGGTCCAGCTTTGCCGCGGCCTGGGTGTTGGTCGGGCCGTAGGGAATCTGCTGTACATAGCGCACCTGCGCTGCCGGGTCGTTGGTGTAGGCGATCAGCCGCTTGGCCTGGTCGACATGTTTGGAGCCCTTGATGATGGCCCAGTAGTCCATGCCGTACAGGCTGCCGGGCCATACCACCGCCAACGGCGCACCGGCCTGAGCGGCGCTGGCGATGCGCCCGCTGTAGGTGGAGGTCATCACCACGTCACCCGCCGTCAGCCACTGCGCCGGCTGCGCGCCTGCCTCCCACCACTGGATGTTGGGCTTGAGCTCGCTCAGCTTGGCAAAGGCGCGGTCCACGCCCTCGGGGGTGGCCAGTACCTTGTAGACGTCCTCGACCTTGACGCCGTCGGCCAGCAGTGCGAACTCCAGGTTGTACACCGCACGCTTCCTCAGGCCGCGCTTGCCCGGGTATTTGTTCACGTCCCAGAAGTCGGCCCAGGAGGTGGGCGCCTGGGCCAGTTTGTCGCGGTCATAGGCGATCGCCACGCTCCACACCAGCGCCGCCGAGCCGCACGCCTGGGCAGCGTCCGGGATCAGCTCGTCGGCATGCCCCAGCTGCTTCCAGTCGAGGGGTTCGTACATGCCTTCGTCGCACCCGCGCATCAAGTCAGGCCCTTCGATCTGCACCACATCCCAGTCCACATTGCCAGTGTCGACCATGACCTTGATGCGGGCCATTTCACCGTTGTACTCGCTCTGGATCAGCTTGCTCTTGTCCTGGGCACTGAACGGCTGGAAGAACGCCACGTCCTGGGCCTTCTGCCCGGCACCGCCATAACCCACCACGACCATCTGCGGAGCTGCCTGGGCACTGCCCAGGCCCAGGGCAAGCAGCACTGCATACAGGCCTGGTTTACGCGGGAACGCTTTCATCGATGGATCCTCCTGCGGGTACCACTCGGCCTGGCGCCGGCGTGGTCCACTTTCTTGTTTTTGTGAGGTAAGCCCCTGCACTGGGGTGACTCGACGCTAATCAAACCAAAGTAAAAAAACAAGTTGATTTTTTACTGTCGGTACACTTTCATAGAAAAATAATAACAACACCCCCGCTGGAGCCTGACCACCATGTCGACCGCCTTCGCGCACCTGTTCACCCCGTTGCAGATCCGTGGCAAGCGCCTCAAGAACCGCATCATGTCCAGCGGCCACGACACCTCGATGCCCACCGACAACCTGGTCAACGAACAGCTGATTGCCTATCACCAGGCCCGGGCCGAAGGTGGTGTGGGGCTGATCGTGCTGCAGGTGGCCGGCGTACACGACAGCGCCCGCTACACCTCCCACGTGCTGATGGCCACCGATGACGCCTGCATCGAGGGGTATCGCCGGCTGGCCGAGACCTGCCATGCCCACGGCACCGTGGTGCTGTCGCAGATCTTTCACCCGGGCCGCGAGATCATGGAGTCCAGCGACGGCTTGCTGGCGGTGGCCTACTCGGCCTCGGCGGTGCCCAACGAACGGTTCCGGGTGATGCCGCGCGAGCTTGACCAAGGCATGATCGACGAGATAGTGGCCGGCTATGCCGCGGCGGCGCGGCGCCTGCATCAGGCGGGCGTGGACGGCGTGGAGGTGGTGGCCAGCCACGGGTACCTGCCCGCCCAGTTCATCAACCCACGGGTCAACCGGCGTAGCGACGGCTACAACGGCGACCTTGAACATCGTTTGCGCTTTGTGCGCGAGGTCATCGCCGCGGTGCGTGCCAGCACCGACGAACACTTTATCATCGGCCTGCGCATCAGCGCCGATGAACGCGACGCCGAGGGCCTGAGCGAAGATGAATCGCTCGGCGCGGTGAAGGCCCTGCAAGGGCAACTGGACTATGTGCATATCGTGGCCGGCACCTCGGCGTCCCTGGGCGGCGCGGTGCATATCGTGCCGCCGATGGCCATCGAGGCCGCCTATCTGGCCCGCGAGGCGGGCACCTTCAAGGCCAGCCTGGACATTCCGCTGTTCGTTACCGGGCGCATCAACCAGCCCCAGGAGGCCGAGCTGATACTTGCCCGCGGCCAGGCTGACGTGTGTGGCATGACCCGCGCGCTGATCTGCGACCCGCAGATGCCGAACAAGACCGACAGCGGCCGGGCCGAAGACGTGCGTGCCTGCATCGCCTGCAACCAGGCCTGTATCGGGCACTTCCACAAGGGCCTGCCGATTTCGTGCATCCAGCATCCGGAGACCGGGCGCGAGCGGCAGTTCGGCCAACTGCAGCCTGCCACGCTGCGCAAGAAGGTGATGGTGGTGGGCGGCGGCCCGGCCGGCATGAAGGCTGCCGCAGTAGCGGCGGCCCGTGGTCATCAGGTCACCCTGTATGAGGCGGCCGCCCAACTGGGTGGCCAGGTGCTGCTGGCGCAACTGCTGCCACGGCGCAGCGAATTCGGCGGTGCCAGCACCAACCTGCAACGCGAGATGCAGTTGGCCGGCGTGGAGGTGGTGCGCAATACCCGGGTCGACCGCGCGCTGGTCGCGCGCGAGCGGCCGGATGCCGTGATCGTCGCCACCGGTGCCGCGCCCTACTGGCCGGCTTTCGAGCGCGGCGGCGAGTTGCAGGTGGTCGACGCCTGGCAGGTGCTGCGCGAGCAGGTACAGGTCGGTCGCTCGGTGATGGTGATGGACTGGCGCTGCGACTGGATCGGGCCGGGCATCGCCGAACGCCTGACCCGCGCCGGGCATCAGGTGCAACTGGCGGTCAACGGTACCCACTGTGGCGAGAGCCTGCCGTTGTATGTGCGTGACCAGATGGCCGGCGAGCTGCACAAGCTGGGCATCCCGATCACGCCCTATGCGCGGCTGTATGGCTGCGACGACAGCAGCGTCTACCTGCAGCACACCGCCAGCGGCGAGGCGATGATCTTCGAGGGCATCGACACCCTGGTGCTGTGCCACGGCCATCACCCGGTCGACACCCTGGCCGGCGAGATCCAGGACCTGGCCGCAGTACACCGCATTGGCGATTGCCTGGCGGCGCGTACCGCCGAGGAAGCCATCTATGAGGGTCTTAAAGTCGCCGCGAGCCTGTGAGGCTGTTTATACTCCGGGCCTTTGCAGGGCTGATCGGATAACGCCATGAGCAACAACAGCAAGCTGCCGCCCACCGCCGAGGACGGCAGCGCCGCGCCGCACTTTCTGGGCACGCGCATTCGCGGGCTTCGCAAGCGTCGCGGCATGACCCTGACCGAGCTTGCGCAACAGAGCGAGCTGACCGCCGGCTATATCAGCCAGCTGGAACGCAACCTGTCGTACCCCTCGATACCGGCACTGTTCAATATCGCCCGCAGCCTGGGCGTGACCATCCAGTGGTTCTTCGCCAGCGAGGCGGTCACCGCCCCCGAGGACAGCGGCTACGTGGTGCGCCGGCAGAGCCGACTGAGCGTGCATTACGAAGACGGCATCGTCGACCAGTTGCTCACCCCGCAACCCAACCGCGAACTGGAGATGCTCCACTCGCGTTTTCCGCCGGGCACCTACAGCCAGCAGAGCTACAGCCATGAGGGCGAAGAAGCCGGGTACGTGCTGTCCGGCCGCTTCGAACTGTGGGTGGGGGATCGCCATTTCGAACTCGGTGAAGGCGACAGCTTCAGCTTCTCCAGCCAGGAGCCGCACAAGTACGGCAACCCGGGTGAAGTGGATGCGGTGGTGATCTGGGTGATCACCCCGCCCACCTTCTGAGCCCTGCGCCCCAAGCCTCGGCTGACTGGGGCGCACGTTCGCTCAAGCTAGTTGTTGGGGGGTTGCCGAGGCGCCGGCTCCGCAGGGGGCGTGTCGGGCTTCTGCATCTGCAGGGAAGACTTGCTGCGATCGGTATCCTTGTCGACATGCTCGGGCTCGTTGAAGCACCCTTGCAGCATCGACAGGCTGGCGACCAGCAACGCCAACGCGGTCAGTTTCATGACGCTAACCTCCAGGCACTGCCGGCATTGGCAACGCCCCTCAGTGGAAGATAAAGGCATTGGCTTCCTTCACCAGCTCGCGCCACTCGCGACTGCTGATGATGCCCGCCACCTCGAGTGCATCGGCGGCCATCAACGCCTTGTCGTAACGCTGCTCGGCGTCCAGTGACGCATGCTCGTGGACCAACGCCTGTCGCCAGTTCTGCAACGCCTGCCTTTTGTCCGTGTCGTTCATCGTCACCTCTCCTCTACGACTGGAACGGTGCGTACTGCATTGCCAATGGCCAGCGCCTGCGCACTGGCCAGCGGGCATTGACTCAGGGCTGGGCTGCATCACCGCCGTGTGCGCTGGCAAGTGCCCTGGCCTTGGTCAGATGCTCTTTCAGCGTGGGCAGGGTTTTCTCGGCGAACGCCTTGAGCTCGGCATCGGTGCCGTCCTTCACATAGTTCTCGAACAGCTCGATGGTGGCCTCGTGCGCCTTGACCTGGTTGTTGGCATAGGCCTGGTCGAACGACTTGGCGCTACGCAGCTCCAGAATCATCGCCTTGGCCTTGTCCATCAGCATGGCATCATCCGAGACTTCCAGCTTTTTGCTGGCAGCGATGGCCTTGAGCTTCTCGTTGGCTGCGGTATGGTCCTTGACCATCATGTCGGCAAAGGCCTTCACGTCGCTGGCGCTGCCCTTCTCCTGGGCCAGCTTGCCGGCTTCCACTTCGGCAATGCCTTTGGCCGAGGCGTCTTCCACGAAATCGTCGGCGTCCTGGGCCGCGTGTACCGCGCCTGCCAGGGTAAACGCCAGCGCAAAAGCGCTGCTTCGCAACAGGGTATTCATCATGAAATCCTCGTTCTGTTTTTCGGGAACTGCGTTTGAGGTACCGCTGTTCATGTGAGCGCGTGGCGGCGTGGGTGGTTCATCTTTTTTGCCTGGCCTGTTTGCGGTCGTCGATACACGGGCAAAAAAATTGAATTAGCCCGACACCCGCCCGGTCCAGACCTATGAACGCAGTAAATCTGACGAGGTAACAGCAATGACTATCGAAGCAGAGACACTCGTACAACTGACCGACGCCCTGCGCAAACGCGGCCTGACCCGCGTCTCGGACATCACCTTCATGCGCGCGCCCTACCGGCACAATCACCGCTGGACCTGCACGGTGAAATAGCAATCATTCAGACCAATCCCGTAATTTTCACAAGCCTTTCACATTCGAAGGCTTATGGTTGACCCAGCTCCTAGTAGAAACCTTTAAGCCCGCTCCCCCCCATCGCGGGCTTTTCTTTGTCTGGGATTTGGGTTGTCACAGGCAGGCTGATGACCGAGCCGCCTTTTGTTCAACGCACACAAAAGCGCTCGACCTCATGATTGCCGAGGCGAGCGCTGTTTCGTCCTGAGTGTAAATGTCAGGGATCAAGTCGCTGGTGCAATTCAAATCCCCTCGAATTTGAACGGTGCGGACTCTTCGAAGCGGGCGGACACTTCGCCGGCATACACGTTTGCCTGGTTCGGCCCCAGGTCCAGCTTTTTCACCTTGCCGGTTTTCTGGCTGAGGTCCAGCTTCTTCAAGTCAACCCAGAACGTATTGGGCGTGACTGCGGACTCGAAAAAATACTGCTTGTGTTTATGGTCCGCCACGGTCCGCCAGCGCGTGGATGAGATATTGGGCTGATCTGGCGTTGTAATGCCGTACGGCACCGAGACGTTGCGAATCACACTGAACACACTGGCCAGTGACAGCCGCGCATCCTCATGCTTGGGCACGGCATTTACGTAGAAGGACGCACGCGCAAAGCGATCAGGCGAGCGGTTGGTGCCAGGCAACATCTGTGTTCCATCAATGCCTTGCCAGTAAGCATACATTTCCAACTGCTCGTCGAACTTCGGCGAGTTCGTCATCACTTGATATTTTCTGTCGTGGTGAATGACTTGCTTGCCATCGATATATTCAACGATTGCGCTATCACCCGACGCATCGGACATTGAAAGGTGCAGCGTTGCCAGGCGGGTTTCCTTCGGAACCTTGGATGTCACCACATGAAACGGTTCGGCCTTGAGCGCCTCGACCGCTTCAGCCACGGTCTTGAAGTTATCCAATACGTACTGAGCCCATGCCGAGATACTGAGCCCTGGCTTGCCCTGTTCGAGTGCTGGATATTCTGATTCCACCAGCCACAGCAGGTTTGCAGACAACCCGGCTTCGTTGATGCCGTCGGTGGTGGAAATATCGTAGCCGGACGCAATGACACTGCCGTACTTCGACGTCCAGGTAACCGAATTGGGGCCTGCCTCACCGTGGCGCTTCATGCCTTGGGGGAACACCCACAGGTTGGTTTCCACATCCTTCGCCCAGTCCATTGAGCGTGCCGTTATGATCTGTTGGTTGTCTCCAAGAAAAACCAGCCGCGTGCAGGCGTGCACCACGGGTATCGATGAACAGAAACCGACCAGGGCCAGTGCAATTCCTTTTGCTGCGGGTGAAAGTTTCATTCCTTTGATTTCCTTGACCAAACTGATTATCAACACGCGCGAGCCCAGGCCTTCAAGCGAACGTGCAAGCACCTGGCTCGGTAATGACAAATAGTGTTTGATCGTCAATGACGACAAACATCAGCCAATAAAGCACGGACATATCAGAAATCAAGATTTGAGGGGACAAACAGCGTTCGCTTACAAGTACCGCAGCCTTGGCTTACCCCACTTGGGTCGATTCGGTGTTTTTCCATTTTGTGGTTGCATGGGCTAGCGCAGCGATTGCACATGTTTTCACCAGCGTCGACACTGCTGCCCGGGGCCGCACGCCAAAGATGGAAGCCGACGCTTGCCTCGCAACCGGATTGAAAGGAATCAAGAGCATGAATGATCGAAAGCCAGTCACCCTGGCTCAGCTTGAGGCTGAAACCGAAACGTTCTTTGGCATGCACTGGAACACCGACGTGCTCGGCATTCAACCGCCTGCCTGGCATGTCTGGCGGGAGTTCAAGGGGTCTGTACCGAACTATCAGTTGGGAGGCTGTTATGCGCTGTTTGCCGGGGACGATCTTGAGTACATCGGCCTGGGCGCCAGCCGAGGGGGTGGATTGTATTGTGATCATGGGATATCACGCCGGCTGAGCTCACATGTGTACCGCCTGGACAAGGAGCGCGGCCCGGGCTGGTTGAAGCTGCGCCCAGGTTGGGAGTCCATAACCTCGATACACACCATAGGCTTCGAGGCGCGGCACAGCCACTTGGCTTCAGCGCTTGAGGCCTATCTGATTCGTGCATTTGAAGGTCGGTCGCGCAATGCTCGTCGCTAATGGTTCATGCGAACGCCAGAGCAAGTGGGTCGAGATATGGCCTCTACCTGCCCGGATGGATCGGCTCCTCCTTGGATTTGGGGCGCTGCACAAGCTGTCGACTGTCATTGGCCGGCATCTACACTCACCTCTTGATACTCCGCAGGATAAGCGTTTGATCTCCACCGCTAACATCACCATGCGCTAAGGCATGGGGGTTGGCGGGGGCTGTAGCGTAGTGTTTACTGGGCCAAATCCCCCATTGCCGCACTCAGAAACGCACCTCTTGGGCCGTAATCTGGTCCGTGAGCCTTACGAGTTCTTAATTCCGGCTTGGCATACCAGTAACGCCCTCCAGTGGCGGCATCGCTCAGTAAGCGTCCGGGTAAGTCACCGTAAGCTCCTGACATCATCCGGTTCTAGCGTCCCGCGTGAGATCCCTACCGGCCCGGCCACCATCTGTCAGGTATGCTTCCACCATTCCCTCCGTAATTTTTTATTGACACCCCCAAAGCCTCTCAGTATCTTCCTTCCTCCCTCCTTTCCGGCTACCTCTGCCGTGAACCGTCCAGGCGTTAACTCGCGAAGCGGTCATACAAGTTGCCGACACTTATACGGCCGCTATCTACTAGCGCGCCTCATTTCCGATATCAAGTGTAAAGGATGATTCTATGATCATTCGTCAGGCTACTAACGCCGACCATCCGCAACTGCTCAACATTTGGCTGCGCTCCGTTCGCGCCACACATCACTTCCTGCAAGAATCCGATATCGAGGCATTGCTTCCTCAGCTCCGCGATATTTACCTACCCGCTGTTGAATTATGGGTTGCGGTAGATGCCGAGGACTGCCCGCTAGGGTTCATCGGGCTCAATGAAAACCACGTAGAGATGCTCTTCATCGAACCAGATCTGCGAGGGAAAGGGACTGGCCGCTCACTGCTGGATCATGCCTGCAGTTCGCGCAGTCAGATGAGTGTTGATGTGAATGAACAGAACCCCGAAGCGGTAGGGTTCTATTTACATTACGGGTTTGTTCAAACAGGTCGTTCTCCGCTGGATGGCGAGGGCCGCCCCTTCCCCTTGTTGCACCTGAGTCTGCCCGGCTAGGGCTGTAATCGTGAATCGCTCCTAAGCTTCTGCTTCGGGGCGATTCATTATTCATCAGGCCGGCATCCATTGATTGGGTAGCAATTGCACGATATCACTGGCTCGCTGCGTCGGCAGCCGGGTCAGCACATCTCTGAGATAGGCATACGGATCATGCCCATTCATACGCGCCGATTGGATCAGGCTCATGATTGCAGCCGCCCGTTTACCACTGCGCAGCGACCCGGCAAACAGCCAGTTCGAGCGCCCGAGTGCCCATGGCCGTATCTGGTTCTCGACCTGATTGTTGTCGATGGGTACAGCTCCATCGTCCAGGTAGCGCGTCAGCGCTACCCAGCGTTTCAGGCTGTAATCGAGGGCTTTGGCCGTGGCTGATCCGTTGGGCATCAGGTCGCGCTGGGCCAACATCCAGTCATGCAGTTTTTTGCTGATCGGTACCGCCAACTCCTGACGTGTTCGCCACCGATCTTCATCACTCATGTCCCGCGCCTGGCGTTCGACCTCGTACAAGCCGCTGATCGAGTGCAGCGCTTGTTCGGCCAACTGGCTTTTGTTCGCGACATGCAGATCGAAAAACTTGCGCCGGGCGTGGGCCATGCAGCCGATTTCAGTGATGCCTTGCTCAAAACCAGCTTTGTAGCCTGCTAAGTCGTCGCAGACCAACTTGCCGCTCCAGTCGCCCAGGAAGTTACGCGCATGTTCGCCGGCACGACTGGGGCTGAAGTGATACACAACTGCTTTCAGTGCTGAAAACGGGGTCGTGCTGTAAGCCCAGACGTAGGCCCGGTGGGTTTTCTTCTCGCCTGGCGCAAGCATTTGCACCGGTGTTTCATCGGCGTGAATCACACCCTGGTTCAGCACTGCTTCACGCAGTGCATCGACCAGCGGCTGGAGCCGCACGCCGGTTTGTCCGACCCACTGGGCCAAGGTCGAGCGAGCGATTGCCAACCCGGCGCGGCCAAAGATTTTTTCCTGCCGGTACAGCGGCAAGTGATCGGCGAACTTGGCTACCATGACGTGGGCCAGCAAGCCTGCGGTCGGGATGCCTTTGTCGATTACTTGGGCCGGTACCGGCGCCTGGATCAGTATTTCGCACTGACGGCAGGCCCATTTGCCACGCACATGTTGCTCGACCGTGAACACGCCGGGCGTGTAATCCAGCTTTTCGCTGACATCTTCGCCGATGCGCTGAAGTTGGCAGCCACAGGCACACTGGGTGTTTTCGGGGTCGTGACGAATCACGGCACGCGGAAACTGCGGCGGCAATGGCGCACGTTTCGGCGATTGCCGTGGCTCGGCCTGTGATGAGGCTGGGAGGAGTTGTTTCAGCTCGGCCTCGATAGCTTCAAGGTCTGTATCGAGCAGGTCATCCAACAAGCTGCCTTGCGCCGGGCTGATTTGCTCGCTGCGCTTGGCAAACTTGTGGCGTTTGAGCAGGGCGATTTCGTAAGTGAGCTGCTCGATGATGGTTTCATCGTTCTGGATCTTTCTGCTCATAACCTCGACTTGGGACTGCAACTGCAACGCTTGTGCCGCCAAAGCACGAAGCTGTTCCGGGGTCATTTGGTCGAGGTTGGGCGAGAAACTCATGCCGCCGATTGTGCCAGAGCAAGCTTGATACGACGACAAGCAGACCGGCCAAATGGCCGGCGGTTACAGCATGCTGATCACGCCGCCTGAGCCGACTCGCTGCCACGGCAGGCCCAGCACCAACGCCTGGAGTTGCTCGCTGTCGAGTTCGACCTCACAGCCATGGCGAATACCGGGCCAGTGAAACTTGCCTTGATTCAGTCGTCGCGCGGCAAGCCAGACACCCACGCCATCGTGTACCAGCACTTTCATCCGGTTAGCCCGGCGATTGGCGAACAGATAAGCGCAGTGCGGCTTCGCCGCACCGAACACCGCGATCACCCGGGCCAATGCCGTTTCGGTACCGGCGCGCATGTCCACCGGCTCGGTGGCCAGCCAGATTGCATCAATGCGGATCATTGAGCGACAGCCCGGATAAATTGCGCGCAGCCCTCGGGATCTGAGGTTGGCCATTTCACTGTGATCACTTGGTCGGCCATGGGCAACTCGATGATCACTGACGCTTCGGCTGGCCGTTTAGGTGCGGCTTTTAGCGGGACGAATGCCGGTAGTGAAGTCGCTGCGGGCTGATCTCGGTAGAGCGGCATCCATTTGCGGATGACATTGGCATTGATGCCGTGGCTGATGGCGACTCTGGAAATGGATGCGCCAGGTTGCAGGCATTCCTGAACGACCTGGGCTTTGAATGGTTTCGGATAAGAGCTTCGTTGGCGCATGGAAATCCTGGCGATAAGGACGATCGCGTCCGCTAAAAATACGCGGACACCATCGCCCTTAAAGCTGGCGTTCGGAAGGTGAGTTCTGCCGGACGCTTACCTAAGATAGACGCCTTGGAACAAATGTCCCATTTTTACCAAGCCCACCGAGCGCCATCATTGTGCTACTGTCGCCTCTTCACATGTGATCTGCGCAGGAGAGCCTTTAGCGATGGACAAAGTACCAATGGATTATGAAGTCGACGGGATATCGATGAGCCTCGACACGTGGCGATCCCTGCAAGACGCGCGCGGCACGCAAATTTTTAATGACATTGAGAATCTGGCCAAGAGATTCGTCGCCGACAATAAATTTTTCCTGATTTACGACCACAACAACAGCGAAGTTATGTCGCGGTGCGACAACACTAAGCAGGTCGACGACCTATTTCATCCACCAGCCACCGACGCTACCTGACCACACACCCCGGTTGTGCTGGAGTAGTTACGAAAAAAGGCGCCAAAGCCCAATAACATAAGGGCTTGGCGCCTTTGTGCATATGCGCAAGCATGCATGAATTGGCGTGAGTTGGCATAGGTGGGCGTAAGGCTTGCCTCATTTCTGCCTCATCCGGCTGCATGCACTACCCCCCCCTAGGCCGCCTTGATCACAAAACGACGATGGGCTAGCCCCATACTCATTGAATGCCGCTAACTGCGCTGCGCCAGCGGCTCTCGGCTGCGGCTTGTACATTTTCATTTGTATTGTCTGGCGGAATCGCATGGTAGTGTTTGCTAACTTAATAGCCGAGCATTAGATTCATCCTGCTCGATAGCCCACTGCGCCAACCCCATCATTTCCGACAAGCTCCCAGGCTCAGGTCGACGGACACCGATCCGGTCTAAGTGCTGGTCGTAGAGCTCTAAGTATGTCTGATTTTCGTTTTCGTTTACGTGCATGACTTCTCCTCGGAAGCAAAGGCCTGCAATAGCTTTAAACTATCAATAAATCGAACTTGATAGTTCATATACTATTTTATATTTGCAAGCTATTTCCGAGTTTTGGAGGAGTAAAAAGCTCAGCTACCGGCATTTAACCTGCCACAGTTGATCAAGGCGAGTCGTGAAGCTCCGACTCATCATTTCGCGGCGCATGCCCCAGTCCGGATCGGAGGGCACACTTGCTGCTCGCAGAGTGCCTTTTCCCCACCGACAATTGATTTCATCAAGCATCTTCATTACCCGAGCAGCCTCAGCCGGCTGGGCGGCCGCGAAAAGGTCATCGGAGTACTCCCCCCGCTGGCAGAGCCCCATCAGCAGCACCTCGGCCTTGCTGTATTTGAACCCAGGTCGAAACACTCGTTCGAGCGCAGCAACTGCCGCCTTCGTCAGCACGCGCACATCATCCGTTGGGTACGGCAGATCAATGATCACACCGTTGGCGTACTTGGCTTCGTCGGGATTGAACATGCCGGTGCGGATGCTGACGCGCACCTTCTTGCACACTGAACCCTGGGCGCGCAGCTTCTCCGAGGCACGCATCATGTAGGTGGCCACCGCTTCCTTGATTGGCGGCAGCTCCTGCAGGCGCTTGCCGAACCTCCGGCTGCAGCAGATCTCCTGCTTCGGGGGATTTGGCTCATCCAGCTCCAGGCAAGGGGTCCCGGCCAGCTCGCGGGCAGTCTTCTCAACCACCACACTGAACTTCTTGCGTAGCATCCATGGGTCGGCCTTGGCCAGATCCATCGCGGTCTTGATACCCATCCCTTCGAAATGAGCATTCATCCGCCGGCCAACGCCCCACACCTCGCTTACCGCCGTGTTCCTGAGCACCCAGTCGCGCTTGAATGGGTCGCAGATGTTGACCACGCCACCGGTCTGCACCTGCAGACGCTTGGCCGTGTGGTTGGCCAGCTTGGCCAGGGTCTTGGTGCCGGCGATGCCGACGCCGACCGGTATGCCGGTGCAGCGCAGCACCTGGGCGCGGATGCGCCGGCCGAGCTGGTCCAGGTCAGCCATGCCCGTCAGATCGGCGAAGGCTTCGTCGATTTAAAGGAAAGATGTCAACCCATGGACATCGGTTTGAATGAATGTTTGTCAGGGTTTAGATCAGGTGTCCGATGTCCATAGACCACACGCATTTTTCACAGAAATGGATCACGTGGTGTCCATGGCAAATACGCGATTTTTGTGGCGACGAAAGCTAGCGTGACCAAGATGAGCCAGCTCCAATAGTCCAAAGCTCATCCAATCTGGTTGTATAACTGGGGCTCTTAAGCTCTCTCCTCATACCCCATTCAGGTGATACAGGGACGCTGGCAGTCCGCAATGTACCTCTCCCCCACTTGGCATTTATCTCATCCAAAACATTCATCACTGGCCCGCTTGCCTCTGGCTGTGATGGCGCGAATAGGTCGCCGGTGAAAGCATGAGCACTGTGCTGGAGGCGCTAGCTGGACATCCTTACCCCGTAGCAGCTGTAAATTACGGGCAGCAATCGACCCCAAGCTGACGGTGGAGACAGCGAATTTGAGGGCGATTCACTAAACAAAAACAAGGCCGCAATCACGGCCTTGTTTTTTTCAGGGTGTTACTCGTGCGAATGGCCGTGCTCGGCGCTCTCGGAGGTTGCGCCTTTCTCGCCACCGCCGCATGCCGTCATCAGGCCTAGGAAGCAGATCAGAAGCATCGAACGAATCAGAGTAGTTGGGGTTTTCATGGGAAGACTCTTTAAAAATGGATGAAATAAATGGTCTGTGGTCAGGCTGAGCACCGAATTTTCGACAGTAGAAAAGCCATCGTCGCTTCGGATTACTGTTTGACGCTCAAGTAATCGCCGGTCGTTTTCAGTGCGATGGTCACGTCGTTATTGCTGCGATTACGCCAAAACCAGCCGTGGGTGCCGTCAAAAATGGCGGTGAATTCACCTTTATCACTTTTGACCTGCTTGCCCTTGTTGTAGCTGTGGAAGTAACCCTTTTCACCGTTGTAGGGCTCACCATGGGTGTCGTAGTTCACAGGCCCACCAACCGCAGTCCATTCATAGCTGACAGTCTTGTTCTTGAGCACTTCCAGTTTGATTTCTGTCCCTTCACCTGGCTTGAGCGTGACGCTCATTTGATTCGTCTTCAGAACTGGGGTAGGTGTTGGCACCGGCTGAGCAACAGGTTTCGCAATAGGTTGGACTTGCGCAACCTGCGGGGCTGGAGCTGCTGGTTGAGGTGGTGCGGCATCCGCCAACGCCTCTTGAGCAAGGATGATCTTCAATTCACCCATCTGGGTCAGTCCCAGTGCTCGGCCCACACCCGTTGGATCAACGGCGTATTCCGAAGGCATGACGACGGTCACCAGCAGGCCGACCGCAGTCAGCAGCGCAATGAGAGTCGAACGCACCAGTTTGCGAGTGCTAGGCAATTCATTAACAGTTGGAAGCGGAGTATTGAACATGGTCAGAATTCCTTACGCGGAGACAAACAGGCCGGTGATCTGGTAACCCATCAGCAGGAAACCGGCACTCATCATGGCGACGTTGGCGGTATAGGCGTGGCGCCAGAAACTGCCGGTACGTCGCCAATACCCCATCAGAATCAGAATCGCGCTGAGGGCCAGCAATTGGCCGATCTCGACGCCGACGTTGAAGGCGATCAGGTTCGGAATCAGGCCATCAGGCGAGATTTCGTACTCCTGGATCTTCGTCGCCAGACCGAATCCATGGAGCAGGCCGAAGATCAGCGTGGCCACCTTGGTGTTGGGTTGGAAACCGAACCAGCGTTGGAACGCGCCTAGGTTGTCGAGCGCTTTGTACACCACCGAGAAACCGATGATGGCGTCGATGATGTACGAGCTGATGCTGACCTCGGTCAGCACGCCAAGCAGCAGCGTGACCGAGTGGCCTACGGCGAACAGCGTGACGTAGAGCCCCACATCTTTCAGGCGGTAGAGGAAGAAGATCACCCCGAACAGAAACAGCAGGTGGTCGTAGCCCGTCATCATGTGCTTAGCGCCCATGTAGATGAAGGGCAGCAACATGACGCCGGAGCTTTCCTGGATGAATCCCTTGTCACCTTCGGCGACGGCATGAGCCATCGCCTCGGGCATTGCGAGGAAAAGTGACGCGACAAATAAAAACAGCAGTAGCAGGCGACGCGAAGGCGCAGTAAGTGCGTCAACGCCGCTCATCGAGTGCGAATCCATAGATCAATCCTACGTTGCAGGGATCAAAGGCCGCAGGGCGGCCATGGTCAGGATGCGAACGAAGGACGGGGTGGCCGCTCAATCAAGAAAATCGGCGGACGGGGAACGGAATAGCGTGGCGCATCGACCCGCAAAGAGAGCTTCGGCTGCGCGGCCAAGCTCAACGCGGAGGTAAGCTGTGGCGTTTCGTGCTGATGGTCAGGGGTCAGCGGGGAGTGGTAGTGATCCGAGCAGCTCGCACACGACATCTCGGCTTGCTGTTGATGGGAGTGATGGGCGTCTTGCGCAATCTCCCAAGCTGGCTGTTTCGGTGTCACTGACAACGCATAGGTATGCCCGGCCCAGGCCACAAACATGGCGAGAACAAGCGCGATTACCACCGTGGTTGTCAGTGTTCTGCTGAACATAGTGTTCGGGTTTCAACTCGTTTTGTAGGGCTTTGAAGCGTTTGACCATATCCTCCTAGGGGGGATAGGATGCCAGCGTAATTCATTGAGGCCCGAGGCTCAAGCCATGAGTGAGCACGAACACGAACACAACCATCCCCATACCCACCAAAGTCATGAGGCGATCATCAAGCGCCTCAAGCGAGCGGACGGCCATTTACGCGGCATCATCACGATGATCGAAGAAGGTCGTCAGTGCGTGGACATCGCCCAGCAGTTGCATGCGGTTGAAAAAGCGGTGTGCCAAGCCAAGCGCACGCTCATCCAGGATCACATTGATCACTGCCTGGAGGACACCGTTTCGGCGTTGAACAATGGCGAGCGCGCACCACTGGAAGCCTTCAAGCAAATCACCAAGTACCTCTAGGTCTGACATGACCAACCAGTCTTAGCAAATCTTAGGGACTTACGGTCGTCTATCTGGCCAACGGCGATGCTGATCATCGATCACGTACGGGTGTTCGTGATCCACACCATCCTGCCCGTCGAGGTGAGTGTGATCGTCCGGCAGGTTCTCATGGGTGTGTTTGATCGACTCTTGGTCATGCGCAGGACGCCAGATCACGATACTGACCACCAGTGCGCCACCGGCCACGACAGCGAGCCCAACAAACGACGCCGTGAGGCTGATGTTGGCACCCAGCCATCCCGCCAGTGGGTAGGTAATCAACCAGCAGGCATGGGACAGCGCAAATTGGGCGGCAAACAATGCTGGGCGATCTTCGGCATGCGCCGAGCGACGCAACAGCCGACCGCTCGGGGTCTGCGCCAGGGAATAGCCCACGCCGAGCAACATCCACAACGGCAACAGGAAATTGTAGGTGGTCAGGTTGATGCCAACGGCCAAGCCTACTACCAAGATTCCTCCGCCAAACAGCATGGCCGTTCGGTCTTTGATGTCTTTCAACAGCCGAGGTAAGACCAAAGCAGCGATCATGGAGCCGCCGCCAAACGCGGCCAGCGCCAATGCCGTAGAACTCTGCGGCAGAGCGAAGCGCGACTGCACCAGCACTACCGTATTGACGATAACCATGGCACTGGCGGCAGCTACCGTCAGGTTGAGAGCCAGGAGCCCTCGCAGGCGCGGCGTCGCGAGGAATATACGCATGCCACGGGTGGTTCGCTCATAGATGCTACGTCGCGGTGTTTGCTTCGCCTTTGGCAGCAGCACTGTGCCGACCAATGCCGCTGAGGCAAGGAACCCAATGACAGTGCCGGCGAATAGGTTGTGGAAGCTGATCACTGTCAGCAGTGCTGCGGCGAGCATAGGGCTGGCGACGCTTTCGAGATCGTAGGCCAGACGCGATAGCGACAAGGCACGGGTGTAGTCATCTTCATCCGGCAGGATGTCTGGAATGGTCGCCTGGAATGTCGGAGTGAACGCTGCTGAGGCTGACTGAAGGACGAAAATCAGTACGTAGATTTGCCAGACTTCCGTCACGAACGGCAGAGCCAGCGCAACCAAGGCTCGCACCAGATCCAGCGAAACCAGCATTGCCCGACGGGGGAGACGCTCTGCAAAAGCTGCTGCAATGGGTGCAACGCCGATGTAGGCCGTCATCTTAATCGCCAACGCTGTACCAAGGACGGCCCCCGCTTGGGCACCTGCAAGATCGAACGCCAGTAGGCCTAGCGCGACAGTGGCAAGACCAGTCCCTACAAGTGCAATCACCTGGGCCAGGAAGAGGTGACGGTAGGTTCGGTTGGCCAGGATTTTCAGCATGAGAAGTCTCACATGGAGAGGCGTGCGCCCATCTGGTTGTCGAGCATTTCTCGAAGAAAGAGAGCGACGAGTTTCTCGTTTATAGATGTTTTTGTATCCCCCCTAGGGGGATATAGCGCCATCCTAAACTAGAGGCGGGGACAGCTCAAGAAAATGGCGCTCAGCCTTTCATCGAATGTCAGGCAGAGAGTAAGGAAGTCGCTTGCCCAGTGAAGGCAATTGGCCATACGCTGCGAAGCGTGAGAGGTCTCACGGATATAAAAACATGAGCATGGAGCAAGCCCTGATGAAACTGTCTGCCCTTTTGATCGCCGCTTTACTTTCCATTACCTCCGTGGCGGCCTTCGCGCACAGCGGCGGTACTGATGCGAAAGGTTGCCACCGCAACCATAAAACGAACGACTACCACTGCCACTAAACGGTAAAAGCCCAGCTTGAGGCTGGGCTTCAATGCAAGCTGGCTTTCTCACATTTGTGGAGGCCAGTTATGCGATTCACCTTGGCACTCCTTGCACCATGCATAGAGTGCGTCGTACAGGATCAGTCCATGCGAAAGCATTTCATGATCGTCGGAATATCGCTGCGACAGTCCCAGTGAGATGGCGTACAGCCCTGCCGATTGCGGAGTCAGATCCAGGCGAGAGGTATCAGCGCCGCGTATGATCTTAGCCAAGTGCTGCAAGGCGGGCTCACTGAGTTGGTACTTCTTCAGAAATGCATCGAAACTGCACAGTTCGCCCTCATGAGTCAGTTCTACGCCGGGAATGTCGTAAGGCGCAGCGTCTTTCTCCGTCGCTAATCGCAGCACATCACCACTGGGTACGTATAAAAACTCAGGCTGCGGATCGATAAAGCGTGTGATCAACCAGGGACAAGCGATGCGGTCGATCTTGGGTCGTTCACGGGTAATCCACCTCATGGAACACCTCCTGCCTAGCTCGGTAGGTTGGGCGATCTGGCGGGCCCAGTGCCCGCCAGAGATTGTTAATCCACTCATGCGGTCTAGCGCAGCAGATGTACTGCCAACCCAACGAGCGCGCAGGCCATCAGCACCTGGATGACGCCCCGCTTGAAGCGGAACAAGGCAATCGCCGCTGCGATGGCGATCAGTGCAGAGGGCCAGTCGAGGTTGCCGCTGAAGCCCTTCGGCCACAGCACGTGATAGCCAAAGAAACACGCCAGATTGAGAATCACCCCAACGACGGCTGCCGTAATGGCGGTGAGCGGTGCGGTGAATTTGAGTTCGTTGTGGGTCGACTCCACGAGCGGGCCGCCCGCGAGAATGAATAGAAACGAGGGCAGGAAAGTGAACCAGGTCACCAGGGCGGCGGCCACAGCACCGGCCAGAAACACCTGATCGGCACCGAACACTTGTGAGACGTACGCTCCAACAAAGCCGACGAAGGCCACCACCATGATCAGCGGCCCCGGTGTGGTTTCCCCCAGTGCCAAACCGTCGATCATCTGCGTCGGCGTTAGCCAGCCATAGTGACCGACCGCACCTTGATAGACATACGGGAGGACTGCATAGGCCCCGCCAAAAGTCAGCAACGCGGCCTTGGTAAAGAACCAGCCCATCTGGGTCAAGGTGCCTTCCCAACCAAAGAGGGCGATCAAAGTACCCATCGGCAAAGCCCACAGCGCGGCGCCAATCAGGGCGAGCGACGCCAGTTTGAACCAGCTGAACCGGGCATGCTCAGGGGATGGCGTGTCGTCATCGATCAACGCCGGGCCATAAGACTTTTTGGCAGCGCTATGGCCCCCGATTCTGAACTTCTCGGGCGCCAGACGCCCTCCGACATAGCCGATTAACGCCGCCCCCAATACGATCAGCGGGAAAGGAACATTGAACGCGAAGATCGCGGTAAAGGAAGCTGCTGCTATCGCCCACAGCCAATTATTCTTCAGCGCCCGAGTGCCGATCCTGTGTGCTGCCTGCACCACGATGGCCGTCACGGCAGGCTTGATCCCATAGAAGAGGCCGGCCACCACAGGCACTTCGCCGAACGCGATGTACATCCACGACAAAGCGATGAGGATGAACAGAGAGGGCAGTACAAACAATACTCCGGCGATCACTCCACCCCAGGTTCGATGCATCAGCCAACCGATGTAGGTCGCCAATTGCTGAGCCTCTGGCCCAGGCAGCAACATGCAATAGTTGAGCGCATGGAGAAAGCGTCGTTCGGAGATCCAGCGCCGACGTTCTACCAGTTCCTGGTGCATGATCGAAATCTGTCCGGCTGGCCCGCCGAAACTGATGAAACCCAGCTTCAACCAGAACCAGAATGCCTCACGCAAGCTGATCGGCTTTGGCTTCGACAGATCCTCTTCAACCGCTGGTGCGAAAACCTTATTCATTGGGTTGTTCCTCTTTTACAAACCCAGCAAGCAGGCCGTCGAAGATGGCGCTCGCGGCAGCCAGCAAATGGTCGTCGTGGGTAATGGTTTCGCGCAGTCCTGCCAGCACCCGCTCGATGCCGGCAGCCTCCAAAGGCTGAATGCCGCCGATATCGAGGTAGTGCACCAACGCCGCGATACGGTTCAGGCCGGGCTCTTGAAGTTCAAAACTGGCTTGCAGGGTTTCGAAGGTCACGCGGTTGCCGACATGGCTGAAAGTTGCGTCATCGAAGTCGAAACCCAACACATCGACGGGACAGTCCTGCGGCGTGTCTAACCAGAGAATCTGCGCATTTGGGTCAATGAAACGGCGAATAAGCCAGGCACATGCCAGACGGTCTACCCAAGGGCGCTTACGGGTTGCCCAGACACGCCCCTGATAATCAACAAGGTTGAGTGCCGTTATTGGTTGGTCGCGGCTATGGGGCTCATCCGCAGACAGGGCCCTGCTGACCGCCGTTTCTAGCTCCTGCAACGCCGAATCCAGTTGCTGCTTAGGCTTGCCTGGGAAGTAATCGATGCGGATCAGTTGATCGTAGGCTTTGCGAAGCTTACGAATCTGCTTGGTGCTCGCCAGTGCGTTCTCAGCGTTGAGTTGTGCTCGGCATTCATCAAGCTCCGCACGAAGCCCGGCGTAGTCTTCGCTACGGTCGAACAACTCGACAAAGCGCTCACCGTCAGGATCGACAACGGGCAGAGTGTAAGCGGTGCCATTGATGGCAAGGATGTCCCGCTCGATAGACGCCAGCACTTCACGACAGAAACCGGTGTCAGGCAACAGATAGGCCCCATCGCGCAATACCGCCGCACCTGAAGCTTTCAAAGCGCGCCAAGCCCGCATGCGTTCGGTGGCATTAGCGGTGGGTAAGCCAAGAATCAGAGCTAGCCAATTTTTCATGTAGAGATAGCTATTTAATATGTAGTCAGTATTACATTACTCTTGATCTTGGCGTTTGAAAAGCCACCCTATAGAGCTAGGGTTTTGGCGAGACCAACTGGAGAAAGGGTTGCGAAGGCAGGGTTAATAGGTGCTGTGCGTGTTGGCCAGTCAATCAGGCTTTCAAGCTTAAGACGTTCGTGATGAGCGTCCGGTTTTGGCCGATTCTGTTGAAAACGTCGGTCTGCCCAAACTGCTTGGTCATTGACTGGTGAAAACGCCTTTTTTGTAACGCTGCTACGTGAAACTCGAGTCCGGAAGCCTCTGCCAAAAGTAAAGATTTCAACCTCGGACGCGTATTGTTCTGATGTGCAAACCATGGCCGACTTTTTCAACAGAATCGGCCGATAGCTGCCTGTTTCTATCGCCGTATCGCAGCCAGTCGGCAGAAAGCATCTAGCCCGGAGCTGCCAGCTGAGATGCCTCAATCTAGCAGAACGCTCATCTCTTTCCGGCTCGCCGCATCAAGGTTGAGCAGCAGAGTGGTCGGAATAGGCCAGCCGCTATACCCAGGCGACTAGCTGCACGCGCGCTGTGATCTCAAAGCTTTCTCGGCCCGCGCGGATCCAAAGAAATTATATTTGACGCAGGCAACTGCCTCTCAAGCTCAGCGATACGGTCATACAGCTCAATGATTTTCGCATCCGCTTCGCTCAATAAACTTGCGAGTTGGTCGCGCTGCCGGGCAACTTGCTCAATCCGATCACGCAGGGCGCGGGTTTTCTGGCGTGCGAGAAGATTTACCTTGTTCAACGAAGGAGGTCGCTCCTCCGCATGTTGTTCCACGTAGGTTTTTATCTCTGCGATGAGACTCGGGAAACGAGATTTCTTAAGCGCCGACGGATCGCTCCCCGCCTCTTTGGCCACGTTGTTCTGAGTGACCGGTGTCCCCTTCGGTAGAAGCTGTGGCCTATCGAGTTTCAGGCGCTCAAAAGCATCACGATATTGATCAGCCGCGCTGCGGCGAGCAGGGAGTTCAACGTCCATTTCTGCTCCCTACGACACGACGGAAGCTCTCTACGCTTCGCTGTTGAGCCATCAACGATTCCATTAGCGGACTTCCATTCTGAGCATTAGCAAGCCGCTCTTTGAGTACATGTTCAAGATCATCTACCGCGCCCAATCGTTCTGAGTCATACAGCACGTCAGGGCAAGGTTTTGCATCCTCTGAATCACCGCCCCCGCAATGAGCAATGTTGTCAATTCCGCCGTACGGACAAGGTTCACGACTCGAACAAACGCCAAGAATGATCGGGCGACAGGCGACCGCGCCTTTCTTTGCCAAACCAATCATCTTCTTCGCATCCTCTGGCGAAATCAGCCGAACGATCTCAGCCTTTCGTTTGTCTCCATGGGGGCTGACAAAACGCTCACTCGTAAGCTGCTGTAACTCTCTTCCCAGCGTCTCGTACATTGTGCGAACGTACAGAGTGTGAGCCTTCTCCTCTAGACGCATCCGCGAGTGATTTTGTCCGTAGTAAAGGCTCATCGCTCGTGTGACGTGCTTGAGCTGGTACTGAAGCGAAGCATCACTTACGAGCCCGGAAGCTTGCATGTTTACTGCCCCAGTTCTACGCAACTGATGCCATGCCAACGGCCATACAGCGCCCACTTGATACTCCTCCGGCAGTGAAGGGGTAGCTAGCCGGGCCAATTTCAAATCCTCAGGCGTGATACGCAAATTTTCTAAGTCAAAGAGCTTCCCGTGCTGCCCCAAAAGGTCGGAATATGACTGAATGCTTGGCCTCAGTGAATGATTACCTTTATTGCGCAACGAACTCCAGGGCTCGTAAGAAAAATCGGTCAAGTAACGCCCGGCGAGAACTCTCGCGGCTTCGTGAGGTGCGTATAGTGAGCGAAACAGAGAAATAACCTCCATCGCCTTCACGGCGACTGTCACAGATGGGGATGTGACCCAAACGGCGTCGCTATCAGAGAGCGTTTTTGTCGTCTGCCCACGTAACAAAAAAATGTCGCCGAAGCTCTTGTCGTGCTCGATGTCAAGGCACCCGGCTCGAAGATTCCACGCCTCCTCGACCCGCATGAGACTGAAGTTAAGGATGTAAGCTAATCCCGCGCCGTTGACCAATCTCAGATAGCTAGTCAGCGCTGTTACTTGCAAGCCGCCACTTCGACCCACCCAACGTTCAAGTAGCTCAAAGATGCCGAAGCGTTTCGCGGTATCTGCAAACGCGCCGAGAAAACGAAGCCCCGTTTTAGCGCCTGATAATTGCATCTTATGGCCGCAAAAAGGCGGGGCGTTTACGCACGCTGTTCTCTCCGAAACCCTCTGGTTATGTTCGTAAGCCGCGAAGCAGAACCGGTAACAAGCTTCAACCTGTTCTCGATGGGATAGGAAGTCATCAAGGCACTCTCGCAGCCTAGTAACTTGATAGCGCCAAATACGTGGAGGAATGTAAGGTGTTTGAGCTGTATGGTGAGTTGGAAAAAGCGCAGCCAGACGGGTTAGGGAGCCTGAATCCAGCAACGTAAATCCTACGGCATTACGGGACGCGTAAAGCTCATGCATTAACGACAGAAACTCGGTTTTTCTTGAGGTATTAAGAAAGGCAGGGATCCGTTCGCATACGCGTGGAAAGTGGCTTAATTCGCTGGCAAGTATTCCTGCCTCTTCGCAAAGAACAAACAGCCGCCGCATCTGATCGAAACGCGTTTTAAGGGATCTGTAGCCACGAGCGCCATACGGCCCGTATAGCCACCAGCCAGTGATGATTCGAAGTAAATTTGCGTTCTTTGAGCTAATTGGCGCCGCTGATTTTTTAACTGGCCCATCACCAAAATTCAGCGTCAGTGCCTTCTTGGCCCATGGATCAAGCCTCCAAATTGGATCGCCCCAGCGGCTTATAATTTTGCCCTGTGCATCAATTACGACCGGCCAATCAGGTGGCGGAGGCCAGCTCTCTGGACGGTAATTCGATGCCCCAGGAACGGCGAGAGGCGACTCGATAGAAAGCCCTAACGTCGTGAGCATATTCATAGGGAAGCCCCCGCTGTAACTTCCGCAAGCCGAATAAATCCGTCCCAAGCTGGGTGATAGTCCTCTTCAGCTATGCGAGCCAGTGCCTCATCAACCCAAAGCCGACGCACCTCGCTACTTTCTTGAAAGAACCGTAACTTCGCACTCAGACGCTCGACCGCAAGCATCGCCGGATGGTCAGCCTCGTCAGATCTAACCGTGCACGCTGGGCGATATCTAGCTAGCTCCAAGCTCTTGAGCACTCGCAAACTACTCAGAGACCAGACGTGATCCTCGCTTTCAATATCCCGATGATTGACGCAGAAAAGGCAACCCGCTGCGTTAATACAATCGGGATCAGGAGCATTAGTCGGAGCATCCACGACCGATTCTGGTATCGGCGCTACACAAGTACCTGGAGCAGGTGAGCAAACGACGAGATCTGCTTGCCGGTGAAACCGAGTGATTTCAACCATCGCAATTTGCGGATTGGGCTCGGCGTACACACGAATCAAAGTTTCAGCGGTGTGCTGTGCGATTTCCGCCACCAGTTCGGGGCGTTGCGACTCACGTAGCAGCCAATTAATACGCGCGCCCCGGAGCTTACGGGGTCGAACGAATCGAACATTGGAATCGGTGCAGACACGCGCAATAGCCGTGAACTGAGGAGCTTCTAGAACGAGACGTCCCCCAAGACGGACGAGAGGAAAAAGAAGTCCCTCTAGATCGACTGGAAACCACGTGCTTCGCCACTCAATGTAGCGTTCGAACCACTGCTTATAGCTTGAGAAAACCTCAAAAAGCACTTCACCCTGACGGCGATTTTTGTAAGACCTGACTTGGTAACCATCAAGATGACTCGTGTAATGGTATTGGTCGATCCGAAGCTGATGCGCCTGCGACAAATTCATGCCCGTTTGTGCGATGAACATAAGCAACTCGGCTTCGATTCGCAGATTCACTGCTGGGTATCGAGTCTCGATTGAAACGTCAGAGTTCCGAAGTTCGCGGTTTCGAAGGATGTCCGCAATCTGGAATTTGGTTTGAGGTCGGATCCGTCGTGACGCTTCCTTCCCTGTGTCGCGTAGGCCGCACCAGATAGGTAGCGTCGAACCTGACCGCAATTCCACTTGGATGGGAAGTGGCCCCGTCACGGCCTCATAGGTAAGAGCCGTACAGAGGTCGGCAATTAACTGCCCGAATGAGAAGCTCTCTTCTAAGCTTTGCTTACCAGCGCTTCCATTACCTGCCCTTCCGTTGCCTCTTGGTTTGCGAATTCGGGTGCTGTAGAGAAGCGTCGAGCTTCGACCCAGAACTCGGTCAAGCATTGTCGCGGTTAAACTTGCCGTGTCGTATAACGATCCGGCGGTTAGATATCCTTCTACGCGGTGACGCTGTAGAAGATGCTCGGCCCACCCCAGGTATGCTTCCGTGACCGAATCAACACTCAACGGACGCCCGCATTGATCAACCCACTGAAAAAACTTCCTCAACGCACCGATCTTGTTATTCGCCGAAAAGCGGCTTCCTCCGCCGGCAAGGTCATCGGTCAAACAATCATGGAGTCCTTTCACAAGCTCCGACCGCTCCAGTAAAGGGTCACCGAAAGCCTCTGATGTGATTTCACTGCGCACAGTCTTCACTTTTGCCCCAGCACCACCACTGTATAAAAGCGGTGCCAGATCCCAGGGCGTCTCGTTTTTCCCGTACTCAATCATTGGAAACGTCAGGTCTAAAGACATCAGGTTACTCATTACTCGCTCCCTGCCTCGAAGCAATTCCTGTAAACGCAGTCATGAAGCTGTTCGCAATGGCCTGCTTAGCGGGTTCGGCCTGCACAAACTTGATGTATTTGAAGGTGGTAGCCTCCGAATTTCGACCGTGAAGCAATGCATTGCTGACAGTCGCAATCACTATCGCCACATCAGGAGTTATGGTGATTTCTGGTGTATGGAAGCAGGCTGAAGGGGTGGCGTATCCTGTTGGTTGATCACCGCGACGATCACAACCAACAGAGGAATGATACGCCATGTCCAAGTCTAACCTGCATGCTCTTTCACAGCCAGAGATGACTAGCAATGACCCGCTGCACGAGCTGATTCGGCAAGGTGCGCGTGACCTGATTGCCCGGGCAGTTGAGACAGAGCTCGAAGGTCTCTTGAGCCAGTACGCTGACATCAAGACGGCCGATGGCCGGCAGGCGGTGGTACGCAATGGGTATCTTCCCAAACGCACCATCCAGACCGGTGTTGGCGATGTGGAGGTTCAGGTGCCCAAGGTCCGGGATCGCAGTGGTGCCGGCATACGCTTCAATAGCCACCTGCTACCGCCTTATCTGAAACGAGCGAGGAGTATGGATGAGCTGATCCCATGGCTGTACCTACGGGGTATCTCGTCGGGCGACTTCCAGGAGGCCCTCAGCGCTCTGGTCGGCGAACAGGCCAAGGGCCTATCGGCCAACACGGTGTCCCGGCTCAAGGCGCAATGGCTTGATGAGCACAAGGATTGGCAGCGGCGGGATCTGAGCCAGACGCGTTACGTCTATTGGTGGGCAGACGGCGTGTACAGCAATGTCCGCTTGGATGACCGGCTTTGCCTGCTGGTAATTATCGGCGTCACTGAGCATGGCCATAAGGAGCTGGTAGCTGTTGAGGACGGCCACCGGGAGTCCGAAGCCAGTTGGCGAGAGCTGCTGACTGGGCTGAAGGAACGAGGCCTGGAGCCTTCCCCCAAACTTGCCGTAGGCGACGGCGCCCTTGGCTTCTGGAATGCCCTGAGCAAGGTGTTTCCTGATACCCGTCATCAACGGTGCTGGGTTCACAAGACCGCCAATGTGCTGGACAAGCTGCCCAAGTCGGTGCAGCCAAAGGTGAAGTCAGCACTACACGAGATCTACCTGGCGGAGACCCGTGACAGCGCTCACAAGGCGTTTAACAGCACCTTGAGCCGGTTCCGGGACAAGTACCCGAAGGCCATGGAGAACCTGGAGAAGGATCGCGACGAACTGCTGGCCTTCTATGATTTTCCGGCGATTCACTGGATTCACTTGCGGACCACCAACCCGATCGAATCCACCTTCGCCACCGTACGACTGAGGACCAAGCGGAGCCGGTCTTGCGGCTCCCGCGACACCACGTTATCGATGGTATTCAAACTGCTCCAATCCGCTCAGAAACGCTGGAAGCGAATAAAGGGATTCGATCAACTGAAGCTGGTCGTGGACAATGTTCAGTTTCAAGATGGAATACAGGTGGATAATCAATCGGACAGGAACGCTGCCTGATGGTCATACACCAGATTTGACAATAACTCCCACATCAGTGCAATTTGCTAAAGCGAGCCTAGCTAGCTCAGTTCCAAAGGTGCATCGGGATTGGTGGAAGCGAAACTTCCTGAGCGCTTTGATGCCCGACGCGATGCCTAATTTTCTAAGCGATGACATCTCAACGTTTATGGCCGAAGACTGATCACTGTTGCGACGTCCGAAAGGGTTTCCGAAACGTGTCAAGAACACTAAGTCTTGATGCTCGCCAGCAGCAGATGCCTCGCGAGTCAACCTGCGAAGACCCTTGGCGTACTCCAAGACTTCTGAGCACAAAGCTTCGGGAATCCATACCTGGCCAGTTACTCCAAATTTGGTATGCACGGGCGGGGACGCACCTGGCCCTACGGATATCAGAAGCAGACCTTTAGCAGACGGATCATGTAGGGCACGCTCCAACGTATTGATACGAAGGTCACAGATCGTTCCCAGTCGCATACCCGTAAAGAAACCTAGAGCCAACATCAGGTAAAGCTCGGGTGAGGCGCTCTGTTTTGCGAAATCAAGAATGGCGTCTCGATCAACCGCAGACACTGGAAGTAGCCCACCTTCCAAAGTGACCCCAATGCGTTTTCGGTTTGGAATACCCAGATCGGTGCTGGTGCCAGCTAGCGTTCGCTCGAAGCCGACCTGGTCAAAGTATTTGATGAAATAGCGCTTGTCTTTCCACAGCGGCAATAGCGGGTTTAGAAGGCCACGCCTCCTAACCCACCTGTAGAAACTGATGCAGTTACGCATGTACTCGGAAGCTGTGGCAGGACTGATATGACCAGCATCACGAGCCTTGATAAGCGCCCCACGGTACTGAACAAGACATCGATCAGCCTTTCGAGACGGAAACTCAAACCACTGAAGCCCGCGACTCTCCAAAAACTTCGCGTAGTTCAACAGCCCGTTCAGGTTGCTAGAAACGGTCTTAAGGAGTGCCTCACCATTGGTTACTCTCTCCATAGCCCAGAGATTGGCTTCTCTCCAGGGCAAGCCGTCTTCCCAGAATATTTGTGGTAGTCCTTCGATCACTACACGGGAGCTATTCAGCGAGTAGGTAATCAGGCGGTCTTTGACAGAAAGGTCATGCGGACTGAAGTGAATGTGTTCGACGGTAGGCAAGTGAAATCTCTGTAAGAACAAGCGTCAATGTCCATGGGGACACCATCTAACTTTGGGCGTCCACAGTATGCAACTTATTCTTATCGATGCTGTACACCTCGACCGCCGGCACCATTGACTCAATCAGCGTCATGACCCGCTCGCTCATGTCGCCATACAGCGCGTAGTTGGACGAGAACGCCACGATGCCGTGCTGCTTGAGCTTGTGCTTGATCTGGAAATACGGCTCGCCCATCTTCACGAACGGCTTGGCATCGTAGCTGCGCGCAATGACGCAGCCATCGTTATATCTGAATGACCCTAACAGTTAGTTGAGTGTAAGATATTGATTTATAAGCAAAT
>OLII01000115.1_pt1 | contig 29744 bp, 21 predicted proteins | sample 1609481 | NCBI WGS metagenome assembly OLII01 (sample SAMN05416859, study PRJEB24817) | seawater metagenome | isolation source: Sea water | place: Canada:Atlantic | collected 2013-11 | reverse complement strand
GCCCGCATCACCCCGACCCCCGCCTCGCCCATCTTCAGTGCATCGCTGGGCAGCTCGATCAGGCGCCGCACCTCGGCCGCCAGCCCCTGGGCATCATCCACTTCGCACAACGCCCCCGCCTCGCGCAGCATTGCCGCGATCTCGAGAAAGTTGAACAGATGCGGCCCGCTCAACACTGGCCTGGCCAGTGCAGCCGGCTCCAGCAGATTGTGCCCGCCGTTGGGCACCAGGCTGCCGCCGACGAACGCGATGTCCGCCAGCGCATACAGAAACAGCAGCTCGCCCATGGTATCGCCCAGCAATACCTGGCAATCCGCCGTCACCGGCGCCCCGCCAGAGCGGCGCACCGTGGAAAACTGCGCTGCGCACAGCCCATGCACCGCGTTGAAGCGCTCCGGATGGCGCGGTACCAGCATCAGCAGCGCGTCCGAATGGTGCGCCAGCAACTGCCGATGCGCTGCCAGGATCACCTCGTCCTCGCCCTCATGGGTGCTTGCGGCAATCCACACCGGCCGTTGCAGCGCCTGCCACTCTTCACGCAGCGCCCTGGCGCGCACCGGCAACTGCGCATCGATGGTCAGGTCGAACTTGATCGAGCCGGTCACCTGCACGCACTCGGGCCGCGCACCGAGCTGGCGAAAACGCTCGGCCTCGGTTTCGGTCTGCACCGCGATCAGGCTCATCTCGGCCAGCATCGGCCGGGTCAGCCCGGCAAAACGCGCATAGCCCTTGGCCGAACGCGCCGACAACCGCGCATTGGCCAGCGCCACCGGTATGCCACGCCGGGCGCACTGGTGGATATGGTTGGGCCACAGCTCGGTCTCCATGATCACCGCCAGTTGCGGGCGTGCACGCTCCAGAAACCGCGCCGCCGCCCACGGCAGGTCGTACGGCAGGTAGCAGTGCTGGATGCGTGGCTCGTTTGCGAACAGCGCCTGGATGCGCTCGGAACCGGTGGGCGTCATGCAGGTGATGGTGATCGGCAACTGTGGATAACGTTGCAGCAGGGCACGCACCATCGGCGCGGCGGCGATGCTCTCGCCCACCGACACCGCATGCACCCAGATGCCCCCCGGCTGCAGGGGCGGCAGCTTCAGGCCGAAGCGCTCGGCGATGCGCCGGGCATAGGCCGGCGCCTTGCGCGAGCGCAGGTACAGGCGCAGCGCGACCAGCGGCAGGCCCAGGTGAAACAGCAGGGTATATAGGGTTCTGTTCATGGCGCCGAAGTGTACTAGCCAATGGCGCACAAATGCACTGCGAAGCGCTCGGCCAGCCAGCGCGCGGCCGGCCCCAGCGGCTCGTCGCGGCGCCACGCCAACTCCACCACCAGCGCCGGCGGGCGCCACTCGCTGGCAAGCTCCACCATCTGCTGCTGGTAGGCCGGGTACTGCACCACATGGCGCGGCAGCCAGGCCCAGCCCAGCCCGCGCATGAGCATCTCGGCCATCACGTAGAAGCTGTCGGCGCGCCAGATCTGCGGGCTGATCGGTTCGCCGCCAGGGTAGCCGCTCTGCTGGGGCGTGATCAGCAACTGACGGTGCTGCGCCAGCTGCTGGCGGTTGACGCTGGCCAGTTGCGCCAGCGGGTGATGCACCGCGCACACGGTGACCATCTCCACGCTGCCCAGCGCCTGGCGCTCCAGCGCTGCAGGCATGTGCTCGTGGTGGAACATCAGGCCCAGGTCGGCACGGCGCTCCAGCAGCTTGCGCGCCACATCGCCCTGGGCCCCGCTGGCCACCTGGATTTCCAGCAGCGGGTACTGCACGGCCAGCTCGTCGAGGCTGTCGAGCACCGGCTGGAAGGGCATGGCCTCGTCCTGCGCCAGGCGCAGTTGCGCCTCCTGCCCGCGCATCAGCGCCTGCGCCCGGCCGTCCAGGCGCTCGCACTGGCGCAGCAGCTCGCGCGCCTCCTCGAGCAACGCCTGACCGGCATCGGTCAGGCGCGGCTGACGCCCGCTGCTACGCTCGAACAGCGTGACCCCAAGGTCGGCCTCGAACAACGCGATGGCGTTGCTGACCGCCGACTGGGCCTTGCGCTGCTCACGCGCCACCGCCGAGAACGAGCGCAGTTCGGCGACCCGCACGAAGGTGCGAAGCTGTTCGAGGTTCCATTGACCGTGCATGCCAGCCTATCTCCAGAATAGATAAGTAATGACTTTACCCCATTGCGCCATCCTCTAGAATGCGCGACCAGAACAGAGGACTACCATGAACGCCTATACCTACCTGGCCATCGCCATCTGCGCCGAAGTCATTGCCACCGCCTCGATGAAGGCGGTCAAGGGCCTGAGTACGCCGCTGCCCCTGCTTCTGATGGTGTGCGGCTACATCGTGGCGTTCTGGATGCTGACCCTGGTGGTGCGCAGCATTCCGGTAGGCATTGCCTACGCCATCTGGTCGGGCCTGGGCATCGTGCTGATCAGCATCGCGGCGCTGGTGATCTACGGGCAGAAACTGGATGTGCCGGCCATGCTCGGCATGGCCATGATCGTCGGCGGCGTGGTGGTGATCCAGGTGTTCTCCAAAACCACCGGGCATTGATGAGCGACAGGGTACGAAACCTCACAGGCTGTATACTGCGCTCCTGTCTTTGCTTGTGAGGTGCGTGCATGTCATCCGTTATTTCCACCGACGTGCTGATCGTCGGCGCAGGGGTCGCAGGCCTCTGGCTCAATGCCCGCCTGCGCCGCCTGGGCTACTCGACGGTGCTGGTGGAACGCGCCAGCCTCGGTGGCGAGCAGACCCTCAAGTCCCAGGGGATCATCCACGGTGGTGCCAAGTACGCCCTGCACGGTGCGCTCACCGGCGCCTCCGAGGCCATTGCCGACATGCCGCGGCGCTGGCGCGAGGCCCTGGCCGGCAACGGCGAACTGGACCTGAGCGGCGTGCGCCTGCTGTCCGAGGCGCACTACCTGTGGTCGCCCGGCACCCTGGCCGGCAACCTCACCAGCTTCTTCGCCAGCAAGGCGGTACGCGGCCGGGTCGACCAGGTCAAGGGCGACCAGTTGCCCCCTGCCCTGCAGGACCCTGCCTTCAAGGGCAAGGTGTACCGCCTGGCCGAACTGGTGGTGGACGTGCCGAGCCTGCTCGCGCGCCTGGCAGAGCTGGCCGGCGACAGCCTGCTGGCCGGTGAACACATCGAACCGCTGCATGAAGGTGACGAACTGGTCGGCTTGCGTGTCGATGGCCGCGATATCCGCGCCCAGCGCGTGGTGCTCAGCGCCGGTGCCGGCAATGCCGCGCTGCTGCAAAGCCTGGGCCTGAGCCAGCCGGCCATGCAGCGCCGACCGCTGCACATGGTCATGGCCAAGGGCCCGAGCCTCAAGCCGCTGTACGCCCACTGCCTGGGCGGCGGGCCCAAGCCGCGCATCACCGTGACCACCCACCCGGCCGCCGACGGCCAGTGGGTGTGGTACCTGGGCGGCGACCTGGCCGAAGCCGAGGGCGTTGCCCGCGAACCCGAAGCGCAGATCGCTGCCGCCCGCAAGGAGGTCGCGGGGCTGCTGCCCTGGGTCGACCTCAGCCAGGTGCAGTGGGCCACCGTGCGTGTCGACCGCGCCGAACCCGCGCAATCGGGCCTGGTGCGCCCCGACAACGCCTTCCTCGCCGACCAGCAGCGCCTGCTGGTGGGCTGGCCGACCAAGCTCGCCCTGGCACCGGACTTCGCTGACCGCGTGCTGAACAGCCTGGAACGTGACGGTATCAAGCCAGGCAATCTGCCTGCCCTGCCGCCCCTGCCAAAACCGCCCCTGGCACAACCGGTATGGGAGCAACTGCTGCCATGAGCCTGCCGACCCTGCACCCCTATCACCGCCCGCTGGGCAGCACCGGCCTGAGCGTTTCCCCGCTGGGGCTGGGCACGGTCAAGCTGGGCCGCGACCAGGGCGTCAAATACCCCAACGGCTTCACCATCCCCGACGACGACGAGGCCCGCCTGCTGCTGCGCCAGGCCCGTGAGCTGGGCATCAACCTGATCGACACCGCACCGGCCTATGGCCGCAGCGAAGAGCGGCTGGGCCCATTGCTGCGCGGCCAGCGCCACGACTGGGTGATCGTCAGCAAGGTCGGCGAAGAGTTCGACGACGGCCACTCGCACTTCGACTTCAGCGCCGCCCACACGCGCCGCTCGGTGGAACGCAGCCTCCAACGCCTTGAAACAGATTGTATCGATCTTGTACTGGTGCATTCCGACGGCAACGATCTGCGCATTCTGCAGCAGGAAGCGGTGTACGAAACCCTGGCCCGACTCAAGCAGGAAGGCAAGATCCGCGGCTTCGGGCTGTCCGGCAAAACCGTCGAAGGGGGGCTGCAGGCCCTGCAAACAGGCGATTGCGCGATGGTTACCTACAACCTCGACGAGCAGGGCGAACGCCCGGTGCTGGACTATGCTGCCGAACACGGCAAGGCGATTCTGGTGAAAAAGGCCCTGGCCAGCGGTCATGCCTGCCTGGCCCCGGGCGTCGACCCGGTGCGGGCCAGCTTCGAGCTGCTGTTTGCCCACCCCGGGGTGAGCAGTGCTATTGTCGGCACCATCAATCCCGTGCACCTGGCCCACAACGTGGGCGTGGTCGCCAAGATCCTGAGCCAGCGCTGAGCCGCCGTCGCGGCCGACCCCAACGCAAGAAGGAGCCGAGATGCCGCGCACGCTGATCCGCAAGAACCCCAGCAACTTCAAGACCCTGCCCCTGCATGTGGAAGCCGGCCCCGAGGGCCTGAGCTACCAGAGCATCGGCATGCCGCTGAACTTTGCCCAGACCCTGCAGCGGCGCAAGGCGATCCAGGTGGCCGACCCCGAGCGTTTCGCCGTGGAGCTGGCCAACCTGGGCGTTTCGGTGCGCCTCACCCTGCAGTGGCAGAACCGCGACTACTGGGTGCTGGTGCGCCAGCGCCGCCAGGATCGCGGTGATGTGGTGCTCAAGCTGATCTCCGGTTACGTGCCCGCTCAGGAGCTGAACCTGCCCCTGCACACGGCCGTGCAGGAAGTGGCCGAGGAATGCCTGCTGGAGACCCCGGAAGGCTGGCTTGGGGGGCGTTTCAACGACACCTGGTTGCCGGCGCCGTACGCCGACGCGCTGCATTACCGTGAAGCGATGCCCTTCGTGCTGACCCCTCACTCGGGGGCCGCGCGACCGGTGCGCTGTGGCAACCAGCCGTTGATCGAGCGACCGCGAGCCTATGTCCACCTGCCCACGGCGTCACTGCAACTGATTTATGACCTGCGCCTTCAAGTGCCCAGGGAAGCCAAATCATTGAGCCTGTTCCATGTGGACGAGCGCCTTGAGGGCGACCAACTGGTGGCACGCCTCAACCGCAGCCGGCCAGACTTGTACCTGATGCCGCTGGAAGACGGTCAGCCGCAGGCCGAGCTGTACACCCTGAAGAAGGACCGATTGGTGCCGGCGAGTACCCGTGGTATCTACCTGGCCGAAAGCTTTGCCCGCCAGGATGGCTGGCTGGTGCGTGAAGAGCGGATTCGCTGGAAGGACTGGCTGAGGCAGCAGGGGCTGGTGGCGCCCAGGCCGGACTCGAAACTTAAAAGGCTGACGGGCAAGGCCCGCCAGCTGTTGGGGCTGGCGTTACAGAAGTAGGACGTTTTTGCAGGCCCTAATTGCGGGTCAAACCACTCAGTTCTTGCGGATTTTCTCCACGATCGCCGTGGTCGAGCTGTTTTCCACCAGCCCCAACACCTTCACCGTACCGCCATAGGCCTTGACGATATCGGCGCCCACCACCTGATCGATGCCGTAGTCGCCACCCTTGACCAGCACGTCGGGCTTGACCTCGGCAAGCAGGTTTTCCGGGGTGCCTTCGGAGAAGCTGATGACCCAGTCCACTGCCCCCAGCCCCGCCAGCACCGCCATGCGCCGGTCGACACTGTTGATCGGCCGACCCGGCCCCTTCAGGCGACTGACCGAAGCATCGTCATTGACCGCCACGATCAACCTGTCGCCCTGCGCACGCGCCTGCTCCAGGTAGGTCACGTGCCCGGCATGCAGAATGTCGAAGCAGCCATTGGTGAACACGATCTTCTCGTTGTGCGCCCGCGCATCGTCGATGGCCAGCAGCAACTGCTCAAGGCTCAGCACCCCGCGCTCGGAGCCTTCTTCGCGCTGGATGGCGCGGCGCAGTTCCGGCGCGCTGATGGCCGCCGTACCCAGCTTGCCGACCACGATGCCGGCGGCCAGGTTGGCCAGGCCGACCGCATGGGGCAGCTCCTCACCGGCGGCGATCGCCGCCGCCAGGGTGGAGATCACGGTATCGCCGGCACCGGTCACATCGAACACTTCACGCGCCCGTGCCGGCAGGTGCATGGCCGGATGGCCCGGGCGCAGCAAGGTCATGCCGTGCTCGCCTCGGGTCACCAGCAAGGCACCCAGTTCCAGCTCGCGCATCAGCTCGCCGCCCTTGTTGACCAGTTCGGTCTCGTCGGCGCAATGCCCGACGATGGCCTCGAACTCGCCCAGATTCGGCGTGATGACGCTGGCGCCGCGGTAGATCGAGAAATCCTTGCCCTTGGGGTCGGCCAGCACCGGAATGCCCTTGGCCCGTGCGGCCTGGATCAGGCTCTGGTGGTTCTTCAATGCGCCTTTGCCGTAGTCGGACAGCACCAGCACCTTCACCCCTTCGAGCAGGGCGTCGACTTCGGCGCCCAGCGACAGCGGGTCGGTGGCAAAGGGTTCTTCGAAATCGATGCGCAGCAATTGCTGGTGGCGGCTCATGACCCGCAGCTTGACGATGGTCGGCTGATGGGCGATGCGCTGGAAGATCGAACGCACCCCCGCTGCCTGCAGGCTGTTGGCCAGGCTGTCGGCGGCCTCGTCCTGGCCGGTGACGCCCACCAGCGAGGCCGGCGCACCCAGCGCGGCAATGTTCAGCGCAACGTTGGCTGCACCACCCGGACGGTCCTCGATCTGCTCGACCTTGACCACCGGTACCGGGGCTTCAGGTGAAATGCGAGAGGTACCGCCATGCCAGTAGCGGTCGAGCATGACATCCCCGACCACCAGTACCGGAGCTTGATCGAAACGCGGCATGGACAACTTCATGGGCAACCCATATAGACAAAATGAACAGGGGCGGGATATTAGCACAGCCCTGGCACCGGCCTGTTCGGCGCCGGTAACCTGCTGTGACAACCAGGGCGCAGAACGCGCCCTGGCAGGGTGACTCAGGTGATGTCGGCCTTGGCCGGCTCATCCAGGCCCATGGCGTGCAGGCGCGCGTAATAGCCGTTTTCGGCCAGCAACTGGCCATGCGTGCCACGCTCGACGATGCGCCCCTGATCCATCACCAGGATCAGGTCGGCCTTCTCGATGGTCGACAGGCGGTGCGCGATCACCAGGGTGGTACGGCCTTTCATCACCTGGTCCAGGGCGGCCTGGATGTGCCGCTCCGACTCGGTATCGAGGGCCGAGGTGGCCTCGTCCAGAATCAGCAGCGGTGCATTCTTGAGCAGGGCCCTGGCGATCGCCAGACGCTGGCGCTGGCCGCCGGACAGCAGCACGCCGTTCTCGCCGACCTCGGTGTCCAGCCCTTGGGGCAACTGATCGATGAACTCCTTGGCATAGGCATCGGCTGCCGCAGCCTCGATCTGCTCGCGCGGCGCACCGGCCAGGTCACCGTAGGCGATGTTGTTGGCCACGGTGTCGTTGAACAGGGTCACATGCTGGGTCACCTGGGCAATGTGCCGACGCAGGTTACGCAGGCGGTACTGCTCCACCTCCACGCCATCGAGCAGGATCTCGCCCTCGGCATGCGGGTAGAAACGCGGTATCAGGCTGGCCAGGGTCGACTTGCCGCTGCCCGAACGCCCAACCAGCGCCACCATCTGACCCGGCTCGGCGGTGAAGCTGATGTCATCGAGCACGCGGCGCTCGCTACCCGGGTAGGTGAAGCTCAGGTGGCGTACATCCAGACGCCCGGTAACCCGGTCGCGCTCGACGGTGCCGTGGTCGACTTCCGGCTCCACATCCAGCTGCTCGAAGATGCTCTCGGCCCCCGACACACCCTTCTGGATGGTCGAGCTGACTTCCGACAGCTGGCGGATCGGCTTGGGCAGCAGACCGGCCGCGGTGATGTAGGCCACCAGGTCGCCGGCGGTGGAGTCGCCGCGCAGGTACAGCACCAGGAACATCAGCACGGCCATGGCCGAGTAGATCACCAGTTGCAGCATCGGTGTATACACCGCGCTGGTCTTGGTCATGCGCAGCTGCTTCTCGGTGTTGCTCTGGCTGGCATCGGCGAAGCGCTGCTGCTCGTAGTTCTCGCCCCCGAAACTGCGCACCACGCGATAGCCCTGGATGGTCTCGGACGCGACATGCGTCACATCGCCCATGGCCACCTGGATCTTCTTGCTCTGCTTGCGGAATTTCTTGCTCGAACTGCTGACCATCAGCGCGATCAGCGGCAGGATCGCCAGCATCACGATGGTCAGCTTCCAGTTCATCCACAGCAGATAGCCGAACAGGAACACCACGGTCAGGCCTTCGCGGATCACCACCTTGATTGCATCGGTGGCGGCGCCGGTGACCATGGTCACGTTGAAGGTGATACGCGAAATCAGGTGTCCGGAGTTGTGGCTGTCGAAATAGCGGTTGGGCAGTACCAGCAGCTTGTTGAACAACTCCACCCGCAGGTCGTGCACCAGGCCCAGGGAAACCTTGGCCAGAAAGAAGTTGCCCAGAAACGAGCCCAGGCCCTGCCAGGCGGCGATCAGCACGATCAGCAGCGGCACGGCCTGCAACAGTTGGAGGTCACGCAGGTAAGGCACGTTGGGGAACAACACCGCTTCGGGATTGCTCAGCCCATCGACGAAATACTTGAGGATGCCCGCCAGCATGGGCTGGGTCGAGGCGAATATCACGAAGCCGAGGATACTCAGCAGGAAAATGCCAATGTAGGGCTTTACGTAGGTCAACAGTCGGAAATAGATCTTCAGACTGGAGCTCTGCTGCGCCGTGCGCGGTGTTTCAGCCATCTTCGAGCTCACTGTTCAGGTTGAACGATCGATTTTATCACAGCCTGCCGATTGGGCACGCGCCCGGTCCGGCATGCTGGCGTGGTGCATTGGTGAAGTTTTCGGCATTATGCCCTGTCATTCCTGCACGCTATTTCGACAAGGCCATCTACATGCAATGCTCCCGGCTCCCTCAGGCCGACCTCAACCAACTGATCGTCGGTGCCCAGATACTGGAAGCTGACAGCTACGGTGCGAAAGTCTACCTGCTAGAGAACGGCAATATCCTTAAACTTTTCCGGCGCAAGCGCCTGCTGTCGTCGGCGTTGCTGCGGCCCTACTCCCGCCGCTTCATCGACAACGCCGCCAGGCTGGAGCAGTTGGGCATTCCGACTCTGCGTGTATTGGCGCATTACCGCCTGGAAAAGCCCGGCATGACGGCGGTGCTGTACAACCCCCTGCCCGGCCAGACGCTGAGCCAGCTCAGCCGCAAGGAAGGCTTCAGCTGGCAGCAGGCACTGCCGGACATGGTCCGCCTGGTACGGACCCTGCATCGATCGGGGGTGTATTTTCGCTCGCTGCACCTGGGCAACATCGTGGTGACGCCCGGTCAGCAGTGGGGGCTGATCGATGTGGCGGACATGCGCTTTCTGCGAGGGCCGCTGAGCCGGCGCATGATCAAGCGCAACATACAGCACTTCGCCCGCTACCTGTCACGTGAAAAACTCGACGGGAGCTTCCCCCTCGCCGAGCTGGAACAGGCCCTACTGGCTCCCTGAGTCAGGCTTGACCGCCCACATTTCCCGCAGGGTTCGACTGAAGCATTCCCAGGCTTGCTCCGGGGCCAGCGAGCGGTGCTGCGCCTGGGCAACGGCGATTGCCGGCAGGCTGGCGCAACGCTCGATGGCAGCGGCCCACTCCTGCACGTCACCGACCCGTGCGTAAAAACCGCTATCACCCAACTGTTCATGGAATACCGGCAGGTCACTGCACAGCACTGGCACGCCGGCAATGACTGCCTCCTGCAGTACCAGGCCCAGGCCCTCGGCCCGGGAAGGCACGAGCAACCAATCGAACGCCTGGTACAGGCGCCCCAGAATGTCACAATGCCCTGTCAGCGATACCTTGCCCTGCAGACCCAGCGCCTGGACCTTTTGCTGCAGCAATGGGCGCTCGGGGCCTTCGCCGAGAATGACCAGGCGCAGATCGGGTTGCGTCCGGCTAGCGGCGGCAAATGCATCGATCAGGTAGTCGAACCCCTTGTCCATGACCAGGCGACCGACAGCCCCCATGATCCGCACACCGGGCTCCCTCAACCCCATGACCTCGCGCGCTTGCTGTGCTGTCAGTTGCTCGTCGCAAAAACGGGTAGGTTCCAACGCGGTACGCAAGGCCGTCACCTTCAGGCCCAGCTCGGCCTGCAATGACGCCGCCAGCGTGGCCGACACCGCCACCAGTGACAGCTGCGCCGGCTTGAACCCGCACAACAGCGCCACATCCCTGGGGTGCAAACGGGTCTTGCCGTGAAACACCACAGTAGCCTTCACCTCAGGCAACCCCCTGAGAACAGGCAGTATCAGGCGCGATACCCCCAGCCCATCGAGCAGCAATGCGTCGGCTTGGGCTTCGATCAACGCCTTGCGTAGACGAGCGCGTAACCAAGGCTGCAGCAGCCCCCATACATGACGGCCCTTTATCAGGCGTTGCGGCAAGTTCCATTCCCGAAACGGCCCAGGAACACACGCCGCCCCCTGACCTTGCAACAGCCAGCTGTTCACGGAAATCTCAGGAGGCACCAATGAAAGGATCTGCTGATGGACCTTGTGCACCGAGACGAACGGCGAGCCACCAGCCCACATGATATTGATGACGTTCACTGGCCAGCCCACCTTGATTCACATATTACTGAAAAGACAGAAAACAACTCACAAAAAAAGAAGAGCAAGGCCCACTCCCACCACCAACCCCACTATTACCGCCAACGTCAACCGCACACGCTCGCGCTGCTTGCGACGTACCTTGCGCAGCCGCTCCTCAGGCACCGTGACATGATTGCCGAATCCGGTGTGCAGCACCGCATCGCCTTCAAGGGTCACAGCGGTCAGCTCAAGTTCGGCATACCGCTTTGAAAGCGACTTCTCGCCGCTATGCGCAGCGAAAGGTGCACATAGATGATAGTCACTCAGGCGTCGCAGCCCAGGGTTCAGCGAGAAAGACTGCCACTCGGGCTTGTCCGAGAGCAGCGGGTAGCAAGGGACCCCAGCGATGATCTCGCGCTCGCCCAGGTGAATGTAGGGGCTGTTGACATTGAGGTCGTAGACGAAATTGCGCAGCCATACCTGCAGCAGTTTCGGCCGCGCCTCGAGAATCACCTGCGAATCTTCGACGAAGGCCGGGCGATAGAACCGCCAGTCATCTTCGCAATGAAAGATGTACGGGGTTTTGACATGACCGTAAGCCAGATCGATCGACGCCAGCTGCCCAAGCTTGGGCTTGTTCACGAACACCGTGCAGTAAGGCTTCCAGTGCTCCGGAATGGCGTCGTGCACGGCCTCGTCACCGCTGTCTTCGGTGATGAAAACCTCACGGATAGGCGCCGTGTTGAACTGATCGAAACTGTCCAGCGTCAGCTTGAGCAGATCGAACCGCCCGCAGCTGGTCACTACCAGCGTCACATCACTCTTTTCACTAAATTGCACAGCAACCCCCGGTAAATGCGTCCATGCAGTTGCAACCTCTCCAGTCCGTTCAGGCTGCACGCCCAGTGGAGTCAGCCCCCCAGTTTCAGACGCAGACGCTGCCAAGCGCTCAGTGGTGGGTGAGGACGGAGTACCGGCTGCAACTGCTCGACAATACTGCGCCCGACCTGGGCGAAACTGAAACGTGAAACCGCCAGATCACGGCCGTTGGTAGCAATACGCTGCACCAGGGCCTCATCGGCACGCAGGACCTTCAACTTGGCCTGCAGCTGGGCAATGCTGGCATACAGTACGACGTTGTGCATGTCCTGCAAACCCAGCGCACGATTCTCCGCCTCGCCCTGGTCGAACGCCAGCAGCACGCAACCGCAGGCCATGGCCTCGAAGTTCTTGATCATGTATTCGCCCATGCCGACGTCGGCACTGACGAAGAAACGAATGCGGTTGAGCGTGTCGCAATACTCGGCACCCGAATTGGTACGGGTCACCACCAGGTTCTCGACTTGCCCCAGCTCGTCGAGCAACGCCTTGCGGCCGCTGTAGGCCACACTGTTGGTGCTGCCGACGAAGGCAAGTTCCATGTCCCGCTCGCGCCCCTGGTCGGCGAGCAACTGCTGGTCGTAGCCCTTGGGCACGAACACCGCGTCGAAGCCTTCCTGGCGCAGGCGCTCGCTGACCATGAAACCCGAGCTGATCACCCGGGCCCAGGGCAGCTTGCGGTAATGCGCGCTGAACTTGCCGGTGTACTTGCACGGAATGTAGTTCTGGTAGGCATCGTGCTCCAGAATGACCAGATTGGGCACGGTACGGATGAAACCGACCTGACGGATCTCCTGCTTGAAGCGCAGGAAGAAGATGATGCGGTCGTACCGGGTGACGTCCACCTCGCGGCGAAAATACCCGCGCAGGTCGCGCTGTTCGGCACTGCTCAACCAGCGCAGGTCGCATTCGCAATGGGCCGCAACCCCTTCGTACAGCCGGTCAAGAATGGCCCGCTGTTCCTTCTGCACCAGAAATAGAACTTTCATTGTCTTCCTTGCGGCGCTCGGGCCACAGCTATGCAGTCATGCACCGGGTTCAGAGGTCCCGGCGCCAGAACAATTCGTGTCGACGTACCGCCTTGCGGAAGAACTCGTTCTCACCGTAAGGCGAAGGCTGACGACCGGCCAGCCAACGTTGCAGCAGGCGACGCAGGCGACGCTTGAAGGGTGCACGCGGCTGCAGGTCATGCATCATGCCCAGGGCCATGGCCTTGTCGCGCTGGGTGTCCAGCGTCAGGCTCAGGCTGTAGGGTGCCCAGGCCTGGCCAGGCTCGACCTGCGGCGGCAAGGCGATGCCGGCACCGCTGTCACCCATCGGCCAGCGATCGTTGTCATGCAGGTGGTTGGCGTAGTACAGCACGCTCTCGGGCTGCCATTGCAGGCCGTGCAACGCTTCGAGCACGGCGGCCTGGGCACACAGGTGGTCCGGATGCGGGTCCAGGGTCGGGTGCGGCATCACCAGCACCTGTGGACGCGCCTGCATGATCAGTGCACGCAGGTCGGCCAGCAGGTTGTTCCAGGTGGGCGCGCCGTCCTGGTCGCCCGGCAGCGACAGGGCGTTGAGCTGGCGGAACAGCCGCGTATCGCTCAGGTCGGCTTCGCGTGAGGCGACGGGCTGATCCGGTGCGGCCTGCATGGCGGGCAACTGCAGGCAGAAGTAGCCCAGTTGCACGCACTGCGCTTCTGGCACACCGGCCCAGCGCGGTACGGCGATACTGTCCCACGCGCGCAAGCGGCCCTTCAGGCGTGCGGCGTGCGCAGGCTCCAGGCCCATCTGCTGGTAATGCTCGGCCTCGATCTCGCCGGCCGTAAGCGTCACGACCCACGCCTCTTCGGCCTGGCTGTACAGCCCGTAGGCGGCCAGTTCCGCATCGTCGGCGTGGGGCGCAATCACCATCACCCGGCGCTGGCGCAGGTCGCTGGCGCGCACCACGATCAGCGACGCAGCCTCGACCACCCGGCAGCAACGCCCGCGGATGCGCAGCGTGCCGGCCAGCAGCGCCGGCGCCTGCCCGGTCAGATTGAGGTAGCGCAGCCCGTCGACCCCGCGCTCCAAGCCCTGCAGGTCCGCCACCCCCTCGCCCGACACCTCGACGCCAGGATCGCGAAAACGCCCCAGCAGCGAGCTTTTGACACGCACCTGCAGCACCAGCGTCTCATCGCCCGACAGGCGCAATGATGCCGGCGCACGCAGCACCAGGCCGTCCAGCGACACCGGCACACGCTCGCAGGGTTCAGGGAACTCGTACAGATAATCATCACCTGGCGAATAGAACAGGTGATCGGCAAACCATGCCTCGTGAGCCACCCACAGCAGCGGCAACAGCACCAGCGCCAGCCACCATTTCACCAGCACGCCCAGGGCGATCAGCACCACCAGAGCGACCAGCAGGCCCACGCGCTTGTTGCGCCGATGGCGCCTGAGCAACTGCTGCTTGCGGCTCACACCTGAAACACCGGCACGGGGTTGCACCATCGGTCCTTGTACTCGCGATCGGCGCGGCCGAAGGAGAACCGCAGCGGCTTGTTCAGCGCACGCGCGGCTTCCCAGGCGCTCTGGGTGTTGAGAAAGCTCAGCACGCTGCCCGGGCTGAAGGCACGCGTCTCGGGGTCGACGCCGCCGTTGACGTACTCGACGCTGACCCACTCGGGAGCCTCGACGCGGTACACCAGCTGGATCGCGATCGGCTTGTCTTCCAGAAACAGCACCGAGCCGATCAGCAACGCGCGCAGGCGTTCGACCATCTCGGCCATGCGCTCGGCACCGGTGGCCGCAAAGCCCCAGCGGCGCTGGAACAGGTCGCAATACATCGACGCGATCTCGGTACTGGTGAACTCGGTGATGGCCCGCACCTGCCCGCCCGCCTCTTCCAGCAAGCGCAGTTCGCGGCGCTGGTTGTAGCGAAACTTCTTCGACAGTTCTTCGGGCTGGCGTGCCATGGCCAGGGCTTCGGGCTGCGCCTTGAGGCCGCTGAAACGGCCCTGGTTGAGCTCGGACAGGTAGCGCCCGGCATGGCGCAGCGGCGCCTGTGCATCGGCAGCGGCCGGCAGAATCAGCTCGGCATTGCCCAGGTCGAACAGGCCCTTCTTGCCCCGGCGCTTGAGCACGTCCTTGGACAATGCCAGGTAGCGGTCCCAGGTGGGTATGGCCGCCTTCAGTTCGTCACCCTGGTACCAGCCCAGGTAACGCACCGGAATATCGGCCATCTCGGCCAGTTGCGCGAGCACCAGCGGGTGGGTCGCCACACTGCCGCCAAAGCGCTGCCAGGCGTCGGCGTAGGCCGGCGCATCGATCACGCGCCAGCCGCGCTCACGCCAGCCTTGTACATAATTGAGCATCAGACCTGCCCCGTCAGTTCGACAACCTGGGGAAGGTGCCAGAAAGTCTCGCGCACGGCCGTGTCGGAGAAGCGTTCGCGCAGGCGCTCGAGCATGCGCTCGGCACAGGCCTGGCGTTGCGCCTGGTCCAGCTCGGCCAGGTGTTGCAGGCCTTGCGCCAGACGCTCGGCATCCCCGAGCGGGAACAGGATGCCGACACCTTCGACCACTTCCTTGGCGCCACCGCAGGCGGTGGCCAGCAACGGCACGCCGGCCACCATCGCTTCGAGCAGCACCATGCCGAAAGGCTCGTGGTCCGAGCTCAGGGCAAACACGTCGAAGGCACTGAAATAGCGCCGTGCATCCGGTACCTGGCCGAGAAAGTCCACCTGTGCGGCAATCCCCAGCGCCTCGGCCTGCGCCTTGAGCGCGTGCTCCAGGCGGCCGGTGCCCAGCACTGCCAGGCGGGCGCCTGCCGGCAGTGCCGGCAATGCCTGGGCAAACCCGCGCAGCAAGGTGGCCTGGTCCTTGTCCGGGTGCAGCCGGCCGACGTTGCCGACGATCCATGCCTTCGCATCCAGGCCCAGGGCCTGGCGCGCCTGCGCGGCGGGCACCAGGCTGGCCTGCAGGGCGTCGATGTCGATGCGGTTGTACAGCGTCTGGATACGCTCGGCCGGCCACTTGGGCAGGCACTGGCGCATGTCGTCGCGCACCGCGTCCGACACCCCGAGCAGGCTCAGGCGCTTGCTGAAAATAGTGGCGAACAGCTGGCGGGTACGCCGCTGGTAGTCGCCAAAGGCGTGGTGCACGCCGATCACCGGCAGGCGGGTGGCCAGCAGGGCGATGTAGATCGGCTTGAAGCGGTGGGCGATGCAGAAGCTGAATCGGCGCGACGCGGCAATGCGGCGCAGTTCGCGAATCGCGCCCAGCTTCAAGCCACGAATGGCCTTGGAGCTGAACTCGAGAAACAGCACTTCATCGCTCGCACAGCCCGCCGCCACCTGCGGATCGGCGGCGCCGGTGAGAAACACCGTGGTGACGCGGTAGCCCTTGCCCGCGAACAGGCTGGCGTACTGACGGGCGCAGTCGAGAAACGGCCCGTCATAGCCATGGCAAAACTGCAGGACGTGCCGTTCAGCCAACGCTGTCATAAGCTTTCGCGCCGTCCTTGACCACCAGGATGTCTTCCATGATCAGGTACTGCAGGTCCGAGCCGAAGAACATGTTCAGGGCATCGGTCGGCGAGCAGATCATCGGTTCGCCACGACGGTTGAGCGAGGTATTGAGCGACACGCCGTTGCCGGTCAGGGTCTCCAGCGCCTTCATCATGTCGTAGTAGCGCGGGTTGTACTCGCGCTTGAGCACCTGGGCCCGCGAGGTGCCATCTTCGTGGACCACTTCCGGCACGCGGGTCTTCCACTCTTCAGCCACTTCGAAGGTGAAGGTCATGAACGGGGCCGGGTGATCGATCTTGATCATCTGCGGCGCCACGGTGTCGAGCATCGACGGGCAGAAAGGCCTCCAGCGCTCGCGGAACTTGATCTGGTGGTTGATGCGGTCGGCCACGCCCGGCACGCTCGGGCAGCCGATGATCGAACGTCCGCCCAAGGCCCGCGGGCCGAACTCCATGCGGCCCTGGAACCAGGCCACCGGGTTGCCGTCGACCATGATCCGGGCGATCTGCTCGGGCATGTTGTCCAGCTTGCGCCAGGTCGGCTTGTGTTCGTGACGGGCGCAGGCGGCGATCACGTCCTCGTTGCTGTACGCCGGGCCGAGGTAGACGTGTTCCATCTTCTCGACCGGTACGCCACGGGCGTGGGACACATAGGCGGCAGCACCGACTGCGGTGCCGGCGTCGCCCGAGGCGGGCTGCACGAACAGCTCCTTCACGTCGGGACGGGCGATGATCTTCTGGTTCAGCTTGACGTTCAGCGCGCAGCCGCCGGCAAAGGCCAGCTTGCCGGTTTCCTTGAGCACGTCACCCAGGTAGTAGTCGATCATCTGCAGCGCGAGCTTCTCGAACAGCGCCTGCATGCTGGCCGCGTAGTGGATGTACGGCTCGTCGGCGATGTCGCCTTCGCGCTTGGGGCCCAGCCACTCGATCAGCTTGGGCGAGAAGTAGAAACCCTTGCCCTTCTCTTTATAGCGGCGCAGGCCGATGACGTTGGCGTAGTCGGTGTTGATCTCCAGCTCGCCGTTTTCGAAGCTGGCCAGGCGCGAGAAGTCATACTTGCTGGCGTCGCCGTACGGCGCCATGCCCATGACCTTGAACTCGCCGTCGAGCATTTCGAAGCCCAGGAACTCGGTGATCGCGCCATACAGGCCGCCGAGGGAGTCCGGGTCGAAGAATTCCTTGATCTTGTGGATCTTGCCGTTTTCGCCGTAGCCGAAGAACGTGGTGGCGTACTCGCCCTTGCCGTCGATGCCCAGGATCGCGGTCTTTTCCTTGAAACCCGAGCAATGGTAGGCGCTGGAGGCGTGAGCCAGGTGGTGCTCGACCGGTTCGATCTTGATCTTTTTCGGATCGAAGCCCAGTTGCTCCAGGCACCAGACGATCTTGTTGCGGTAGCGCTTGTAGCGACGGTTGCCCATCAGCAGCGCGTCGAGGGCGCGATCCGGGGCGTACCAGTAACGCTTGGCGTAGTGCCAGCGGGCCTTGCCGAACAGGCTGATGGGGGCGAACGGAATCGCTACCACATCGACATCGGACGGCTTGATGCCGGCCTGTTCGAGGCAGAACTTCGCCGATTCGTAGGGCATGCGGTTCTTTGCATGTTTGTCGCGCACGAAGCGCTCTTCTTCAGCGGCGGCAATCAGCTTGCCGTCGATGTACAGGGCCGCGGAAGGATCATGGCTAAGGGCGCCGGACAGGCCAAGAATCGTCAATGCCAAGGGTCTAGCCTCTTCAAATCTGTAGATGTGCGCCCCGGCCTCATGGGCGGGTGGCAGCGAAAGGGCGGGATTATAGCGTAAAGCGTGGTACGGAGTGCAGGGCGCACTGCTGGCGTGGAACCCATCGCAGGTCAAGCCCGCTCCCACAAGGACATCATTGCCTCTGTGGGAGCGGGCTTGACCCGCGATAGGCCAACACATTCACAACACCCTACTCGGCAATCAGCCAGTCCATGCGCCAGCTGCCCTGGGTCTGCCCCAGCACCTGGGCCAGCCACGGCAGCAGTGCGCGCAGCTCTTCTTCCAGGCCCCATGGCGGGTTGGCGATCGCCAGGCCAGAGCCGTTCAAGCCCTGCGGGCTGTCCTGGGGGTGCACGTACAGCTCCACCCGCAGCAGCTTCGGCGCACCGGTGCTGGTCAGGTCCTGATAGAAACGCACCAGCTGGCGCTGGTCCTTGATCGGGTACCAGATGGCCGCGACCGTCTGGCGCATGCGGCCAATCGTCTCCTTCATCGCCACCGTGCAGCGCTTGAGCTCGTCGGCCTGCTCGAAGGGCGGGTCGATCAGCATCACCGCGCGCTTCTCCTGCACCGGCAGCAAGGCCCTCGGCACGTGCCAGCCCTCGCCCAGGTGCACCGCCACGCGTGGGTCCTTCTTCATGTTTTCCTTGAGCAGGCGCCCGTCTTCGGGGTGCTTCTCGTTGAGCAGCACGCGGTCCTGCTGGCGCGCCAGGCGCCGTGCCAGCTCGGGCGACCCCGGGTAGTAGCGCAGCTCGCCATCGGGGTTCATCTTTCGCAGGATGCGCAGGTAATCGGCCGTCACCTCGGGCAGGTCGTCGCGCCCCCAGAGCCGGCCGATGCCTTCCAGCCACTCACCGGTGCGGGTCGCCTGGTCACCCTGCAGGTCATACAGGCCAAGGCCGGCGTGGGTGTCGAGGTAGGCGAACGGCTGCTCCTTGCGCGACATCAGCGCAATCAGCCGGGTCAATACGAGGTGTTTGAACACGTCGGCGTGGTTGCCGGCGTGAAAGGCGTGACGATAGTTCATGGCAACTCCTGCAAGGCCCGGAAGTTTACCCTGTCAGGCCCGCGCCGTCAGGTGACAGCCGCCAGAATGACAACGGCCCGACCTCCAGAAGAGGCCGGGCCGTTGCCGGGCAGCATGATGCAGCCGTGTTACTTGTCGGCGTGGAACGCCGCTTCAGCGGTTTCGAAACGCTTGACCATCGCAGCCGACGGGCTGCCCGCCTTGCTCACGAAGTAGATCGCCAGCGATGCGAACAGGAAGCCCGGGATGATTTCGTACAGGCCCATGGTGTCGAACTGCTTCCACAGGATCACGGTCACCGCGCCCACCACGATACCGGCCAGTGCGCCGTCGCGGGTCATGCCCTTCCACAGTACCGAAATCAGCACCACCGGGCCGAAGGCGGCACCGAAGCCGGCCCAGGCGTAGGCCACCAGGCCCAGCACGCGGTTGTCCGGGTTGGCGGCCAGCGCGATGGCGATCAGCGCAACCGCCAGCACCATCAGGCGACCGACCCATACCAGCTCGACCTGCGAGGCGTTCTTGCGCAGGAAGGTCTTGTAGAAGTCTTCGGTCAGGGCACTGGAGCACACCAGCAGCTGGCAGCTCAGGGTACTCATCACTGCTGCCAGGATGGCCGACAGCAGCACACCGGCAATCCACGGGTTGAACAGGATCTTGGCCAGTTCGATGAACACGCGCTCGTGGTTCTCGGTGACCGGGCCGGCCACTTCAGGGTGCGCCGAGAAGTAGGCGATGCCGAAGAAGCCCACGGCCACGGTACCGGCCAGGCACAGGATCATCCAGGTCATGGAGATGCGACGGGCATTGGCGATCGATTTCACCGAGTCTGCCGCCATGAAGCGCGCCAGGATGTGCGGCTGGCCGAAGTAGCCCAGGCCCCAGCCCATCAGCGAGATGATGCCGATGAAGGTGGCGCCCTTGAACATGTCGAAGTTGCCCGCGCCCTGGGCTTCGATGGCCAGGAAGGTGGTGTCGAAGCCGCCGGTGGCGATCAGCACGATCACCGGGGTCAGAATCAGCGCGAAGATCATCAGCGTGGCCTGCACGGTGTCGGTCCAGCTCACCGCCAGGAAGCCACCGACGAAGGTGTAGGCGATGGTGGCAGCAGCACCGGCCCACAGCGCCGTCTCATACGACATGCCGAAGGTGCTTTCGAACAGGCGGGCACCGGCCACGATGCCGGAGGCGCAATAGATGGTGAAGAACACCAGGATCACGATTGCCGAAATGATGCGCAGCAGGCCGCTGCGGTCTTCGAAACGGCTGGCGAAATAGTCCGGCAGGGTCAGCGCGTCGCCGTTGTGCTCGGTCTGCACGCGCAGGCGGCCGGCCACGAACAGCCAGTTCAGGTAGGCGCCGACGGTCAGGCCGATGGCGATCCAGGCTTCGGAAAGGCCCGACATGTAGATGGCGCCCGGCAGGCCCATCAGCAACCAGCCGCTCATGTCCGAGGCACCGGCCGAGAGCGCGGTCACCACGCTGCCGAGGCTGCGGCCACCGAGGATGTAGTCGGAAAGGTTGTTGGTGGAGCGATAGGCCATGAAGCCGATCAGCACCATTGCCGCGATGTAGATCACGAACGTGATCGTGAGTGGATTGCTAAAACTCATTGTTGCGCCCTGGCGTTTGTTTTTATGTAGTGACAGCCGCTAACGGTTGCACCCAGGCGGCGAATCCTATGCAACAACGCGAACAAGGTGCAACCAGTTTCTTCAGTCAAGTTGCACCTGGTCGGATATTTCGCATAACAACGTGTTTTTGCTCCATTTGGGAGCAAAAATCGCCGTTTACATAAGCAAATGCACCTTGAACAGCCATTTATGCTGTGGGGTTTTAGCCACCGGACGAGTAGCACTGCTCAACGCGATTATTTGGGTTGCACTAGGTTGCACCCACAAAGGCGCCCGGCTAATCTTGGCGCCAGCTTAGCCACGGCCCAGTGGCAATAATGAGGATAAGAAATGGCGACGACCACCCTTGGGGTCAAACTCGACGACCCTACCCGCGAGCGACTGAAAACGGCTGCGCAGTCCATCGACCGCACCCCGCACTGGTTGATCAAGCAGGCGATCTTCAACTACCTGGAGAAGCTCGAGGGTGGCGCCACCCTGACCGAACTCAGCGGTCAGCCCGGCAATCAGGGCGACGACGCCGGCGATGTGCAGGCCGACCACTCGCACCAGTGCTTCCTCGAGTTCGCCGAGAGCATCCTGCCGCAGTCGGTGCTGCGCGCCTCGATCACCGCCGCCTACCGTCGTCCGGAACCGGAGGTGGTGCCGATGCTGCTGGAGCAGGCACGCCTGCCCGCGCCCATGGCCGAGGCCACCCACAAGCTTGCCGCCGGCATTGCCGAAAAGCTGCGCAACCAGAAGAGCGCCAGCGGCCGCGCCGGCATCGTCCAGGGCCTGCTGCAGGAGTTCTCGCTGTCGTCCCAGGAAGGCGTGGCGCTGATGTGCCTGGCCGAAGCCCTGCTGCGCATCCCCGACAAGGGCACCCGCGATGCGCTGATCCGCGACAAGATCAGCACCGGCAACTGGCAGCCGCACCTGGGCAACAGCCCGTCGCTGTTCGTCAACGCCGCCACCTGGGGCCTGCTGCTGACCGGCAAGCTGGTGTCCACGCACAACGAATCCGGCCTCACCTCCTCGCTCAGCCGCATCATCGGCAAGAGCGGCGAGCCGATGATCCGCAAGGGCGTCGACATGGCCATGCGCCTGATGGGCGAGCAGTTCGTCACCGGCGAGACCATTGCCGAAGCCCTGGCCAATGCCAGCAAGTTCGAAGCCAAGGGTTTCCGCTACTCCTACGACATGCTCGGTGAAGCCGCGCTCACCGAGCACGACGCGCAGAAATACCTGGCCTCCTACGAGCAGGCCATCCACGCCATCGGCAAGGCCTCCCATGGCCGCGGCATCTATGAAGGCCCTGGCATCTCGATCAAGCTCTCGGCCCTGCACCCGCGCTACAGCCGCGCCCAGTACGAGCGCGTGATGGACGAGCTGTACCCGCGCCTGCTGTCGCTGACCCTGCTGGCCAAGCAGTACGACATCGGCCTGAACATCGACGCCGAAGAGGCCGACCGCCTGGAGCTGTCGCTGGACCTGCTCGAGCGCCTGTGCTTCGAGCCGCAGTTGAGCGGCTGGAACGGCATCGGCTTCGTGATCCAGGCCTACCAGAAGCGCTGCCCTTACGTGATCGACTACGTCATCGACCTGGCGCGCCGCAGCCGTCACCGCCTGATGATCCGCCTGGTAAAGGGCGCGTACTGGGATAGCGAGATCAAGCGCGCCCAGGTCGAAGGCCTGGAAGGCTACCCGGTGTACACCCGCAAGGTGTACACCGACGTCTCCTACATCGCCTGCGCCCGCAAGCTGCTGTCGGTGCCCGAAGCCATCTACCCGCAGTTCGCCACCCACAACGCCCACACCCTGTCGGCCATCTACCATATCGCCGGGCAGAACTACTACCCGGGCCAGTACGAGTTCCAGTGCCTGCACGGCATGGGCGAGCCGCTGTACGAACAGGTGGTGGGCAAGGTGGCCGACGGCAAGCTGAACCGTCCGTGCCGCGTGTACGCCCCGGTCGGCACCCACGAAACGCTGCTGGCCTACCTGGTGCGTCGCCTGCTGGAAAACGGCGCCAACACCTCGTTCGTCAACCGCATCGCCGACCAGTCGATCTCGATCCAGGAACTGGTGGCCGACCCGGTCGCGACCATCGAGCGCATGGCCACCCAGGAAGGCGGCTTCGGCCTGCCGCACCCGCGCATCCCGTTGCCGCGTGACCTGTACGGTGCCGAGCGCGCCAACTCCAGCGGCATCGACATGGCCAACGAACACCGCCTGGCCTCGCTGTCGTGCGCCCTGCTGGCCACCGCGCACAACGACTGGAAGGCCGAGCCGATGCTCGGTTGCGCGTCCAGCGACGAAGCTGCCGCACCGGTGCTGAACCCGTCCGACCACCGTGACGTGGTCGGCCACGTGCAGGAAGCCACCGTCGAGGACGCCGACAACGCCATCCAGTGCGCACTCAACGCCGCACCGATCTGGCAGGCCACCCCGCCGGCCGAGCGTGCCGCGATCCTGGAACGTGCCGCCGACCTGATGGAAGGCGAGATCCAGCCGCTGATGGGCCTGCTGGCCCGCGAAGCCGGCAAGACCTACGCCAACGCCATCGCCGAGGTGCGCGAAGCGGTCGACTTCCTGCGCTACTACGCGGTGCAGGCACGCAACGACTTCAGCAACGACGCCCACCGCCCGCTGGGCCCGGTGGTGTGCATCAGCCCGTGGAACTTCCCGCTGGCGATCTTCAGTGGCCAGGTGGCTGCAGCGCTCGCTGCCGGCAACCCGGTACTGGCCAAGCCTGCCGAGCAGACCCCGCTGGTGGCCGCCCAGGCCGTGCGCCTGCTGCTCGAGGCCGGCATCCCGCAAGGCGTGGTGCAACTGCTGCCGGGCCGTGGCGAGACCGTCGGTGCGCGCCTGGTAGGCGATGACCGGGTCAAGGGCGTGATGTTCACCGGTTCCACCGAAGTGGCGCGCCTGCTGCAACGCAACATTGCCGGCCGCCTGGACAGCCAGGGCCGTCCGATCCCGCTGATCGCCGAAACCGGTGGCCAGAACGCAATGATCGTCGACTCCTCGGCGCTGACCGAGCAGGTGGTCATCGACGTGGTCTCCTCGGCCTTCGACAGCGCCGGCCAGCGTTGCTCGGCCCTGCGCGTGCTGTGCCTGCAGGAAGACTCGGCCGACCGCGTGATCGAGATGCTCAAGGGCGCCATGGCCGAAAGCCGCCTGGGCAACCCGGAGCGCCTGAGCGTGGACATCGGCCCGGTGATCGACGCCGAGGCCAAGGCTGGCATCGAAAAACACATCCAGGGCATGCGCGACAAGGGTCGCAACGTGTATCAGGTGGCCATTGCCGACGGTGAAGAGATCAAGCGCGGCACCTTCGTGATGCCGACCCTGATCGAGCTGGAAAGCTTCGATGAACTGCAGCGTGAGATCTTCGGCCCCGTACTGCACGTGGTGCGCTACAACCGCAAGCACCTCGACCAGCTGATCGAGCAGATCAATGCATCCGGCTACGGCCTGACCCTGGGCGTGCACACCCGCATCGACGAGACCATCGCCAAGGTGATCGACAACGTCCATGCCGGCAACGTCTACGTCAACCGCAACATCGTCGGCGCCGTGGTCGGCGTGCAGCCGTTCGGTGGTGAAGGCCTGTCGGGTACCGGCCCCAAGGCGGGTGGCCCGCTGTACCTGTACCGTTTGCTGTCCACGCGCCCGGCCGATGCCATCGAGCAGTCGTTCCAGCGCAGCGACGCCGGCACTGCCCCGGACGTGCGTCTGCGCGAGCAGTTGCTCAAGCCGCTGCAATCGCTCAAGGCGTGGGCCGGCAGCAACCAGCAGGCCGAGCTGGCGCAGCTGTGCGAGCAGTTCGCGCAGCAGTCGCAGAGCGGCGTCACCCGCCTGCTCAACGGCCCGACCGGCGAGCGCAACAGCTACACCATCCTGCCGCGCGAGCACGTGCTGTGCCTGGCCGAGTCGGAGGCTGATCTGCTGACTCAACTGGCAGCGGTACTGGCGGTGGGCAGCTCGGCAGTGTTCGTCGACGGCGAGCCGGGCAAGGCCTTGCGTGGGCGCTTGCCGAAGGATGTGCAGGCGCGCATCAAGCTGGTGAGCGACTGGGCCAAGGACGAGGTGGTGTTCGACGCGGTGCTGCATCACGGCCATTCGGACCAGCTGCGCGCAGTATGCGAGCAGGTGGCCAAGCGTGCCGGTGCGATCGTGGGTGTGCAAGGCTTGTCGTCGGGTGAAACCGCGATTGCGCTGGAGCGCCTGGTGATCGAGCGTGCGTTGAGCGTGAACACCGCCGCAGCGGGCGGCAATGCCAGCCTGATGACCATCGGCTAACCACCGAGGCGTTGCCAATCGCGGGTCAAGCCCGCCCCCACAGGATCGATGCAGATTCTTGTGGGGGACGGCCTGGCCCGCGATTTTTTTTGCGGACACACACCTGACAACGGTTCTGACCCCTCATCACCCCCACCTATTAACCTGTCCACCTCCCGCCCGCATGCCTAGACTCGGCCCCATCCCCACCAAGGTATGGCCGCCATGTCCGACACCCTGCTCAGCGCCCGCAACCTGGCCTTCGAACTCTACGAAGTGCTTGACGCCGAGGCCCTCACCCAACGCCCACGCTTCGCCGAGCACAGCCGCGAAACCTTCGACGCCGCGCTGCACACCGCTCGCACCCTGGCCGAAAAGTACTTCGCCCCGCACAACCGCAAGGGCGACGAGCACGAGCCACGCTTCGAGAACGGCCAGGCCATCCTGATCCCCGAGGTCAAACCTGCCGTCGACGCCTTCCTCGACGCCGGATTTCTCAACGCCAATCGCGACTTCGAGGCCGGCGGCATGCAGTTGCCCACCCTGCTCTCGCAAGCCTGCTTCGCCCACTTTCAGGCCGCCAACGCCGGCACCACCGCCTACCCGTTCCTGACCATGGGCGCCGCCAACCTGATCGAGAACTTCGGCACCGACGAGCAAAAGCGCCTGTTCCTGCAACCGATGATCGAGGGCCGCTTCTTCGGCACCATGGCCCTCACCGAACCCCACGCCGGCAGCTCGCTGGCCGATATCCGCACCCGCGCCGAACCCGCCGCCGACGGCAGCTTCCGCCTCAAGGGCAACAAGATCTTCATCTCCGGGGGCGATCACACGCTGTCCGAGAACATCGTGCACCTGGTACTGGCCAAACTCCCCGACGCACCACCCGGGGTAAAGGGCATTTCGCTGTTCATCGTGCCCAAGTTCCTGGTCAACCCGGACGCCAGCCTGGGCCAGCGCAACGATGTGGTGCTGGCCGGCCTGTTCCACAAGATGGGCTGGCGCGGCACCACCTCCACCGCACTCAACTTCGGCGACAACGGCCAGTGCGTCGGCTACCTGATCGGCCAGCCGCACCAGGGCCTGGCCTGCATGTTCCAGATGATGAACGAGGCGCGCATCGGCGTGGGCATGGGCGCGGTGATGCTCGGCTACGCCGGCTACCTGTACTCGCTGGACTACGCCCGCCAGCGCCCGCAAGGCCGCCTGCCCGACAACAAGAACCCCGCCACCGCCGCCGTGCCGATCATCCAGCACAGCGATGTGAAACGCATGCTGCTGACCCAGAAGGCCTACGTCGAAGGCGCTTTCGACCTGGGCCTGTACGCCGCCCGGCTGTTCGACGACAGCCATACCGCCGCCACCGAAGACGAGCGCCAACAGGCCCAGCAACTGCTCGACCTGCTGACCCCGATCGTCAAGTCGTGGCCGTCCGAGTTCTGCCTCAAGGCCAATGAGCTGGCGATCCAGATCCTCGGTGGCCACGGCTACACCCGCGATTACCCGGTAGAGCAGTACTACCGCGACAACCGCCTGAACCCGATCCACGAAGGCACCCACGGCATCCAGTCACTCGACCTGCTCGGGCGCAAGCTGGCCCAGCACGGTGGCGCCGGCCTCAAGCAACTGGTACGCCTGATCGCCGGCACTTGCGCCCAGGCCCAGGCCTACACCCGCCTGGACCCGTTGCGCGAACCGCTGGAACAACTGCTCAGCCGCCTGCAGCACGTGACCCTGGGCCTGCTTGGCGAGTTGTCCACAGGCCAGGTCAACAGCGCCTTGGCCAACTCGGCGCTGTACCTCAAGGCCTTCGGTCACTGCGTGATCGGCTGGCGCTGGCTGGAGCAGGCGATTCGCGCCGAACAGGGCCTGGCCCGCGGCAACCCGGCCGATACCGGGTTCTATCGGGGCAAGTTGCAGGCCGCACGGTTTTTCCTCACCTGGGAAGTACCGGCCTGCCATAATGACCTCGCATTGCTCGAGGCCCGCGACGACACCTGCCCGGGCATGCACGAGGAGTGGTTCTGAGGGGGAACCACCGTCACCCGGAGGTTCGCGCATGTTCGATTTCACCGCGCCGCTGCGCCAGCGTTTCGCTGGCCTGAACAGCGGCGCCGAGTTTTTCTCCCTGCGCTATGTGCAGGAAGCCCACCAGCACCTGTCGGTGCGCAAGAACATCGCCGAACCACCCAGCCTGACCCGCGACCAGGGCGCGATGCTCACCGTGCGCGTCAACGGCGTGGAGGCCTACGCGGCCACCGCCGACCTGTCCCAGGCCGGCCTGCAACGCGCCCTTGACCAGGCCGAGGCGCTGGCCCGCCAGATCGCCCGCCACGCCCTGCTCGACCTGCGCGAGCAACCGGTGTCCAGCGCCCGCGCCGACTACTGCTCGCCCAACCTCAACAGCACCTTCCCGGCCCTGGCCGACTGCTATGAACTGCTGGCCCGCGAATCGGCCAGCGTGCCGGGCGATTCGCGCCTGGTGAACTGGCAGGCCAGCCTGGGCCTGAGCACGGTCGAGCAGATCTACCTCAACAGTGCCGGCGCCGAACTGCGCCAGGCGCAACGCTTCGTGTTCCCCGGCATGAGCGTCACCGCCTTCGACGGCAGCGACAGCCAGAGCCGCAGCCTGGGCCGCGAGAACTTCGGCCAGCAGGGCGGCGTGGATGTGATCGAGCGCTGCGGCCTGCTCGGTGCCGGGGCCCAGGTGGCCGACCAGGCCCTGCAACTGCTGCTGGCGCCCAACACCCCGAGCGGGGTACGCGACCTGCTGCTGATGCCCGACCAGATGATGCTGCAGATCCACGAGTCCATCGGCCACCCGCTGGAGATGGACCGCATCCTGGGCGACGAGCGCAACTACGCCGGCACCAGCTTCATCAAGGCCCAGGACTTCGGCCACCTGCAGTACGGCTCGGCACTGCTCAACGTGACCTTCGACCCGGCCATCCCCGAAGAGCTGGCCAGCTACGCGCACGATGACGACGGCACCCCGGCCCACAAGCAGTTCCTGATTCGCGAGGGTGTACTGGTGCGCCCGCTGGGAGGTGCGCTGTCACAGTTCCGCTCGGGCCTGGACGGCGTGGCCAACAGCCGCGCCTGCGGCTGGAACCGCGCACCGATCGACCGCATGGCCAACCTCAACATCGAGCCGGGCGACAAGTCCCTGGCGCAACTGATCGGCGGCATCGAGCACGGCATCCTGATGCGCACCAACCGCTCGTGGTCCATCGACGATGCGCGCAACAAGTTCCAGTTCGGCTGCGAATGGGGCCAGTTGATCGAGCACGGCGAACTCAAGGGCGTGGTCAAGAACCCCAACTACCGCGGTATTTCCGCCGGTTTCTGGCGCAACCTCAGCGCCGTGGGCGACGCCAGTACCTTCCAGGTGCTCGGCACGCCCAACTGCGGCAAGGGCGAACCCAACCAGGTGGTGCGCGTGGGCCATGCCTCGCCGGCCTGCGTGTTCAGCCAGATCGACGTATTCGGAGGAGACGCCTGATGGCCGCCAGCCCTTTGCACAACTTCCAGGACCTGGTCGCATGGCTGCGCGACAACGTGCGCGCCCCCGAACAGTTCACCCTGAGCTACAGCGCCGAGCAGTCGCAATTCATCCGATTCAACCATGCCAGGGTGCGCCAGGCCGGCGACGTGCAACAGGCCGGCGCGAGCCTGAAGCTGATTGCCGACGGTCGCCAGGCCGACCTGCACCTCACCCTCAGCGGCGAGCCGGCGCTGGACCGCGAGCGCCTGCACCAGGCGCTGGCCGAGCTGCGCCAGATCCTGCCGCTGATCCCTGCCGACCCGTACCTGTTGCTCAACGACAGTGCCTGGCACAGCCATCAGGTACAGGACGGCCCGCTGCCGGATACCGCACGGGTGCTCGAGCAGATCGAACACGGCGCCGGCGCGCTGGACCTGGTGGGCATCTATGCCGCCGGGCCGATCAGTCGCGGCTTTGCCAGTTCGTTCGGCGCCTCTGGCTGGCATCAGGCCAACAGCTTCAATTTCGACTTCAGCCTGTTCCACGCCAACGGCCAGGCGGTGAAGGCCAACTACGCCGGGCAGGTGTGGGACAACGCCGCGTTCGCCCGGCGCCTGGCCCAGGCCCGCGAGCAGCTGGAGTACCTGGGTCGTCCACTCAAGACCCTCGCCCCCGGCCAGTACCGCGCCTACCTGGCACCGGCAGCGATGGACGAAATCATGGGCATGCTGTGCTGGGGCGGTTTTTCGGCGCAGGCCATCGCCAGCAAGGACAGCCCGCTGCAACGCCTGTATGCCGGCGATGCGGCATTGAGCCCGCTGGTGAACATCACCGAACAGGTCAGCGGCTCGCTGAGCCCGGCGTTCTCCGGCGAAGGCTACCCACGCAGCGACGTGCAGCTGGTGGACGCAGGGCAGGCGCGCGAACAGCTGACCAATGCGCGCAGCGCCGCCGAGTTCGAGCAGGTCGCCAATGGCGCCGAGGCCCACGAGTGGCCGAGCGCCTTGAGCCTGGCCGCCGGCGAGCTGGCGCTGGATGAGGTGCTCGCCAGGCTGGGTACGGGCCTGTACATCAGCAACCTGTGGTACCTGAACTACTCCGACCTGCCGGCGGCGCGCATGACCGGGCTGACGCGCTTTGCGACATTCTGGGTCGAGGACGGTCAGATCCAGGCGCCGGTCAGCACCATGCGCTTCGACGACAGCGTGTACAGCCTGCTCGGCTCGCAGCTGGAGGCGCTCACGACCGAGCGCGAGCTGATCCTGTCGACCAGCACCTACGGACAGCGCCAGACCAGTTCGAGCCATTTGCCGGGGGCGCTGGTCAAACGCCTGACGCTGACATTGTGATGCCGCCATCGCGGGTCAAGCCCGCTCCCACAGCTGTCTCTTATACACATCTCCGAGCCCA
>OLII01000114.1_pt1 | contig 29758 bp, 28 predicted proteins | sample 1609481 | NCBI WGS metagenome assembly OLII01 (sample SAMN05416859, study PRJEB24817) | seawater metagenome | isolation source: Sea water | place: Canada:Atlantic | collected 2013-11 | reverse complement strand
ACGAGATCTAGTACGGTCTCGTGGGCTCGGAGATGTGTATAAGAGACAGCCTGGACACCGTGTTCAGCTTCTGCGACCGCGACCTGGTCACGATCTTCCCCGAAGTGGTGAACCAGATCGTCGCCTTCACCCTGCAACCCGACGAAAGCAAGCAGGGCGGCATCGACATCCGCCGCGAAGAAGCCAGCTTCCTCGATGTGGTGGCCAAGGCCCTCAAGCTGCCCAAGCTGCGCGTGGTTGAAACCGGTGGCAACAGCTTCGCCGCCGAACGCGAGCAGTGGGACGACGGCAACAACGTGGTGGCCGTGGAGCCGGGCGTGGTCATCGGCTACGACCGCAACACCTACACCAACACCCTGCTGCGCAAGGCCGGTGTCGAGGTCATCACCATCAGTGCCGGCGAACTGGGCCGCGGACGTGGGGGCGGCCACTGCATGACCTGCCCGATCGTGCGCGACCCAATCGACTACTAAAACGACCATCGCCCGGCCGCGCCCACAAGGCGCCGGCCGGGCCGATCAGCCCTTTGCGTTCTAAAAGAACAGGAGCAACATCATGGCGTTCAACATCCACAACCGCAGCCTGCTGAGCCTGGAACACCACACCCCGCGCGAGCTGCGCTACCTGCTGGACCTGTCCCGTGACCTCAAGCGTGCCAAGTACACCGGCACCGAGCAGCAGCACCTCAAGGGCAACAACATTGCGCTGATTTTCGAGAAGACCTCGACCCGCACCCGTTGCGCCTTCGAAGTGGCCGCCTATGACCAGGGCGCCAACGTCACCTACATCGACCCCAACTCCTCGCAGATCGGCCACAAGGAGAGCATGAAGGACACCGCCCGCGTGCTCGGGCGCATGTACGATGCCATCGAGTACCGTGGCTTCAAGCAGGAAGTGGTCGAGGAACTGGCCAAGTTCGCCGGCGTACCGGTGTTCAACGGCCTCACCGACGAATACCACCCCACCCAGATGATCGCCGACGTGCTGACCATGCGCGAGCATGCCGACAAGCCGATCCACGACATCAGCTACGCCTACCTGGGCGATGCGCGCAACAACATGGGCAACTCGCTGCTGCTGGTCGGCTCCAAGCTGGGCATGGACGTGCGTATCTGTGCGCCCAAGGCCCTGTGGCCGCATGACGACCTGGTGGCACGCTGCAAACAGTACGCAGAGGAAAGCGGTGCCCGCATCACCCTCACCGAAGACCCGAAAGCTGCGGTCAAGGGCGTGGACTTCATCCACACCGACGTGTGGGTATCGATGGGCGAGCCGGTCGAAGCCTGGGGCGAACGCATCAAGCAACTGCTGCCATACCAGGTCAACGCCGAGCTGATGAAGGCCACCGGCAACCCACGCACCAAGTTCATGCACTGCCTGCCGGCGTTCCACAACTCCGACACCAAGGTCGGCAAGCAGATCGCCGAGCAGTACCCGCACCTGGCCAACGGCATCGAAGTGACCGATGACGTGTTCGAGTCGCCGGCCTGCATCGCCTTCGAGCAGGCGGAAAACCGCATGCACACGATCAAGGCGATCCTGGTGTCGACCCTGGCCGACCTGTAACCCCGCCGGGAGCCGGCGCTGCCGGCTCCTGCACCCTAGAAAGGACATCATCATGCGTATCGTTGTTGCATTGGGCGGCAACGCCCTGCTGCGCCGCGGCGAGCCCCTTACCGCCGACAATCAGCGCGCCAACATCCGTATCGCCGCCGAACAGATCGCCAAGATCCACCCCGGCAACGAACTGGTCATCGCCCACGGCAACGGCCCGCAGGTCGGCCTGCTGTCGCTGCAGGCGCAATCCTACAAACCCGACGAAGCCTACCCGCTGGACGTGCTCGGTGCCGAAACCGAAGGCATGATCGGCTACATCATCGAACAGGAGCTGGGCAACCTGCTGGACTTCGAGGTGCCCTTCGCCACCCTGCTGACCCAGGTGGAAGTGGACGCCAACGACCCTGCCTTCAAGGACCCGACCAAGTTCATCGGCCCGGTCTACGGCAAGGAAGAAGCCGAGCGCCTGGCCAAGGAAAAAGGCTGGGTGGTCAAGGCCGACGGCGACAAGTTCCGCCGCGTGGTGGCCAGCCCCAAACCCAAGCGCATCTTCGAGATCCGCCCGATCAAGTGGCTGCTGGAAAAGAGCAGTATCGTGATCTGTGCCGGGGGTGGCGGCATCCCCACCATGTATGGTGAGAACGGCAAGCTGCAGGGCATCGAGGCGGTGATCGACAAGGACCTGTGCTCGTCGCTGCTGGCCGAACAGCTGGATGCCGACCTGCTGGTGATTGCCACGGACGTGAACGCGGCGTATGTCGACTTCAACAAGCCGACCCAGAAAGCCATCGCCCAGGCCCACCCGGACGAACTGGAGCGCCTGGGCTTTGCCGCAGGCTCCATGGGGCCGAAGGTGCAGGCCGCTTGCGACTTTGCCCGGCACACCGGCAAAGTAGCGGTTATCGGCTCGCTGGCCGATATCGAAGACATCGTCAAGGGCACTGCCGGCACTCGGGTGAGTACGTCCAAGCCGGGTATCGACTACCGTTGATGCAGTTGCGCGGATCTGCAGGTCCGCCCGTTTCAACCTTCCAGAGGAGCCGCCATGGCCATATTCGAACCCGGTCATCTGCACATCGAGCGCCATGCGCTGAACAAGGCCGATTACAGCTACAACCTGTACATCGATTACAAGGTTGAGCAGGATCCCAAGGAAGGCAAAGGCATGAGTTTTCGCATGCATGGCACCATCGAGGGCAAGCCGATGGACGAAACCTTCTTCATGCCCAAGGACCAGGCCTTCGACTTCGCGCGGCGGGCCTCTACCATCGCGCAGAAGTACGGCATGCCCAAAACCGCCAACATCAGCTCGCTGCACATAATCTACGACATGATGTTCAAGGATGTGCGCGCACAGCTCGATGTGAAATCGGGCGACCCGGTCAAGCCCGAGCACCTGGGCTAGCTCACCACGACCTCATCGCGGGTCAAGCCCGCTCCCACAAAAATCACCTGCGCCGGTGGGAGCGGGCTTGACCCGCGATTCGACCGCACAGCGGTCGCAGGGCATACTTGCCATCCCGGCAAGCCAGAACATCCCCCCATGCGTATCCACGTCAGCTTCATCGACCGCGTCGGCATCACCCAGGAAGTGCTGGCCCTGCTCGGTGCCCGCCACCTCAACCTGGACGCCGTGGAGATGGTGCCGCCCAACGTCTACATCGACGCCCCGACCCTGAGCCCCGACGTGCTCGAAGAGCTGCATGACGCGCTGTTCAACGTGCACGGCGTGCAAAGCGTGAAAGTGGTCGACATCCTCCCCGGACAGCGCCGCCACCTGCAGCTCGATGCCCTGCTCGCCGCCATGAGCGACCCGGTCCTGGCCCTGGACAGCGCCGGCCATGTGCTGCTGGCCAACCCCGCATTGATCGCCCTGTGCGGCCAGGACCCGGAGGGCCGCTCGGTGGGTGAGCTGTTCGGCGACCCGCAACTGCTCGATGCGCTGATCGAACAGGGTTTCCACCTGCCCCTGCGCGAAGTCACCCTCAACGGCCAGACCCTGCTGCTCGACGCCACCCCGATCACCAACGCCGGCGCCCTGCTGACGCTGTACCAGGCCAACCGCATCGGCGAACGCCTGTCGGCCCTGCACCACGACCATGCCGAAGGCTTCGACGCGCTGCTCGGCGACTCGCCGCCCATCCGTACCCTCAAGGCCCGCGCCCTGCGTGTGGCGGCGCTGGATGCGCCGCTGCTGATCCACGGCGAGACCGGCACCGGCAAGGAACTTGTAGCCCGTGCCTGCCACGCCATCAGCAGCCGCCACAACGCACCCTTCCTGGCACTGAACTGTGCGGCGCTGCCGGAGAACCTGGCCGAGAGCGAGCTGTTCGGCTACGCCCCCGGCGCCTTCACCGGCGCGCAACGCGGCGGCAAGCCGGGGCTGATGGAGCTGGCCAACCAGGGCACGGTGTTTCTCGATGAAATCGGCGAGATGTCACCTTACCTTCAGGCCAAGCTGCTGCGGTTTCTGAGCGATGGCAGCTTTCGCCGCGTGGGCGGTGATCGCGAGGTCAAGGTCAACGTGCGCATCCTCAGCGCCACCCACCGCGACCTGGAAAAGATGGTTGCCGAAGGCAGTTTTCGCGAAGACCTGTTCTACCGCCTGAACGTGCTCAACCTGGAAGTGCCGCCGCTGCGCGAGCGTGGCCAGGACATCCTGATGCTGGCGCGTGCCTTCATGCGCCAGGCCTGCACGCAGATCCAGCGTCCGCTGTGCCGGCTGGCGCCAGGCACCTACCCGGCGTTGCTGGGCAACCGCTGGCCGGGCAACGTGCGCCAGTTGCAGAACGTGATCTTTCGCGCTGCGGCCATCTGCGAGAGCAGCCTGGTGGATATTGGCGACCTGGACATTGCCGGCACCTCGGTGGCGCGCCAAAGCGATGGTGAAGTGGCCAGCCTGGAGCAGGCCGTGGAGAACTTCGAGCGTGGCCTGCTGGAAAAGCTCTACGCCACCTACCCCTCCACCCGCCAGTTGGCCAGTCGCTTGCAGACTTCGCACACGGCTATTGCGCATCGGCTGCGCAAGTATGGCATTCCCGGAAAGGAAACCCTTCCGTAGCGAAATCGATACACCGTATCGATTTCGCTACATCGCCCGTTTGCCACTGTAATGCAAGGTTTTGATCCCTCTGCGCTTTTTCAATACTCGACAGGTGTAGCGATTTCGCTACGACCTGCGTAACGAGCACCACCGACAAATACATAAATAATTGATTTGTAAGCATTTTTTATAAATGGCCACGAACTTGCTAAGGAGATGTCAGTTCCGGGCTGGCCTGATGGTGAGCCCTACCGCACCCCTGAGGAGTTCCCATGAGCGAGTTGCGTTTTACCGAAGATCACGAATGGCTGCGCGCCGAAGCCGACGGCAGCGTCACGGTCGGGATCACCGCCTTTGCCCAGAACGCATTGGGTGACGTGGTCTATGTGCAACTGCCGGAACTGCAAACCTACGAAGCCGGGGCCGAAGCCTCCACCGTCGAATCGGTCAAAGCCGCCAGCGGCGTGTACATGCCGCTGACCGGTGAAGTGGTGGCAGTCAACGAACAGCTGCAGGACAGCCCCGAGCTGGTCAACGAAGACCCGCTGGGCGAAGGCTGGTTCTTCCGCTTCATCCCGGCCGATGCCGGCGCCGTCGCGCAACTGCTCGACCAGGACGCCTACGACCGTCTGATCAAAGCCAACGCCGACGCCTGAGGAAATCACCATGACCATCAACCTCGGCACCGCCAATCAGTTCATCGCCCGTCATATCGGCCCGCGCGACACCGACGAGCAGGCCATGCTCGCCACCCTGGGCTTCAACTCGCTGGAGGCCATGAGCGCCGCCGTGATCCCCGACAGCATCAAGGGCACCAGCGTGCTCGAGCTCGGTGACGGGCAGAGCGAAGCCGATGCCCTGGCTTCGCTCAAGGCCATCGCCGGCAAGAACCAGCTGTTCAAGAGCTTCATCGGCCAGGGCTACTACAACACCCACACCCCGGCACCGATCCTGCGCAACCTGCTGGAAAACCCGGCCTGGTACACCGCCTATACCCCCTATCAGCCCGAGATTTCCCAGGGCCGCCTGGAAGCGCTGCTGAACTTCCAGACCCTGATCAGCGACCTCACCGGCTTGCCGATCGCCAACGCCTCCCTGCTCGACGAAGCCACGGCCGCCGCCGAAGCCATGACCTTCTGCAAGCGCCTGAGCAAGAACAAGGGCAGCCACGCCTTCTTCGCCTCGGTGCATTGCCACCCGCAGACCCTCGACGTGCTGCGCACCCGTGCCGAGCCGCTGGGCATCGAGGTGGTGGTGGGCGACGAGCGCGAGCTGGGTGACGTGAGCGCCTTCTTCGGCGCCCTGCTGCAGTACCCGGCCAGCAACGGCGAGGTGTTCGACTACCGCGAACTGGTGGAGCGCCTGCATGCCGCCAACGCGCTGGTGGCGGTAGCCGCCGACCTGCTGGCGCTGACCCTGCTGACCCCGCCGGGTGAGTTCGGCGCCGACGTGGCCATCGGCAGCGCCCAGCGCTTCGGCGTGCCGCTGGGCTTCGGCGGCCCGCATGCGGCGTACTTCTCCACCCGCGATGCGTTCAAGCGCGACATGCCCGGGCGCCTGGTCGGCGTGTCCATCGACCGCTTCGGCAAGACCGCCCTGCGCCTGGCCATGCAGACCCGCGAGCAGCACATCCGCCGCGAGAAGGCCACCAGCAACATCTGCACCGCCCAGGTACTGCTGGCCAACATCGCCAGCATGTACGCCGTGTACCACGGCCCGCAGGGCCTCAAGCAGATCGCCCAGCGCACCCACCAGCTGACCGCGATCCTGGCCAGCGGCCTCAAGGCACTGGGCGTGAACGTTCAGAACGCCGCGTTCTTCGACACCCTGACCCTGGCCACCGGCGGCGCGACTGCCGCGCTGCATGAACAGGCGCGCGCCCGCCAGCTCAACCTGCGCCAGATCGATGCCGAGCACCTGGGCCTGTCGCTGGATGAAACCAGCACCCAGGCCGATGTCGAGGCCCTGTGGCAGCTGTTCGCCAATGGCCAGGCCGTACCGGACTTCGCCGCGCTGGCCGCTGCCACGCCAGCACGACTGCCGGCCGCCCTGCTGCGCCAGTCGGCCATCCTCGAACACCCGGTGTTCAACCGCTACCACAGCGAAACCGAACTGATGCGCTACCTGCGCAAGCTGGCCGACAAGGACCTGGCGCTGGACCGCACCATGATTCCGCTGGGCTCGTGCACCATGAAGCTCAATGCCGCCAGCGAAATGATCCCGGTGACCTGGGCCGAGTTCGGCAACCTGCACCCCTTTGCCCCCGCCGAGCAGAGCCAGGGCTACCAGCAACTGACCGACGAGCTGGAGGCCATGCTGTGCGCCGCCACTGGCTATGACGCCGTGTCGCTGCAGCCCAACGCCGGTTCGCAGGGTGAGTACGCCGGCCTGCTGGCGATCCGCGCCTACCACCAGAGCCGGGGCGATGCCCGCCGCGATATCTGCCTGATTCCCTCGTCGGCCCACGGCACCAACCCGGCCACCGCACACATGGCCGGCATGCGCGTGGTGGTCACTGCGTGCGATGCCCGTGGCAACGTCGATATCGACGACCTGCGCGCCAAGGCCATCGAGCACCGCGACCAGTTGGCTGCGCTGATGATCACCTACCCGTCCACCCACGGTGTGTTCGAGGAGGCCATCGGCGAGATCTGCGCGATCATCCACGACAACGGCGGCCAGGTGTACATCGACGGCGCCAACATGAACGCGATGGTCGGCCTGTGCGCCCCGGGCAAGTTCGGCGGCGACGTGTCCCACCTGAACCTGCACAAGACCTTCTGCATCCCCCACGGCGGTGGCGGCCCGGGCGTCGGCCCGATCGGCGTCAAGGCGCACCTTGCGCCGTTCCTGCCGGGCCATGCGCACCTGCACAACCCCCAGGGCGCGGTATGCGCGGCGCCGTTCGGCAGTGCCAGCATCCTGCCGATCACCTGGATGTACATCCGCATGATGGGCGGCGCCGGGCTCAAGCGTGCGTCGCAGATGGCGATCCTGAATGCCAACTACATCGCCCGCCGCCTGGAAGAGCACTATCCTGTGTTGTACACCGGCGGCAATGGCCTGGTGGCGCACGAGTGCATCCTGGACCTGCGCCCGCTCAAGGACAGCAGCGGCATCAGCGTCGACGACGTGGCCAAACGCCTGATCGACTTCGGCTTCCATGCCCCGACCATGTCGTTCCCGGTGGCCGGCACGTTGATGATCGAGCCGACCGAGAGCGAGGCCAAGGAGGAACTGGACCGCTTCTGCAACGCCATGATCTGTATTCGCGAAGAGATTCGCGCAGTGGAGAACGGCAGCCTGGACAAGGACGACAACCCGCTGAAGAACGCCCCGCACACCGCGGCCGAGCTGGCCGGCGAATGGCCCCACGGCTATAGCCGCCAGCAGGCGGTGTACCCGCTGCCATCGCTGGTGGAGGCCAAGTACTGGCCACCCGTGGGGCGTGTCGACAACGTGTTCGGCGACCGCAACCTGATCTGCGCCTGCCCGTCGATCGAAAGCTATCAGGACGCCTGAGGGCCTCTTCGCCGGCAAGGCCAGCTCCTACAGAGCCCGCGCGCATCTGTAGGGGCCGGCCTTGCCGGCGAAGCTTTTCAACCTGCACGAGGGTACGACCATGTCACTCAGCGTCTTCGACCTGTTCAAGATCGGCATCGGCCCCTCCAGCTCCCATACCGTCGGGCCGATGCGCGCAGCCGCGCGTTTTGCCGAGGGCCTGCGCCGCGACGACCTGCTGGCCAGTACCGCCAGCGTCAAGGTCGAGCTGTACGGCTCGCTCGGCGCCACCGGCAAGGGCCACGGCAGCGACAAGGCGGTGCTGCTGGGGCTTGAGGGCGAACACCCCGACAGCGTCGACACCGACACCATCGCAGCGCGCCTGCAGGCCATCCGCAGCAGCGGGCAGCTCTACCTGCTGGGCGAGCACGCCATCGAGTTCAACGAAAAACAGCACCTGGCGATGATCCGCAAGCCGCTGGCCTTTCACCCCAACGGCATGATCTTTCGTGCCTTCGACGCCGCCGGCCTGCAGGTACGCAGCCGCGAGTACTACTCGGTGGGCGGCGGTTTCGTGGTCGACGAAGGCGCCGCCGGGGCCGACCGTATCGTCGAGGACAGCACCACACTGCCCTACCCGTTCAAGACGGCCCGGGAACTGCTTGGCCACTGCACCACGCATCACCTGAGCATCAGCCAGGTGATGCTGGCCAACGAATCGGCCTGGCGCCCCGAGGCCGAGACCCGCAGCGGCCTGCTGCACATTTGGCAAGTGATGCAGGACTGCGTGGCCGCCGGCTGTCGCAACGAGGGCATTCTGCCCGGCGGGCTCAAGGTCAAGCGCCGCGCGGCGGCCCTGCACCGCCAGCTGTGCGCCAACCCCGAGGCGAGCCTGCGCGATGCGCTGTCGGTACTCGACTGGGTCAACCTCTATGCCCTGGCGGTCAACGAAGAGAATGCCTCCGGCGGTCGCGTGGTCACCGCCCCCACCAATGGCGCTGCCGGCATCGTGCCGGCGGTGCTGCACTACTACATGCGCTTCATCGGGGGTGCCAGCGAAGACGGCGTGGTGCGCTTTCTGCTCACCGCCGCTGCCATCGGCATCCTGTACAAGGAAAACGCCTCGATCTCGGGGGCCGAAGTGGGCTGCCAGGGTGAGGTCGGGGTGGCCTGTTCGATGGCAGCCGGGGCCCTGTGCGAGGTGCTGGGCGGCAGCGTGCAACAGGTCGAGAACGCCGCCGAAATCGGCATGGAACACAACCTGGGCCTGACCTGCGACCCGATTGGCGGGCTGGTCCAGGTGCCCTGCATCGAACGCAATGCCATGGGCTCGGTCAAGGCGATCAACGCGGTGCGCATGGCCTTGCGCGGCGACGGGCAGCACTTCGTCTCGCTCGACAAGGTGATCCGCACCATGCGCCAGACCGGCGCCGACATGAAAAGCAAATACAAGGAGACCGCCCGCGGCGGTCTGGCCGTCAACATCATCGAGTGCTGACAACCTCAAGCCTCTAGAAGGAGTCATCAATGTCCACCGACACACTGCTGCAAACACCGCTTCATGCCCTGCATCTGGAACTGGGCGCGCGCATGGTGCCGTTCGCCGGCTACGACATGCCCGTGCAGTACCCGCTGGGGGTGCTCAAGGAGCACCTGCACACCCGCGAACAGGCCGGCCTGTTCGACGTGTCGCACATGGGCCAGATCCGCCTGGTGGGCGCCGATGCCGCCAAGGCCCTGGAAACCCTGGTGCCGGTCGACATCATCGATTTGCCGGTGGGCATGCAGCGCTACGCGATGTTCACCAACGAACAGGGCGGCATCCTCGACGACCTGATGGTGGCCAACCTGGGCAACGACGAACTGTTCCTGGTGGTCAACGCCGCCTGCAAGGACCAGGACCTGGCCCACCTGCGCCAGCACATCGGCACGCTGTGCCAGGTGCAGCCGCTGTTCGAAGAGCGCGCCCTGCTGGCCCTGCAGGGCCCGGCGGCGGTCAAGGTGCTGCAGCGCCTGGCCCCCGGGGTGGCGGACATGACCTTCATGCAGTTCAAGCCCGTGGTGTTGCTGGGCGTGGACTGCTACGTGAGCCGTTCGGGCTACACCGGCGAAGACGGCTTCGAGATCAGTGTGCCCAGCGCCAGCGCCGAGGCCCTGGCCCGTCACCTGCTGGCCGAGCCGGAAGTGGCCGCTATCGGCCTGGGCGCGCGCGACTCGCTGCGCCTGGAAGCCGGCCTGTGCCTGTACGGGCATGACATGAATGCCGACACCACGCCGATCGAGGCGAGCCTGCTGTGGGCCATCTCCAAGGTACGCCGCGCCGATGGCTCGCGGGCGGGAGGCTTCCCCGGCGCTGCTGCGATCTTCGCCCAGCAGCACAGCGGCGTGGCGCGCAAGCGCGTCGGCCTGCTGCCGCAGGAGCGCACCCCGGTGCGCGAAGGGGCCGAGATCGTCGATGAGGCCGGCACGGTGGTCGGCAGCATCTGCAGCGGAGGCTTCGGACCCACGCTGGGCGCTCCAGTGGCGATGGGATATGTGGACCAGGCCCATGCAGCGCTCGATACACCGCTGTGGGCCATCGTGCGCGGCAAACGGGTGGCGATGAAGGTCAGCAAGATGCCGTTCGTTGCCCAGCGCTACTATCGCGGCTGAAACAGCGCAATTGAAACAAGGTGTCATGGCGCGTTCGGGATATTCGTTTTCGAACGCGTTTTATAACTTTCGAACACGCCCGACAGCGGCCCGCAAACAGCCCCGGAAATTTCCCGCCAGGCCCCGTGGTGCGGCGCTCTGCGGGACTTGTTTTTGCAATCGAAATGAGTGTAGATTCACTGCACTGTGTTTGCATGGGTCGCTATGGTTCGTGACCTGGGCAGTAGCGCCGAGTTTTGCTACAACCCGTTCGACGTCTCTTACTTTCCTGCAACCCAGCCCAGTACTCTTTCAATGAAAGAAACTGTTACTAATTCTAAGTTTCAAAGGAAATAAGACAATGTCCCAACGTCAGAGCGGTACCGTCAAGTGGTTTAACGACGAGAAAGGTTTTGGTTTCATCACTCCAGAAAGCGGTCCGGATCTGTTCGTACACTTCCGCGCTATTCAGGGCAACGGCTTCAAGAGCCTGAAAGAAGGCCAGAAAGTGACCTTCGTTGCTGTGCAGGGCCAAAAAGGCATGCAAGCCGACGAAGTTCAAGCCGAAGCCTGATCTTCATCAACGAAAGAGCCCCTGCTGGCAACAGCAGGGGCTTTTTTGTGCGCGCAATTCCGTAGAATGGGCGCTTTGTCACCCGGAGCCTGAGCGCATGCCCAAGCAACTTCTTCAACCACAGGGCGAGTTCCCCGTGGTCGGCCTGGGCCGTCGCCTGGCCGCGATGTTCTATGACTTCCTGTTGTGCACCGCCCTGCTGATGGTGACCACGCTGGTGTACAAGATGGTGCAGATGGCGATCATCGGCGAGACGCGCATGCGCGCCCTGACCGAGGCGGGGGCGCTGGATGGCGATCCATTGCTGTCGACCGTTCTGCTGTTCATGCTGTTCGGCTTCTTCGCCAAGTTCTGGACCCACGGCGGCCAGACCCTTGGCATGCAGGTATGGGGCATCCGCGTGCAGAATGCCGACGGAAGTGCCATCAGCCTGTGGCAGGCACTGCTGCGCTTTGTGGTGTCGATTGCGTCGTGGCTGTGCCTGGGCCTGGGGTTTCTGTGGTCGCTGGTGGACAAGAAAAAACGCGCCTGGCATGACATGTACTCGGAAACCCAGCTGGTGCGGATTCCCAAGCGCAAGAAGTAGAACCGCAGCGCCCCGTTCGCCGGCACCGGCAACCAATGAAAAAGCCGACCCTGAGGTCGGCTTTTTGTTGGCCAGGGTAATCGCTACCCCGCCCTGCGTAGCAACCACACCCCCGCCAGCGCACAGATTGCCGCCGGGATCACCACCGCCAGCAGCGGCGGGAAGCCGAACACCTGGCTCGAAGGGCCCAGCAGGTCCTGGGCGATGCGGAACACGAAGCCCACCAGCACCCCGGTGAACACCCGCTGGCCCAGCGTCACCGAACGCAGCGGGCCGAAGATGAACGACACCGCCATCAGTACCAGCGCCGCCGTGACCACCGGTTGCAGCACCTTGGTCCAGAACGCCAGCCAGTAGCGCGCGTTGTTCAGGCCCTGGTCGGAGAGGTAGTGAATGTAGTCCCACAGCCCGCTGATCGACAGCGACTCGGGCGCCAGTACCACGGTGCTGAGCAGCTCGGGGGTCAGGGCGACGTCCCAGCGCTCCTCGGCATTGTGGATGACTTCGGTGTGGTCCCCACGGAAGTGCGTGGTAGTCACGTCGGTCAATTCCCAGTGGCCCTGGGTGTATTGCGCCCTGCGCGCAAAGCTGGAGGTCTGCATGTGACGCTCGTTGTCGAAGCGATAACGCGTCACGCCCAGCAACAGCCCATTGGGCTGCACGGTGTTGATGTGCACGAACTCTTCGCCCTGACGGTGCCACAGGCCGCGCTTGGAGCTTTGCGCCTCACCGCCACCCTGCGCCAGCGAACGGTCGGCCTGGGCCTTGTTCTCGGTCACGGGTGCCAGGTACTCGCCCATCAGCACGCCGATCAGCATCAGTACCAGCATCGGCTTCATGACCGCCCACACGATGCGCCCGATGGACACGCCGGCAGCGCGCATGATGGTCAGTTCGCTGCTGCTGGCCAGGCTGCCCAGGCCGATCAGGCAGCCGATCAGCGCGGCCATCGGCAGCATGTCGTACAGGCGCCGTGGCGCGGTCAGCAGCACGTAGTTGCCCGCGTCCCACAAGGTGTAGGTATCGCTGATGTCGCCCATCTCGTCGATGAAGGCGAACAGCGACGCCAGGCCGAGGATGATCCCCAGCACGGCGAGGATGGCCATGAACACGCTCTGGCCGATGTAGCGATCGAGTTTAGCCACGGGCCACCTCCGCACGACGGCTGGCGCGCTTGAGGCGCAGCGGTTCCCAGAACATCAGGCCCAGGCCGATCAGCAGGAACAGCCCATGCACCGGCCACAGGCCCAGGCCGATCGGCAACTTGCCTTTCTCCAGGGCGCCGCGGGCGGCAATCAGAATCGTCAGGTAAGCCATATACAGAAGGATCGCCGGCAGCAGCTTGAGGAAACGGCCCTGGCGCGGGTTGACCCGCGACAGCGGCACCGCCATCAGGGTCACGATGAACACCAGCAGCGGCAGCGACAGGCGCCACTGCAGTTCGGCACGCTCGCGCAGCCCGGTACTGCCGATCAGTTCGGACGTCGGGATGGCCTCGCGCTCGGTGACTTCCTGGCTGACCTCCGGCTTGGGCAGCAGCACACCGTAGGTGTCGTACTTGATGGCGCGGTAATCGGCCTGGCCCGGGTTGCCGTCGTAGCGGTAGCCGTTTTCAAGGATCAGGTAGCGGTTGCCGTCGGCCTGCACTTCCTGACGGCCCTTTTCGGCCACCAGCACGGAGATGCCACGGTCCTTGCTCTTGTCCTGGGACAGTCGCTTCTCGGAAATGAACACGCCGGCCAGCTTTGAACGGTCATCCGACAGCTGCTCGGTGTAGGTGACCCGCGAACCGTCGCGCAGGTTCTGGAAGCGGCCCGGCACCAGGGTGTCGAACTCGGTCAGCGCATCCTGCTGGTTGATGATCTGCGATACCTGGGTCACGCCCTGGGGCGCCAGGCTCAGGCTCAGCCAGGCTACCAGCACCGCGATCAGTGCAGCCGGCATCAGGGTCATGCCCAGCAGGCGCTGCTGGCTCATGCCGGTTGCCGAGAGCACGGTCATCTCGCTTTCCAGGTACAGCCGGCCGTAGGCCAGCAGGATGCCCAGAAACAGGCCCAGCGGCAGGATCAGTTGCAGAAAGCCCGGCAGGCGGTAGCCCATGATCAGGAACAGTACGCCCGGATCGAGCATGCCCTGGGCCGCCTGGGCCAGGTATTTGATGAAGCGCCCGCTCATGATGATGACCAGCAGCACAGCGCTGACGGCACTCAAGGTCACCAGGACCTCGCGGGACAGATAACGGAAGACGATCAAACCAGACACTCCTGGGTTGTCAGGCTCGGACAGCCGAACAAGGGAAAACGTTGCAACCAAGATAGTCGCCCGCCCGCCAAAGGCGAACCCGGACAAAAGTGCGCGCATTATCCTGTGAATGGCCGTGCCTGTCACTTGGCGCCGTGCAAAGCTTCATCTCGGGGTTGTCAGCGCGCCCGCCGCAGGCTCAAACTGGGCGCTTTCTGACTGGCCCGCCACGGCGCGCCAGGCCGCTTCGAGCGCCTGCACCGCCAGCGCGCACTGACAGTTCATTCGGGGACCCTGACATGGAATTGGTTGTAAAAAGCGTAGCCGCAGCATCCTTGAAAACCGCCACCCTGGTACTGAGCGTGGGTGAAGGCCGCACACTGGGCGCTACCGCCAAGGCCGTGGACGACGCCAGCAACGGCGCCCTGAGCGCAGTGCTCAAGCGCGGCGACCTGGCCGGCAAGGTCGGCCAGACCCTGCTGCTGCAAGGCCTGGCCGGGGTCAAGGCCGAGCGCGTGTTGCTGGTGGGGACCGGCAAGGACGCCCTTGCCGACCGCGCCTGGCGCAAGCTGGCGGGCAGCGTGCTCAACGTGCTCAAGGGCCTGGCTGGCAGCGATGCGGTGCTGGCACTGGACGACGTTGCCGTGACCGGCCGCGATGCCAACTACGGCAAGGTACGCCTGCTGGCCGAGAGCCTGCTCGATGGTCAATATGTATTCGATCATTACAAGAGCAAGAAGGCCGAGCCGATCGCCCTGAAGAAGATCACCCTGCTCAGCGACAAGGCCGGCCTGGCCGAGGTGGAGCGCGCCGTCAAGCACGCCACCGCGATCGCCAACGGCATGGGCTTCACCCGCGACCTGGGCAACCTGCCGCCGAACATCTGCCACCCAAGCTACCTGGCCGAACAGGCCAAGGCGCTGGGCAAGGAGTTCAAGGGCCTCAAGGTCGAGGTGCTGGACGAGAAGAAGATCAAGGACCTGGGCATGGGCGCGTTCTACGCCGTGGGCCAGGGCAGCGATCAGCCGCCACGCCTGATCGTGCTCAGCTACCAGGGCGCCGCCAAGAAGAGCGAGAAGCCTTACGTACTGGTGGGCAAGGGCATCACCTTCGACACCGGCGGCATCAGCCTCAAGCCCGGTGCCGGCATGGATGAAATGAAGTACGACATGGGCGGTGCAGCCAGCGTGTTCGGCACCCTGCGTGCCGTGCTCGAACTCAAGCTGCCGATCAACCTGGTGTGTGTACTGGCCTGTGCCGAGAACATGCCCAGCGGTGGCGCCAGCCGTCCGGGCGACATCGTCACCACCATGAGCGGGCAGACCGTCGAAATCCTCAACACCGACGCCGAAGGCCGCCTGGTGCTGTGCGACGCACTGACCTACGTGGAGCGCTTCAAGCCGCAGGCAGTGATCGACATCGCCACCCTGACCGGCGCCTGCATCGTCGCCCTGGGCAGCCATACCTCGGGCCTGATGGGCAACGACGACGAACTGATCGGCCAACTGCTGGACGCCGGCAAGCGTGCCGACGACCGCGCCTGGCAACTGCCGCTGTTCGACGAATACCAGGAGCAGCTCGACAGCCCGTTCGCCGACATCGCCAACATCGGCGGCCCGAAGGCGGGCAGCATTACCGCCGGCTGCTTCCTGTCGCGCTTTGCCAAGGCCTACCACTGGGCCCACCTGGACATCGCCGGCACGGCCTGGACCAGCGGCGGCAAGGACAAGGGCGCCACTGGCCGCCCGGTCCCGCTGCTGACCCAATACCTGCTCGACCGCGCCAACGCCTGAGGCGCCGTCCACCGGCCGCGCTGCAAGGCGTAGCCGGTGGGCCACCCCACCATGAGCAAAGTCGACTTCTATATCCTGCCCAGCCCCGCGCCTGCCGCGCGGCTGGATTTCGCCTGCAAGCTGTGCGAAAAGGCCTGGCGCCTTGGGCACCGCGTGTACCTCAACTGCAGCGATGCGGCCCAGCGCGACGAGCTGGATGCGCGGCTGTGGGCGTTCAAGGGCGAGGCCTTCGTACCCCACAGCGCGCTCGAAGACGACCCGCACGGCGCGGTGGCGCTGGGGGTCGGTGACGACCCGGGCGATCATCAGGACCTGCTGGTCAATCTCGACCTGAAGGTACCCGGTTTTGCCGCACGCTTTGCCCGCATTGCCGAGATCGTGGTGGAGGAGCCGGCCATTCGTGCGGCGGCGCGGGAGAGTTTCCGTTTCTACCGTGAACAGGGCTATGCTCTGCAAGACCACCGTTTACAGCGACTCTGATGATGGACAAACCTGCCCCCATGCCAAAACCTGCGCATTTGCTGGACGATCTGGAGTCGATTCGCCAGTTGCTGGGTGACGATGCCCTGGAACCGCCACTGCTGACCGAGACCGTCGAGGAGCAGATACCGTTGCTGCTCGAGCCGGCCGAACCGGCAGCGCGGGCCCCGGTGGCTGCCGAGCCGGCTGCCGAGCCCGACCCGCAGGCGCGCCGCCAGGACACCCTGCTGCACCTGGACAGCGAACTGCGCGCGGCGGCGCAGTTGATCATGCAGGATGTGATCAAGGACTTTACCCCGCATATCGAGAACGAGATCAAGCGGCGCCTGGATGCCCGCCTGGAGCGGTTGTTGAACTCACGCTCGTAATCAAAAACGGGGGCGAGCCTTTGGCTCGCTTCGCCGGCAAGGCCGGCTCCTACGCGAAGAATTCCCCACAGTTTTTTGCCCCACTCCCGCACCTCACGCTACGCCCCGGCCCTTATCCCCGCTATACTTCTCGGCTTTCCTGAATAAATGCCATAGGGTCCCGCCGCGCATGGATAAGACCTACCAGCCGCACGCCATTGAAACTTCCTGGTACAACACCTGGGAGTCAGAGAATTATTTCGCCCCGCAAGGCGCGGGCGATTCGTACACCATCATGATCCCGCCGCCGAACGTGACCGGCAGCCTGCACATGGGTCACGGCTTCAACAACGCGATCATGGACGCCCTGATCCGTTTTCGCCGCATGCAGGGTCGCAACACCCTGTGGCAACCAGGCACCGACCACGCCGGCATCGCCACGCAGATGCTGGTGGAGCGTCAACTGGAGGCCAAGGGCCAGAATCGTCACGACCTGGGCCGCGACAAATTCCTCGAGAAAGTCTGGGAATGGAAGGATCAGTCCGGTGGCAACATCAGCCGCCAGATCCGCCGCCTGGGCTCGTCGGTAGACTGGAGCCGCGAGCGCTTCACCATGGACGACGGCCTGTCCGAAGCGGTCAAGGAAGCCTTCGTGCGCCTGCATGAAGACGGCCTGATCTACCGCGGCAAGCGCCTGGTCAACTGGGACACCAAGCTGCACACGGCGATCTCCGACCTCGAAGTGGAAAGCCACGACGAGAAAGGCCATCTGTGGAACCTGCGCTACCCGCTGGCCGACGGTGCCACCACGGCCGACGGCAAGGACCACCTGGTGGTCGCCACCACCCGCCCGGAAACCCTGCTCGGCGACGCCGCCGTGGCCGTCAACCCGAACGACGAGCGCTACCAGGCGCTGATCGGCAAGTTCGTCAAGCTGCCGCTGGTCGGTCGCCTGATCCCGATCATCGCCGATGACTACTGCGACCCCGAATTCGGCACCGGCTGCGTGAAGATCACCCCGGCCCACGACTTCAACGACTACGAAGTCGGCAAGCGCCACAACCTGCCGCTGCTCAACATCTTCGACAAGAACGCTGCGGTGCTGCCGGCAGCCCAGGTGTTCAACCTCGACGGCAGCCTGAACGAAAGCCTGGACGCCAGCCTGCCTGCCGCCTACGCCGGCCTCGACCGCTTCGTGGCGCGCAAGCAGATCGTTGCCGACCTGGATGCCGCAGGCCTGCTGGTCAGCGTCGACGACCACGCCTTGAAAGTGCCCAAGGGCGACCGCTCCGGCACCATCATCGAGCCATGGCTGACCGACCAGTGGTACGTGTCGACCAAGCCGCTGGCCGAGCCTGCGATCGCCGCTGTCGAAGACGGCCGCATCCAGTTCGTGCCCAAGCAGTACGAGAACATGTACTTCTCCTGGATGCGCGACATCCAGGACTGGTGCATCAGCCGCCAGCTGTGGTGGGGCCACCGCATTCCGGCCTGGTACGACGTGTCGGGCAAGGTCTATGTGGGGCGCAGCGAAGAAGAAGTGCGCGCCAAGCACCAGCTGGGCGACGACGTGGTCCTGAACCAGGACAACGACGTGCTCGACACCTGGTTCAGCTCGGGCCTGTGGACTTTCTCCACCCTGGGCTGGCCGCAGCAGACCGAATTCCTCAAGACCTTCCACTCCACCGACGTGCTGGTGACCGGTTTCGACATCATCTTCTTCTGGGTTGCCCGGATGATCATGTTGACCATGCATCTGGTGAAGAACGAGGACGGTACCCCGCAAGTGCCGTTCAAGACCGTGTACGTGCATGGTCTGGTTCGTGATGGCCAGGGCCAGAAGATGTCCAAGTCCAAGGGCAACGTGCTCGACCCGCTGGACATCGTCGACGGCATCACCCTGGACGCGCTGCTGGAGAAACGCACCAGCGGCCTGATGCAGCCCAAGCTGGCCGACAAGATCGCCAAGCAGACCAAGGCCGAGTTCCCCGAAGGCATCGCCAGCTACGGCACCGATGCCCTGCGCTTCACCTTCTGCTCGCTGGCGTCCACCGGTCGCGACATCAAGTTCGACATGGGCCGCGTCGAAGGCTATCGCAACTTCTGCAACAAGATCTGGAACGCCGCGCGCTACGTACTGGACAAGGGCGAGGACTGCGGCCAGAACGGCGAGGCCTACGAGCTGTCGCTGGCCGACCGCTGGATCATCTCGCAGCTGCAGCGCACCGAAGCCGAAGTGACCCGCCAGCTGGACCAGTTCCGCTTCGACCTGGCCGCCCAGGCGCTGTACGAGTTCATCTGGAACCAGTACTGCGACTGGTACCTGGAGCTGTCCAAACCGGTACTGTGGGACGAGAACGCACCGGTCGAACGCCAGCGCGGCACCCGCCGCACCCTGGTCCGCGTGCTGGAAGTGGCGCTGCGCCTGGCGCACCCGTTCATGCCGTTCATCACCGAGGAAATCTGGCAGCGCCTGGCGCCGCTGGCCGGTATCGAAGGCAAGACCATCATGCTGCAGCCGTGGCCGGTGGCCAACGAAAGCCGCATCGATGAAGCCGCCGAAGGCGATATCGAGTGGCTCAAGGAACTGATGCTGGGCGTGCGCAACATCCGTGGCGAAATGAACATCGGCCCGGGCAAGCCATTGCAGCTGTTCCTCAAGAACGCCAGTGCCGAAGACGTGCGTCGCCTGCAGGAAAACGAGGCACTGCTCAAGAAGCTGGCCAAGATCGAATCCTTCACCGTGCTGGGCGAGCAGGACGAGGCGCCGCTGAGCGCCACCGCCCTGGTCGGTGACCTGCAGGTGCTGGTGCCGATGGCCGGGCTGATCGACAAGGATGCCGAGCTGGCGCGTCTGAACAAGGAAATCCAGCGCCTGCAAGGCGAAGTGCAGCGGGTGGGCGGCAAGCTGTCCAACCCGGCGTTCGTCGACAAGGCGCCGCCTGCGGTGATCGACAAGGAGCGCGCCAAGCTGGCCGAGGCCGAACAGGCCCTGGCCAACTTCACCGAGCAGCATGCGCGGATTGCCGCCTTGTAATAGCGCTGATCACAGCGACGCCATCGCGGGTCAAGCCCGCTCCCACAAGGAACTGTGCATGCAGCCCTGTGGGAGCGGGCTTGACCCGCGATGCTTTTCACCGGATACAAACATGACCACACCCAACAAACCCACCCTGCACCCGCGCAACCGCCACCAGGGTCGCTACGACTTCCCGCAACTGATCAAGAGCAGCCCCGAGCTGGGCCGCTTCATGATCACCAACCCCCACGGCAAGCCGAGCATCGATTTCGCCGACCCCGAGGCAGTGCGCGTGTTCAACCGCGCCCTGCTCAAGGCCCAGTACGGCATCCAGCACTGGGACATCCCGGCCGACTACCTGTGCCCGCCCATACCCGGCCGCGCCGACTACCTGCATGGCCTGGCCGACCTGCTGGCCACCGACAACGGTGGCGAGATTCCGCGGGGTGCGATGATCCAGGCACTGGATGTGGGGGTCGGGGCCAACTGCATCTATCCGCTGCTGGGTCACGTCGACTACCGCTGGCGCTTCCTGGGCTCGGACATCGACCCGGTGGCCCTGGGCGCCGCCAAGGCCATCGTGCAGGCCAACGGCCTGGGCAAGGTCATCAGCCTGCGCCAGCAGGGCAATGCGCGGCAGATCCTCGCCGGCCTGCTCAAGAGCGACGAACGCTTCGACGTCACCCTGTGCAACCCGCCCTTCCACGCCTCGCGTGACGAAGCCACCCGTGGCAGCCAGCGCAAATGGCGGGCGCTGGGCAAGGCCGACCCCAAGCGCAAGCTGCCGGTACTGAACTTTGGCGGGCAGAACAACGAGCTGTGGTGCGAAGGCGGTGAAATCCGCTTTGTCAGCCAGCTGGTGAATGAAAGCGTGGCCCTGGGCCAACAGGTGCTGTGGTTCAGCAGCCTGGTGTCGAAGGCATCGAACCTGCCGGGTATCGAGGCGGCCCTGAACAAGGCCGGCGCAGTAGAGCACCGCGTACTGGAGATGGGCCAGGGGCAGAAGCAGAGCCGCCTGGTGGCCTGGACCTTCCAGACACCTCAGGCGCGCGCTGCGTGGCGCCAGCTGCGCTGGACGAAACCCGCCCCCTAGGGGCATGCGCAGCACCCACAAAAAAACCGCGCCTGGCTCGCACCGGACGCGGTTTTCAGAAGCTGTTTACAATTACTTGTTTACAGCGTCGGTCAGCACTTTGGCTGGAACGAACTTGACGACTTTCTTGGCAGCGATTTCGATGGCAGCGCCAGTCGAAGGGTTACGACCGGTACGGGCAGGACGCTCGGTGATCTTCAGCTTGCCGATACCCGGCAGGGTGATTTCGCTGCCATTTTCCAGTTGATCAGCAACGATCTGGCCCAGTTGCTCCAGAGCGTTACGCGCGGTGGTTTTCGGCGCGTCGATAGCTTCGGCGATATCGGCGATCAGTTGGTCTTTGGTCAATGCCATGGTGGTGTTCCTTCCCTATCAAATTCAGTTGGTTTGCAGAGTGCAGCGTCAGCCATCGGCCCAGACCCGCGAGTCTTCGGCGGTCCGGGGTATATCCATTGCCAATCGCGTATGTAGATACACAAAAATGCGTTTGGTTCGACGTGACATCAGCGGTCTGCCAGCAATGCGCCACACGCGGTGCGCAAGACCGGGCAAAACTACCACACGAAGCGATAAATATCCGCCTCCCACAGGCCAAATGTTCTGGTTTTTCGGGGGTTTTCAGCAAATTTCGCAAAAAATCGCACAAAAAATGAACAACCCTTACGTCGACACACATCCATACCCTGCTCAAGCCCCCGGCTGGGTTACACTTGGCCGCTTTGCAGCGCCGTATGTCGCGCCCTATTTTCAGCCGAGAATCCCATGCCGATCCGTCATTGCATCGTCCACCTGATCGACAAGAAACCCGATGGCAGCCCTGCCGTGCTGCACGCACGCGACTCGGAACTGGCCGAGTCGACCGCCATCGAGAACCTGCTGGCCGACCTCAACGACAGCTACAACGCCAAACAGGGCAAAGCCTGGGGCCTGTTCCACGCCGAGTCCGGCGCCCATCCGTTCAGCGGCTGGCTGAAGGAATACCTGGATGAAGGCAAGACCTTCACCGCCTTCAGCCGCGTGGCCGTCGAGCACCTGCAGAAGCTGATGGAAGAGTCGAACCTGTCCACCGGTGGCCACGTACTGTTCGCCCACTACCAGCAAGGCATGACCGATTACCTGGCCATTGCCCTGCTGCACCACAGCGAAGGTGTGGCGGTGAACGCCGACCTGGACGTGACCCCCTCGCGCCACCTGGACCTGGGCCAGCTGCACCTGGCTGCTCGCATCAACATTTCCGAGTGGCAGAACAACAAGCAGTCCAAGCAGTACATCTCGTTCATCAAGGGCAAGAACGGCAAGAAGGTCTCGGAGTACTTCCGCGACTTCATCGGCTGCCAGGAAGGCGTCGACGGCCCGGGAGAGACCCGCACCCTGCTCAAGGCCTTCAGCGACTTCGTCGAGAGCGAGGACCTGCCCGAGGAAGCCGCCCGCGAAAAGACCCAGACCCTGGTCGAGTACGCCACCAGCCAGACCAAGGCAGGCGAGCCAGTGACCCTGAGCGAGCTGTCGGAACTGATCGACGAGGACCGCCCACGGGCCTTCTATGACCATATCCGCAACAAGGACTACGGCCTGTCGCCGGAGATCCCGGCCGACAAGCGCACCCTGAACCAGTTCCGCCGCTTCACCGGCCGCGCCGAGGGCCTGTCGATCAGCTTCGAGGCACACCTGCTGGGCTCGAAGATCGAGTACGACGAAGAGGCCGGCACCCTGATCATCAAGGGCCTGCCCACCCAGCTCACCGATCAGCTCAAGCGTCGCAAGGACTGAGCCCCGTCCAGGAGGCCACCAGTGCCTCCTTGGCCGACTTGCGCAGCTTCTTCACCAGGCGTTCCTGGCGCAGCGCCTCGGCCTTGTCCGGCCAGGCTTCCACATACACCAGCGCCACTGCCGGGCTGGTGCTGAAGTAACGCGCACCGCGGCCGCTCTGATGGGCATTGAAACGGCGCTCGGGGTTGTCACTGATGCCGCAGTACAACGAACCGTTGGCGGTGCGTACCAGATAGACATACCAGGGTTTGCGAGAGGTGGGGGTTTCGGTCACGGGCATCTGCGTACAGGGGTGAAGGCGACAGCTTACCCCGTCAACGCCCGGCCTGAAATGCGCGCAGGCCTTTTGCCGCCTGTTGGCGAATCTTGCCCTGTACCAGCGGTGTCCAGCCCAGCAGCAGGCCCTTGGTACCCAGCGCCTGGCGGGCCCAGCGCCACAGGTCGAAATGATCGTGATGCTCGACGATCAACCCGTCGCGGATCACGAAACGTGCCTGAATGTCGTTGACCACCACGCGACCGGTCTGGCTGAACAGGTAGGTGGCCACCCAGTGCGCAGTGGCGCTGCGCTCGTCGGCGCGCACGCTGTCGAAGGTCAGGGAGAAATCCTTGGCGCGACTGGCGAGCATGCGCCACATGTCGGCGGCGTCCTTGCCACGCAGGGTACCGAAGGCCGGGTCGCTGAACACCACCTCGGGGCTGTAGCAGGCGACCATGGCCTCGGCGTCGAGGCGCTGGAAGGCCTGGTAGAAACGTGTGATCAGCGCGATGTTGGCGTCGCTCATGGGCGCGGTCCATTACAGGGGAACGGACGTGAACGATAGGCCGAGTGATGGCTGAAAGCTACGGGTATATACGGTGCGAATGATGTGCCCCATCGCAGGTCAGGCCCGCTCCCACAGGTGCAGTGCAGACCCGCGATGGCAGCCACGCGAAGTCAGACCCGTTCGCTGACCACACCCACCTGCAACGCCCGCCCGGCCTTGAGCCCGAAACCGATCGCACCCACGCCCAGCACCGCGAAGATCCAGCCCACCGCGTCCCAGCCACCGGTCACGTCATGCACCAGGCCTACCGCGAACGGCCCCATCGAGGCCAGGGTATAGCCGATGCCCTGGGCCATGCTCGACAGGTTGGCAGCCACATGCGAGTCCTTCGACCGCAACACGATCAGGGTCAGCGCCAGGGCAAAGGTGCCGCCCTGCCCGATACCCAGTACCACCGCCCAGCCCCACAGCCCGCCTAACGGGGCATACAGGCAGCCGAACAGGCCGGCCAGGGTCAGCAGCATCACCAGCACGATGGCCAGGCGCTGGTCCTTGCCACGGGTGGCCAGCCACGGCGCGGTCAGGGCACTGGCCAGTTGCACGATCACCGAACCGGACAGCACCAGCCCGGCCTCGGTCGGGCTCAGGCCACGGCCGATCAGAATCGAGGGCAGCCAGCCGAACACGATGTACGCCAGCGACGACTGCAGGCCCATGTACAGGGTCACCTGCCAGGCCAGCGGATCGCGCAGCAGCCCCCTCACCCGATAAGCCACCGCATGCTTGCCATGCCCGTGGCGCGCCTGGGGCAGCCAGAACAGCGCCGCCACCACCGCCGGAATCAGCCAGACACCCAGGCCCAGCGCCCAGCTGTCGTCGAAGTGCTGGCTCAACGGCACGGTGGCGCCGGCCGCCAGGGCCGCGCCCAGGCACAGGGCCATGGTGTACACGCCGGTCAGGGCGCCGGCATGCTTGGGGAAGTCGCGCTTGACGATGCCCGGCAGCAGCACGCCAATCACGCCGATGCTGGCCCCGGCCAGGATGCTGCCGGCAAACAGCCCCACACTGCCCAGCGAGCTGCGCAGCAAGATGCCGCACGCCAGCGTGAGCAGAATGCCCAGCACCACCCGCTCGCTGCCGAAGCGACGCGCCAGGATCGGTGCCAGCGGCGCGAACAGGCCCAGGCACAGTACCGGCAGCGTGGTCAGCAGGCCGGCCTGCGAAGCACTCAGCCCCAGGCTGTCGGACACCTGCCCGAGCAACGGCGCCATGCTCGACAGCGCCGGGCGCAGGTTCAGTGCCACCAGTACCAGCCCCAGCAGCAACAGCCACGGGCGCTGCAGCACGGCGGGCGGTTGCAGCTGGGCGTCGTCGGCTTCGGCGTCGATCAGGAGTTCTTCGAGCGGCGGGTTGGGTTTGGGCATGGCTGTCTCTGCGTCAGGCTTCATTGATAAGGGTTCTGCTCAGGGCCTTGGCCCGTTCCGGGTCGCGTTGCTCGACCGCCTGCAGGATGTCGCGGTGCAGGTCGAACACGCCCTGGCAACGCGATTCGCGCATGTTGTGGTGCACGGCGCACGCCACCACGGCGGAGAAGTAGCGGTACAGCTCGCTCAATGCCGGGTTGTGTGCGGCGTCCACCAGGCGCTGGTGAAACACCAGGTCGCAGGCCACGTAGCTGTCGAGGTCGTCGTGAAAGTGCTCGGCGCTGTGCTGCAGGGCTTCATGCAGCCCCTTGAGGTCGTCGTCGGTGCGGCGCAGCGCCGCCAGCCCGATGGCCTCGGCTTCGAGGATGTGCCGGGTTTCGCGGGCCTGCTCGAGGCTGCAACGCGACAGCACCTGCACGGTGGCCAGCGGGTCGACATTGGCGCGCAGGTAGGTACCGTCGCCCTGGCGCACTTCGACCAGGCCGCTGAAGGCGAGCACGCGCATCGCTTCACGCACGGTATTGCGACTGATGCCCAGTTCCAGGGCCAGTTCGGGCTCGGTGGGCAGGCGCTGGCCGACGGCCCAGGCGCCATCGGCGACGCGCTGGCGCAGTTGTTCGACGGCCTGCTCGACAAGGGAGCGTTTGATGAGTTGAGTCATTGACGTGCTTACATCCAATCATCGGACGAATCTGAGGAGCGGAGAATAGCCTGTCGGGCCACGTCGATGCAATCGCCAGCTAGGCCGGCTCCCGCAGGAGCCCGCCTAGCTGGCGAAAGACAAGGCGCGATCAGTTCAAGGCGTCGAGCAGCGCCTGGTTCTGCTCGGGCGTACCGATGCTGATACGCAGGAACTGCGCGATGCGCTGCTGCTTGAAGTGGCGCACGATCACGCCCTGCTCGCGCAACTTGGCCGCCAGCGCAGCGGCATCCTGCTCGGGGTGACGGGCAAAGATGAAGTTGGCCGCCGACGGCAGCACCTGGAAACCGCGGTCGGTCAACTGCGCCACCAGCTGCTCCCGGCTGACGATCACCTGACGGCAGGTCTGTTCGAAATACGCCTGGTCCTCGAACGCCGCCGCCGCGCCGACGATGGCCAGGCGATCCAGCGGATAGGAGTTGAAGCTGTTCTTGATGCGCTCCAGCGCCTCGATCAGGTCCGGGTGGCCGACCGCCAGCCCGACCCGCAGGCCGGCCAGGGAACGCGACTTGGACAGGGTCTGGGTCACCAGCAGGTTCGGGTAGCGGTCCACCAGGCTGATGGCGGTCTGGCCGCCGAAGTCGATGTAGGCTTCGTCGACCACCACCACCGAATCCGGGTTGGCCTGCAGCATCTGCTCGACTGCCTCCAGCGCCAGCAGGCAGCCAGTGGGTGCGTTCGGGTTGGGGAAGATGATGCCGCCGTTGGCGCGCTGGTAATCCTCGACACGAATCTGGAACTGCTCGTCCAGCGCTACCGCCTCATACGGGATGCCGTACAGGCCGCAGTACACCGGGTAGAAGCTGTAGCTGATGTCGGGGAACAGCAGCGGCGCATCGTGCTGGAACAGGCCGTGGAAAATGTGCGCGAGCACTTCGTCCGAACCGTTGCCCAGGAACACCTGGCTGGCCTGCACGCCGTAGTAGCTGGCCACCGCCTGCTTGAGCCGGTCGCCATTGGGGTCCGGGTACAGGCGCAGGTTGTCGTTGAGCTCGCCGCGCATGGCCTCCAGCGCCTTTGGCGAAGGGCCATAGGGGTTTTCGTTGGTGTTGAGCTTGACCAGCTTGCTCAGCTTGGGCTGCTCGCCCGGCACGTAAGGCACCAGGTCCTTGACGAAGGGGCTCCAGAATTTGCTCATGCTCAGTTGCCCTCTTTATCGACAGGGGTGTGATCGCCAAGGATGCGGTATTCGGCGCTGCGTGCGTGCGCGCTCAGGGATTCGCCACGAGCCAGCACCGACGCGGTGCGACCCAGGTCCGAAGCGCCCTGCTCGGAACAGAAGATGATCGAGGAACGCTTCTGGAAGTCGTACACCCCCAGCGGCGAGGAGAACCGTGCGGTGCCGGAGGTAGGCAGCACGTGGTTGGGGCCAGCGCAGTAGTCGCCCAGCGCTTCGCTGGTGTGGCGGCCCATGAAGATCGCACCGGCATGGCGGATCTGCGGCAACCAGGCCTGCGGGTCGGCCACCGACAACTCCAGGTGCTCGGGGGCGATGCGGTTGGCCACCTCGATGGCCTGCTGCATGTCGCGCACGTGGATCAGTGCGCCACGGCCATTGATGGAGGTCTGGATGATCTCGGCGCGGTCCATGCCCGGCAGCAGCTTGTCGATGCTTGCGGCCACGCGGTCGAGGAACTCGGCATCGGGGCTGACCAGAATCGCCTGGGCGTCTTCGTCATGCTCGGCCTGGGAGAACAGGTCCATGGCGATCCAGTCCGGGTCGGTCTGGCCGTCGCACACCACAAGGATCTCCGACGGGCCGGCAATCATGTCGATGCCCACCTGGCCAAACACATGGCGCTTGGCGGTGGCCACGTAGATGTTGCCCGGGCCGACCACCTTGTCTACCTGCGGCACGCTCTCGGTGCCGTAGGCCAGTGCGGCAACCGCCTGGGCGCCACCGATGGTGAACACCCGGTCGACCCCGGCGATGCACGCCGCAGCCAGCACCAGCTCGTTGATTTCACCACGCGGGGTGGGTACCACCATGACCACTTCGGACACCCCGGCAACCTTGGCCGGAATCGCGTTCATCAGTACCGACGAAGGGTACGACGCCTTGCCACCCGGTACGTACAGCCCGGCGCGATCCAGCGGCGTGACCTTCTGGCCCAACACGGTGCCGTCGGCCTCGGTGTAGGTCCAGGAGTCCTGCTTCTGCCTTTCGTGGTAGCTGCGCACCCGGCGGGCGGCGGTTTCCAGCGCCTCGCGCTGCGCCGGGGTAATACGGCTCAAGGCCAGCTCCAGGCGCTCGCGCCCCAGGATCAGGTCATCGATGGAGGTGGCCTGGACGCCGTCGAAACGCTGGGTGAATTCCACCAGCGCCGCGTCGCCGCGCTCGCGCACGGCCTTGATGATGTCCAGCACCCGCTGGTTGACCGCATCGTCAGACACGCTTTCCCAGCTCAGCAGATGATCCAGATGTCGGGCGAAATCCGGGTCAGCAGCGTTGAGTCGGCGAATTGCAGTGGACGTGGTCATGGCTAAGGCCTCGGTAAATGGCGGATGCTCAGGCGCCCTAAGCTACCAGTCCATCCGCGCGGGCACCCGAGAAAATTGGCTATGACGCGGATAGACGGGCGCGACAGCGAAGGTCGCGCGCAGAAGTCAGCCGCGGTGTCGCGATTCCACGGCCAGACGCAAGGCGTCGATCAGGCTCTGGATGCGTGCGTGCTGCATCTTCATCGAGGCCTTGTTGACCACCAGCCGGGAGCTGATGGTGGCGATCAGTTCCTGGGGTTCCAGGCCGTTGGCACGCAGGGTGTTGCCGGTGTCGACCACGTCGATGATCTTGTCGGCCAGGTTGATCAGCGGTGCCAGCTCCATCGAGCCGTACAGCTTGATGATGTCGACCTGACGGCCCTGCTCGGCGTAGTAGCGCTTGGCGACGTTGACGAACTTGGTGGCCACGCGCAGGCGCCCCTTGGGTTCGGCAGCGCCGATGGCACCGGCGGTCATCAGCTTGCATTGGGCAATCTGCAGGTCCAGCGGCTCGTACAGGCCCTGGCCGCCGTACTCCATCAGCACGTCCTTGCCGGCCACGCCCAGGTCGGCGGCGCCATGCTCGACGTAGGTCGGCACGTCGGTGGCACGCACGATCAGCAGGCGCACATCGTCCTGGGTGGTCGGGATGATCAGCTTGCGGCTTTTGTCCGGATTCTCGGTAGGCACGATGCCCGCCTCTGCCAGCAATGGCAGGGTGTCGTCGAGAATGCGGCCCTTGGACAGCGCGATGGTCAACATGGGAAACGTCAATCCTTAAGCGGCTTTAGCCGCCGGACCCGTGCAGGCGCCCGACGGCAATCGATTCGTGTGGCGCGTCCCTGCGCCGAGTGCAGGGCTAGCCCGGTACGCGACGGATCTTCGCGCCCAGCATCTGCAGTTTCTCTTCGATGCACTCGTAGCCACGGTCTATGTGGTAGATGCGATCGATCAGGGTGTCGCCCTCGGCGACCAGCGCCGAAATGACCAGGCTGGCCGAAGCCCGCAGGTCGGTGGCCATGACCGGAGCACCCTTGAGGGTCTTGGTGCCGGTGACGATGGCAGTGTTGCCTTCGACCTGGATCTGCGCGCCCATGCGGTGCATCTCGTACACGTGCATGAAGCGGTTTTCGAAGATCGTCTCGATCACCGCGCCGGTGCCTTCGGCAATGGCGTTGAGGGAGATGAACTGAGCCTGCATGTCGGTAGGGAACGCCGGGTACGGGGCGGTGCGCAGGTTCACGGCTTTCGGCCGCTTGCCGTGCATGTCCAGCTCGATCCAGTCTTCACCGGTGGTGATTTCGGCACCGGCTTCCTTGAGCTTCTCCAGTACCGCCTCGAGGATGGTCGGATCGGTGTCCTTGACCTTGACGCGACCGCCGGTCACGGCAGCGGCCACCAGGTAGGTGCCGGTCTCGATACGGTCGGGCATCACGCGGTATACCGCCGAACCCAGGCGCTCGACGCCGTCGATGGTGATGGTGTCGGTACCGGCACCCTGCACCTTGGCGCCCATGGCGTTGAGGAAGTTGGCCAGGTCGACCACTTCCGGCTCGCGCGCGGCGTTCTGCAGCACGCTGCGGCCCTTGGCCAGGGCAGCGGCCATCATGATGTTCTCGGTACCGGTCACGCTGACGGTGTCGAAGAAGAAGTGCGCACCGCGCAGGCCGCCTTCAGGCGCCTTGGCCTTGATGTAGCCGCCTTCGACTTCGATCTTCGCGCCCATCGCCCTGTCTCTTATACACATCTGA
>OLII01000113.1_pt1 | contig 29933 bp, 20 predicted proteins | sample 1609481 | NCBI WGS metagenome assembly OLII01 (sample SAMN05416859, study PRJEB24817) | seawater metagenome | isolation source: Sea water | place: Canada:Atlantic | collected 2013-11 | reverse complement strand
CGTTTGTTTTAGATGGCCATGAAGAGCAGGCTGCCGCTTCTATTCCTCGCGGTCGTATTGGTTCTCCTGAAGATGCCGCCGGTACCGCTATTTATTTGTCATCTCGTGCTTCAGCTTGGATGACGGGCAACACTATGGTGTTGGATGGCGGACAAATTATTAGCGCTCATAAATAGGGCTATTAATTAAAGCATGTGGCTCTTGTATTTAACGGTTAATACAAGGGCTTCCCTGTTTCTTTTTAAACGCCCCACCCTTAGCTGTTTTCAAATATTCCACACTTTCTATCTTTGACCTACTTAGCAATTATGAATCCTTTTGGCATGCCTTCGCTGTACTTTTAACAATTGCTTTAATTAGTCTTTTAACGGTCGCCTATTCTCAAACCACTTATGGATAAGAGTGCCTAACGATAATAACCTCAAAATACAGTTGCAAATGATTCTCATTAAGATTATGGTATTGAAATATCTATTCATCGCCATTTTTCGGAAACACTCCATGAGATATCTATGCAACAGCCACCGAGCACAATTTATTAATGACCCTCAACACGCGGCACAATCTTGGCAAGTCATCATGTTACAGGCACGGGAGTTATTTCATATGCAAGATTGGCACAAAGCGGCCATTGTGTATGGTAATGCCTTTGAAATTTCAGAGCTGCTATTAACCAGTGATCCGACGATTTTCTCAGTAGATCGTTACTTGCGTTGCGCTCTTGAATTTGCCTATGCCCTTAGAAAAAATAATACCGATTCAAATCTAAATTCTTTAATCCCTCATGTAAAAAGCAATATTAAAAACATTAAGCACTCATTGGCCACTGAGTATTTAATGCAACCCGTTGAAGAAGTCATTAACCTGCCCATTCACCTAAGTGATCATTGGATGCAGTCATTGTTATCACTGGATCACTTGGACCATAGGGTTTTACATTAGCCTTATGTAATGGGCCAGCTCACATGAAGGGGTTTTGGCATCCAAGGAAATTGTATAGTAGAAAATAAAAATGGGGACTGTTTTAACAATCTATCATTGGGCGTATTTTTAACCAATAACTCCCAGTGCTCTTGATGCTCTATTAAGGAGCCTTCTCGGGCAAGCCAATTTTTTTTAAAGTCTTCTACCGACTCGGTTTTTTCCTCAGGCCAATAATTCATGCAGGTTTGTAAAAAGTCATTAACTACTTGAGTCTCTTCCTGGGTAATATCATTAACTTTACGGTGCTTTTCTCCAACGGATAGCCCGCACAATAAATTATTTAAAGACAGGTCTTCCTCACAGTCGAAGTCTTCTGATCTAGTCATATATTGCAAACAAAAAACAGCCTGATATTGACACACCTTACTTTTCAATGAATCTAAGTTCGGTCTTAGCCATCTATTTTTAATAAAATAGCTAGGTAATAAACCTTGTAATAGCACTAGGCCAGCGTTATTAATTTTCATAGTATTCATAATAATTTGGTGAATTCAATACAGGTTAAAGATTTAAAAGAGCGTATATTTATTACAATGATCCTCTTTCTTAAAACGTAAACTTTAACCCCAGTGAGGTAATGGTTTCCAATTCAGAAACCGCTGTTCGGGTTTTATAATCGTCACTGTATTCATAATCGGTGATATTTTGACGAGCATATGCATTGCGAATATCAATGTAATACACACGCCCTTCTTTAGGTGTGTAATCTAGGCGAAAGTCTAAACTGTGCTTAGCGGGTAAGCGCTCTGAGTTTATTTCACCCTCTACAGGGTCATATAAATAAACATCAGGATTTTCATCAGGGTTGTCTGAATTTCCAAGACCATCACACGCATCAATACTCGGGTCACGGGTTAAGTCATCACCGCATTGGTAATAGGCCACACCATCAGAAATAGGTGTTACCAAGCCACCACTTTGATATCGCCATTTAGCCCCTACACTGATGGTTCGGCTGTATTGATAGTTCCCCACCAAATTAATGATCCAAGGACGGTCGTAACTGTAATTAAAGCTTTCACCTGTATTATGATTGGTCCGTTCGGTGGTGCTATACGCCACTGATAACCAGCCGTACCAATCATCGCTTAAGTTTTTATTTATGAGTAATTCAACGCCCGATGCATGGCCGCTGGCATTATTGATAAACTTAACTTCCTCTGGGGTAGTATCTTCATCCTGGTAGGCTTCGTTGGAGATTATAATGTCATGAATATCTTTATAATAAACCTCTAACTTAGCACTTAATAAGTCATTTAGTGCGTATTCAAATCCCACCACATAGTGTTCACTATTTGGCTCCTTTAAATCAGGGTTACCTAGGGTTTTAGTCACCGCAAAAAAATCTCTGGGGAATTGATAATGCTTGCCCACAGCTGAGGTTAATGTCCAACTGTCATTTACTTCATAGCGACTGGATAATCTCGGCTGATAATTACGCTCTTTTAAATAATCGTCATAATCACTGCCCATGCCAAAGGTAATTTGCCAAAAAGGAGTGGCTAGCCAATCGTATGCTGAAAACACGTATAAGCCATTTAAATTTAGGGTTTCTTGAGAATCAAAACGCTCACCTGTGGAAGCTGGATCACAACTTTCAACATCGTCATTACAGGGGTTATACAAACCATCCATGGTATATTTTAAGTGTAAGTTAGTGGTTTCAAATCCGTAGCGCAAATTATCACCATTATTAAACGGAGTTTGAAATTGCCCTTTTACCCGTGCATTTTCACTGGTGGCATCAAGATCAAACAAGGTACCCACTTTAAAGTTAAAATCTTGTTCAATTTGGCTCACCACAAATAAGGCGCTGGTACCACCGGAGAAAACCGTGTCATACAAAATACCCTGACTATTAAAATAGCCATCTAAATTGCCTTTACCAATAATCGTGGGCTCCTTACCCGCTTCTTCAAAGTTTTCATCCAATTCAAAGCTCACCGTATCTTTAGCACCGGTGGCCACAAAATGAAGATTACTGGTGTTATCCATCCGCCAGTGATATTTCACTTGGTAATCAGAATTTTTAGGCACCTGAATAATAAGCCCTTCGTCTGCATCGGCTATTTCATCAAAATACCATTTAAGTAAACTTTCACGATAGCTAATGTATAACGCGCTATTTTCAGTTACCGCCCCTTCCACCAATATGCCTGCACGAATAAAACTTAAATCCACGACGGTGGAGATTTCTTCGTGGTAGGGGTCTCTTAGGTTGGTATCTAATACCGCGCCAATGGCATTATTGTATTGGGCATCCCAAGCCCCTGCCTTCAATGAGAAATCTTGAATAATATTTTCGTTATAGGTACTGGAGCCATCGTTGTGAAATAAATACCCCACAGACATGTGATCGGTAATGTAGCGGTTATCAGCAGGACTAGAACCCCGTACAGCAGGCTCACTGTCCTCATCACCATCGAGAACCACACCCGGTAAGGCTTCTATGGCTTTAATGGGGTCACCATTGGCACCGGGAACTTTCAATAATTTTTGGGTAGAGATGGTGGGCCCTAAATCCTCCCCCCCGTGAATGCTAATGGGAGAGAGCTCGATAACGTCACCTTGATCACTGGCCATGACAACATTGGAAAAAAGCACAAACATTAACAGCGTTACTAATCGTTCCATCATGCCTTCCTTAACCAATGCGTTATTGAATGCGCACCCTAACAAACCAAGCATGGGGATAAAAGCGCCTTTTAAGGGGTTTAGGCGTTATTTTCAATCTGTTCAGGCTAGGTTCAGTTTCCGTTTGGTTAAGGTTCAGATTACACATTTACCAAGGTATTTTCACCACACATAATTGAGGATGAGCAACAGTAATATGCTTTTATTCTGGTAGGCCTTCATTGATTAGCTCTGGCAGTAACGCTGCATTTTTTTCAAATAACTCAGCCAACTCATAACAAACGGTAATAATGTTCTGCTCACCATTCCACCATGCATCGGGCCCTTTGCAATAGGGCTCCATGTATATGGTAATATCTTCTTTTAAATTTAGTACCTCATTGGTTTGCGCCACGAGGTATTTAAGGGATTTAAAGTTTTTAAGTTTTTTGGCCATGTCTTTGTGTGACTGACGTGTTGGTTCAACCCAAACGATTTTTACTTGTCCAGTAAATCCTTGTGGAGGCTTGTTCTTTTTTACAAAATTCCAATTTTCGTCTAATTGGTAATGGCTGACTTTTTTAGTTAGCCAGGCCAAAGCTTGTCGCGTTTTTTTATACTCTAAATCACAATTCCATGCTCTTTCTACTGGCAACCACTTCTCTTTTCTAAGGGATTCTAAAATATCAGGGTTAGAACCATAGGCTAAGCAAGTTACATCGTAAAACCTTTGAATGGTTAATGGATGTGCATCCCAATATACCGCTTGGTTTTGCTTCATTTCAGCTTGCCATTCTAAAAACCATTCACCTGATATGGCCAGTAACTTATTAAGCGTCACGGGTCTAAGAACCCCTTTATGGCGTTGATCGGTTAATAACAACATCAACGCCACTTGATCGGCAGCTTGTTCTTGCCCTCCCAATACGGGAATATCGTATAGCTCTATAACCGCATGGGCCAGTTCATGAAGCAGAGTGAATTCTAAATTACTTTCAATAAAAAAATCAGGATCAAAAGATTGGCTTGGATTAAAAGAAAATTTTTCTGATTCTATATCTGCTTGAACCAATACCGATAAGCTCATCAAACACACTATGACAACGATCAATTTACTTGGTGAAAACATTCATACTCCCAATTTAAAATAGGTTTCAATTCTAATACGCAGTGTTTCAATTTTAGAACAATACTCACCACTTAGCTGTTAAATCACGATATTTAACGTTTACAAATATCTCTCAGAAATAAAAATCCACAGGCGTCACATTTTTCTAACTTTTACTTCATATAAATTGAATATGAAATTTTCTTGGGCATACTGCCTTCAAAAAAATAGGATCCAAAATGAATTCCAATATTCTACTAATCATCACTGTGCTGCTTTCTTTTTTATTAAACGCCTGTGGCAGTGATAACAGTTCTTCGGATCCTGTTAAAGATAATGATGAAATCATTATTGATCCTGCTCCCATTGAACCACCGCCTACTGACCCACCTCAAAACCCTGACCCTAGCACCCCGGCAGTTGAAGACATTAGCCAACAATTTCAAACCGCTATCGCCGACAACTTATATCTTTTTAAGTATCTCGACTCCACAGGGAAAATCTACGTGGCCATGGTGCCTAAAATGGCTCGATTAGCAGGTGATGGATTGTTCAAGGTTGCCAATGAGCAACTAGCCGCCATTCAAATAGTAGACGACTATCAGTTATCAAGGCCCTTTAATGAGCTTACTTTACCTTTTTTAAAACCCACCACCAGCGATGATATCTCTTTAATTATTGCTCAAACACTGAACATAGATATAAGTCATGTTTACGCGATCAGTAAATCTGGTGGTGCATTATACTTACCCACTGAAGACCAAGGCTATAACAATTCTTATGAGTACCATGTAAATGGACAAATCTGCGTGCTAAGACTGAATGCCAGCGATTACCCCGTTGATACAAAAATTCCATTTCCAGGTGAATTACAAGGCATGCAACGCATTGAGCTTGATTACCAAATTGCCCCTACCCCCTACTTCTCGATCAATATTCGATTATTTGCAGACACCACATTTATTCACGACGTAACTGCCAACATCTATTTAAAAGGTACATTAAATCAAGTAGAAGGCACGAATGACTTATACCGCTTAGATGCAAGCTGGTGATATAAGGCTTAATTTACGTTAGCGCAGCCTAACAAAGGCTGCCGCTAAATGCGGCAAACTTGGTCAGTACATTCCGCCTTTATTCAAAAAGTATTAAAAAAACTTAAAGCCTTTAAGCGATACATTCCAATAATAAGACTTACCTGCTCTTTTCATCAACATGGCACATTAACTGCTCTGCTCATAGCAGCCATTCATGATTGCTTGTTCATTCCATTAACAGTGAATGCCAGGGGGGAGAAAAGTATGAAAATTGGCCTAAGTATTTTGATGTTTTACCTAAGCATTGGGCTAAGCGGCTGCGGTTCTTCAGGAGGCTCATCTGATGCTTCACCAAATAGCACGGCTACTGCCGCTCAAGATCAACCTGAAAGTGATGTCCTGTTTCATTACAATGTACGATCAAAATATTTAGAAAATTCAGCCAATACTATTTCACCCCGTACTCAGTATACCGCTAGCTCATTAAGCTCCGTAACTTCGTCCAGCGCCACACAGGCTAGATCAATGACTTCAAGCGGCCTAGGAAGCAATAGCCGCAGCATTGACCAATGGCCCGATTACAGCCCTCCTTCACTGTCGGCCACATTAGAGGGACCTTGGGATTTCAGTGACGCAGTTAATCTTTGGTTTCACATCAATTACACCAATGAATCCGGTGCAATCAGTCAATATTTAGTGAAGCTGGATGGCTCCATTGGGGACACCGCTACCGCCATTACCAGCAGCGATATATTTTTTGCAATCGTGCAAAGCGTGGGCAATGATTTAATTATCAGCCAATCTCCATTAACCATTACTGGGCCCAATGAAAGTGCCGGCCACATAGAGCTGGTTCCTGCCATAGAGTCTGGCATGGTGCTTACTGACATTGGGTTTGCCAGCGATAACCGCTACGCCAGTGGCGGCATTAACGGCACCTTTAATTCCCCTGAACTTATTTCTAGCCAGAACGGCCCTTTCGATCTTAGTGGTGATAATAACCTGTGGTTTAAAATTAAATTCACAGATGAAAACGACAACCTTATTACCCATCAAATTAAATTAGATAACTCTATAGGGGCAATCCCTGAACAAACTACACAGCAAGAAGTTCATTCCGAAATAGTCAACACTGTGGGCAGCGATTTACTAATAGGCTACAACCCCATTTCAATTAAGGCGCCTATTGATGCTCAAGGCACACTCATCTTAGAGGCTGATATTGAACTTGGCATTACCTTAAGCCAATTAGGGTTTGACGAAAGCAATCGCCTTTCCACCGGAGATGGCAATGGATCAGGTGAACAATACACAGGTACGCTTACTATTTATGACCAAGCCAATAATGAGTATCAATACATTCCTTGGTCTATTTACATTGAACAAGAGGGTTTCAGTGTTTTATCTAATTCTACTCTCACCCTTCCCCCTGGTAACTACCTGGTCAGTTTGTTAGTGAGTAATCTTAATAAGCAATATGGTGGCGAAGGCGTCATTGAAGTAAACATGGATAATCAAATTAATTTTGATTTAGCATTATTACCCATAGTGGGCAATGTAGAAGCCAGTGTTGACGATATTTCTGTGTATTCACAGGTAAAAGTGTCTTTTACACTTGAGCAACTTAACGACATGGATGTACCAAGATTAGGGCTGGTCATTAATTCACAAGATGAATACATATTTGATGTAAGCAAGGTCGATAGTATTAATGAATTTTATTTAAATACATTACAAACCGTTAATACTTTTTATTTTAAGTTTTATGACGATGTACATTTGATTGCTAAATCAGACAGTTTTAACTCTGATGTATTATTTAACAGTGACGTAAGTGCAGAAGTAGATCTTTACCCATTAGTCAGTGAAATTGATTTCACCTTCAACAATGACAGCCAATACCCCAGTGAAATAACGCTTAGAATTCCCAGTGCCATTGTTGATGAATTAGGGGGCAGTGATAACTTAACCACGGTTGTCAGTTTGGTGGGAGCCATTACCGATTTTCAAGAATACAGTTTAACCAGCATGGTTCAGGAAGATGCGTGGTATGTACTCAGTACACCTATTGAGATCAATGCATTTGAAACCATCACTTTAGAGCTGGAATTTCAAACCACAGACACACAAGGAGCATTAGGAGGCTGCAGCAGCGATTGGGACGTGACCTCATTTGTGCAAACCCTAGTGTGTGCCTCTAAAGTGCTTGGGGACAATGTAGTGAACACCAGTCTTAAATCCATGGTGAGCATTAATACTGTTTCAATTCTTGGCAATCCAGTATCAGGGGTGATTGTGAAGGACCAGTTTGATCAAGTGTGGGGCATTTCAGGAGATTCAAGCGTAAGCGAAGGGTTTTTATCCTATCGCGTGCTGCCCGGTGATTATCAATTAACGGGCACATTGAATGATGAAGTGGTCGTTAGCCAATCTATTTCTGTCAGTGCATTACAAGCCATAAACGTGATATTGCAAATTAACGACGCAAGTTTGGCGGCTCATCCACAGTCCAGTTGTCGTGAGCTTTATAGTAACAATTCACAATTAGCCTCAGGCTTTTACAACATTGATGTGGATGGCCCCACCCTAGGTGAGGATGAATCGAACGCCGCCTCACAAGTGGTATATTGCAACATGGATGAACAAGCAGGTGGCTGGACACTGGTGGGCTACCACGCAAACAACAGACCTTGGAAAACCGTCGCTACGGTTTCCCCAGACGCCAGCCACACACAAGGGAGCGGCCTGATGGCAGATCTTTTCTGGCAACAGGTAAAAGAAACCGCCACTACTGGCATGATGTTTATAGATGATGCTGGCAATGTCAGTAAGATAAACATAGATGCCATTAACAGTGCCACCTGCGTGAATCCTTTAAGTGACGTTGAAAGCCTTATCAATCCAACTGGCAGCAGCCACCCAATATTTTTAAGCAACGACTCCCAATGCGACTTAAGCTACGAAACGCGCAGCGCTGTGGTTTTGCAAAGTGATTCGGCCACCGGGGTAAGCCTTTATAAAGGCACCGATGATATATTTGAAGTTTGGCCTTACGAGGGCAATGATAGTTCAGGAGCCCATGATGGCATGTGGATTTACATTAAATAAAGATGCCTTGTGACTGCAGGTTTTAAATTATGCTGTAAAAACAACAAACTGAAGCCCTTTCACTCTTTAAACCTTGCATGCTTTATAAGTATGCAAGGTTAATCGTCTGTTGGATGCAAAATAAACTAGGCAATAGCTTTAAGGCATTAATCAACCTAATGTTATATGCAAGCTATGCTATTAAAATAAGCTAAGAGCCTATATTCACTTTAAATAGTCAGTTTATTTAGTTACATGGTTTAGAAATGGCATCAGAGCATTCGTACCCACTAGCGATACTATTATTTATTACCTTCATATTTTCTTGTGGGCCAGCCTTTTCTGAGCCTAATACCTTAAAAGTGGCCGTGCCTCCCTTTGCCCCATTTGCTTTTTTTAAAGAGAATAGCCAATGCCAAGGGGCCAGTGTGGAGATACTTAATCGAGTTGCACAACACTCACACTTAACATTCCAGCATGTTCGCTACCCCTATGCCCGTATACTTACCTCTTTAAAAAATGGTGAAGTGGATATTGCCCTTATTTTTAAAAATGCTTCTGTTAAAGGCTATGTGGATTATATAGGACCCGTTTCTAAATCTCGGGTGGTGGTACTAACCCCACTTAATAACCCCATCAAACAATATCAGGACCTCCATAAACTAAAGGCCATCGCCGTTATTCGAAAAGCTCAATTTGAAAATACATTTGATATTGACCAGAAAATTAATAAAGTCTCGGTTGAAAGTTATCTTCGAGCTTTACAAATGTTTGAAGTGGAACGGGTCGATGGGGTGGTGGGATCTTTTTCTGGTTTAGAATACAGCATGAAACAATTAAAAATGGACCCCAAATTACTAGATAATGCCTTTATTCTTGGTCACAAAGAGTGGTGGTTACATATTTCAAATAAGTCCCCTATTTTAAAATCAAAAGACAATATAAAAAGTAAAATAAAGAACGCAGTAACGGCATTATATGAACCTAGGCTGTCCTACCAGATCTACAGAAAACAAATACAAAAATGCGATATTTAATTGATTAAAATTAAAGAGCTATTCTAAGAAAATTAATCTACTCAATAATTATTTTTTACATTTAACTGAAAGCATTTAAATAATTTTAAAGTACTTTCAGTATTGCTGGCTGCTGATAATTACAATGACCAATCAATTAACTCAATTAAATGAGCAATATTATAGTCTAAGCAAAAACACTAACCGTTTGACGGCTGATCACAGCCACCCTGCCATTTTTATCCCACAAAGACGCATCAATATGGCTGTAACCATGATTAGAGCTTTCAATGTTCGCCTGATATTGCCACCAATCGCTGGCGGTACAATTTTCGGGTTGCTCCACAAAACTCACTGTCCAAGTGAGCGAACTAAATGAAGCGGGTTTTTTAAGCATGGTAAATACCGCTGGCGGCCAAGCATCCAATAAAGCTAGTATTTCAGGCACTCCTGCCACCTTTAATGAAGGTTCACGCAATTTAATCCAGCCCCCCATATGAGTATCTTTAGAGCCCATGAAAGGCAATTTCCCTTGGGTATAGCGATAGTCAAAATACTGTGTGAAGTCGGGTGTTAAGCCTGGCACAAAAGGAAATTCGTTGGTTTTTTGCGGGTCATTAAATTCAGGTGCCAGCTCAGGCAATACACTAACAGAGGATTCGCGGCTCGCACCAAAACTGGCCAACATCACCGCAGCCACCTTTCCATCTTGAGAGGCACTGCACTGAACTTGTATGGCAGATTTTCCTTCTCTTAAAATAGAAATTGAAACGTCTAACTGACCAGGGGCCACAGGCGCCACAAATGACACCATAATGGATTGTACTGGACGGGGCTCACTCAAAGACAAAGCAATTTTTTCATACAACACCGCTGCCACCAGCCCACCAAATGTGGCCCGTCCTTGCCCCCATTTTTCAGGAATAGTGACCTGTTCTAAGCTTCCTTCACGAACCGTATCTAAGATTTCTGAAAATTTCATAAAAACTCCTTACCGTGCAACAAGATTTCCATCATGTTAAGGAGTCAGCAAGTTTGTCACTATAGGCAAAGTTGACGAAAACCATGCGATTTTTGCATCAACATAACATTGGTAAAGACAATAAACCCATTTTACTAAAAGTCTTCATTAGGCAAATACAAACACGACTTTAAATTAGCACAATGACGAGTTTGAAATGCAATGGGAGATACTTCTAAGTCCGCAAGTTTTCTTCCTAATTCAGATTCCCCTAATTCTAAAGATCCTAACGATCCCTTATTAGAGTTATTAATTAATGCAGCCCAATTGGTTCCACTGGTTATTTCACCTGAAAAGTGACTTTCAAAACGAATCAATTGACCGTCTTTCATGGCGTAAATAAAATTTCTTTTCTCTAAAATTTTATTTACGCCATGAGATGAAATAGTAAATTCAAAGTCTAATACCCCTTCACTTTTTATGCCCGTAACACAAGCTTGGACTTTTTGATCAATCGTCACGCCATGAAGTGACTTAGGCAGCCCCCAGAATTGCTGACCTCTTAATTGATTTTCTAAATTGGTCATGGGCAGGGCTAAAATAAAATACCCCATGCCAGGGTAATTATTTAAAAGAGGCGGAATTAACGGAATGCTAACACTCTTATGCAACACAGGAACCATCACTAACACTTCGTTGTAACTCGGCATTTCATGTATCTGACCATAATGATAACTGGCAAATACCACCATGGCTCGCCCATTTGGTACCGATACCGGCCTCAAGGATTCAGGCAATTGTTCATTTACCTTTTGGTAATTGGCAAAGAAAATACCCGCGTTAAAATTTACCTCATTAAAATAGGTGGGGAATTGGTATTGGCGATGCTTTCCGTTTGGCAACAATAAAGAGGTATCTGGGCGACTAAGAGGGCGCGATCTAAAAAAGTCATCTTCAAATAAATGGCCATTATTGAGAAGCTGATCGGGGATATTTAATTGTGGTTGCATGAATACTTTACCAAGATAAATGTGTATCTTGGTATCTTGCCCAGCAACACTTTATTCACAAGCACCTAACACGACAAGCCAGCGGCCTAGCACGACAAGATGATTACCTTTACGCTTTTCAGGCAATATTTAGCGCTACTGCGCAAACGAAAAATCAATATAGATAGCCTTCTGGTTCAATCTAGTATCACCAAATTGCAGCTTGAAGACCCTAATTGCCGCATGAGTGCCCAACAACACGATGAACTATGGGATATTTTGTTAAATGCCTTACCAGAGTCGCAATTAGCCGTTAATAACAATGACACCCTTGCACCTGCCAGCTTCAGTAGCCTCATGTATTTAGCCATGAGCCACCAGCAGGCCATAGATGCGTTGACCACTTTACTGAATTACAAAAACCAAGGCAGCGCCATTCAAATACTGTTACAGCAAACCAAGTACACTGTGCAATTGAGCTTCAATTCTGAGTTATTTCAGTTACGTCATTGGCAATATTTTTTATTGTTAGCAGCCCAACATATATTAGATATTTTAAGTTGGCTGAAAAATGAACCGGTTAGCCCCATGATCATTCAAGTGCCAAACAATCTTCCGCCATCTTTTGCGAAATTTTTAGAAAGTCTAAAGCCCTATATTAAAATCAGTGAAGGCCCCCCTATGCTGGAGTTTGATATGAAGCAGTTACAATTTCCCCTCACCGGTAGCCACTCTAACGTCAAAGCGATTCTTGAGCAGCAAACTAAGCACGAGCTACTGCAATACCAGTCACAGGATAATGTGGTGAACGAACTGACTGGCTATTTTTTTCAATGCTTTCAAAACGCCAATACTATTGAAAATCTAAAAACTGCACTGACGCTTGATCATGCCGCTCAATATTTTGTTATGACCAGTCGTACCCTTCAGAGAAAACTCAAACAGCACAGCACTAGCTATTCCGCCATACTCGATGGGGTACGTTTACAGCGCTATGAACATGGCTTACAACAGAAGTTAAAGGGAGAGGATTTAGCTGAATTTTGTGGTTTTAGTGATAATAACAGTGTGCAGCGCTTTGCCAAGCGCCTTGTTAACATTCATTAAAAAAAATTTAAACGTGTAAAAATCAATTAACTATTATGGAAATGCACGCAATTTTTTCCCAACTGCTTGGCCTGCAATAAGGCATGATCAGCCTGTTCAATACATTCACTAATAGAATTATCTTGGCCTTGAGTTATATAAGCACCAATAGATAACGTAATGTTAGGCAGCCCTTCAATTTTCATACTGCTAATATCCGTTAAAATACGCTTGGTAATACTGTGTATGCGAGTGGAAGACAAACCTTCCATAAACATAATAAATTCTTCACCACCATAACGAGCCAAAAACCCTTGCTCTTCTTTATTCACTAAAGCCAGTGTTTCACTGATGGCCTTTAGGGCCATATCACCGGTTTTGTGTCCTAGGGTATCGTTTAAGCGTTTAAAATTATCAACATCTAGCATCATCACCAACATATTAATGGGAACCTGCCCTTGGTAAGTCTCTAGCTCTCTCATTAGGGCATAACGATTTGGCAATTGCGTTAACGCATCGGTTAGAGCTTGCTGTCTAGCACTGGCTTGTTGCTTTTTTAACTGCTTGGTTTGTAAGAAATTATCAATGATATAACGCTCACGTTGCATCACCGCCATGATGCCCAATACACTGGCCATACCAAACACCAAGGCATTGTTTAATAAAATTTCAAAACGGGTGTCGGTAAAAATGGATATGCCCATCACATAACTGAGCCAACAAAACCCGCACAACACCATTGTGTATTTCACGGGTGCCTGATACAAGGTACAAGCGTAAATAATAACTAAAATAGTGCCTTGTTGATAAATATCTGTACCCGGGTTGCCAGTGTTAGCGGCCACGATGCCAAAATACACAATCAGTGCATTAAATAAACACAACCCAAAACTATTTAATAAAAAAGACATTCGCATGGTGGTGTAGTGGCTGACATACAGCATCACCAAACACACGGCTACCAATAGGCCACGTAATAACACTAAATGGGCGAATTCGTCATTAAGGTAATGGTAATCGGCCCAAATAAAAATTAACGAGCCGATTAAACCCGTAAGGGCATAAATACGTGAACTTAAAAATAGCGGTAGGCGAACTTTCAGTTCAAATTCTTGTTGTAACTCGGGGGTATCAAGCTTGCCGCGCTCTGGTGGCACAGCGCTTTTATCTTCATGAGAAGCAGGTTGCTCCATAGCCATTACTCCTTCATTCAAGGGCCAGTGAATTACCTGGGGGAAAGCCCAACAATTTGTACAATTTAAAGGAGCCTATTAAAAAAGCCTAGCCTATTTTTGGCAAGGCTTTTCAGTTTCATCTGCGCTATTAAGTGACTAATGGGCTAAAGCATCTTAGGCCAACTAGACATTAAACGTTTGCTCATGCCTGCCTTGCCATCATTCCCCCTAGCACGCTTGAAAGCTTTAATGATCTTTTTACGAGTATCTCGGGGGTCAATAATTTCATCTAACAAGTTTAAACCGGCCGCTTCCCAAGGTTCACTGCTTTGCTGCATGGCTTGAAGATACATTTCTTTTTCTTGTTCACCATTTTCTGATTGAGCCAGTTTACGACCAAACGCCACACTTACCGCCACATCAGGGGCCATAAATGAAACATCTGCCGTGGGCCAAGCCATAATATGATCACTGCCCATCTTGCCCCCCGACATATTGCAATGGGCCATGCCATAAGACTTACGCACAATTAAACTTACTCTGGGCACAGTACAGTGATGCAATGCATCTATGAAGCGCATAATTTTAAGGGACATTTTCTGGTCTTCAGCGGCCTTGCCCACTAAAAATCCTGGGGTGTCATGTAAAAACAATAATGGAATATTAAAAGAATCACACAGGGCAATAAACGCGGTGGCTTTCTCGCAAGCACCAGGGCCCATGGCACCCGCCGTGACCATAGGATTATTGGCTAACACCCCAGTCACATGACCATCAATACGCATAAAAGCGGTAATTAAACTGCCATCAAAATAAGGCCTTAGCTCTAACACACTGTCTTGATCGGCAATCAAATCTAATAAATGATGCATGTCGTAGGGTTGTTTCGGATTTTCTGGCACCACATCCAGTACTGCCTCCACACTTGCTTGAATGTCATCGTGGCAAGGCAGTACTTTCGGTAATTCATTGGCATGGTTGGGCAGGTAAGAAAGTACTTTTTGAATTAAGGCTAAGCATTCCTCTTCATCTTCGGCAAACAAGTCCACTAGTCCGGTGTGATGGGCATGAAGTTTCCAGCCCCCTAGTTCTTCATCGCTGGTGTCTTCGCCGGTGGCGATTCTTAAAATAGACGAGCCCCCCACGCACATGACGGTGCCTTTCACCTGCACCACAATGTCAGAGGTGGCCGCCACCCAAGTGGGCCCACCCATACATTCCCCCATAATGGCGGTCACCAAGGGAGCTTTACGGTCTCTGGGTTCACTAATAGTGGTGGAGTAACTCATGCTCATCATGCCATCACTGCCCATTATATCGGGTATACGTGCCCCCCCTGCATCTCCTAAGTAAACACAAGGTAAGCCCTTCTTTTGAGCGTAAGACATTTTTTCATATACCTTGTTTACCCCAATGCGCCCGCCGGCACCGGCGAAAACCGTCACATCATCGGCGGCTATAAAAATATCCCTTTGTTGCAATTCACCATAGCCACAGACTTTGCCATCACTTGGAGTTTTCTTTTGAGCCGCTTTTAAATCGCTATGGGCCAACATACCGGTTTCTTCAAAACTGTTTTGATCTAGCAGTTTATTAATACGTTCACGAGCGGTCATGCGACCTTTTGCGTGTTGGCGAGCCACCTTATCATCACCGCCCATTTGCAAGGCTTTATCTTGACGCTGTTGTAGCGCTGAAATTTTATAAGGATCGTTATTTGATTGAGTTGATTTCATGGTGATGCCCTAAATTATTGAACTTGTATGTCAATTAACGTGTCGCCCTTGTTTACAAGGTCCCCTGTGGCCACCAATAACTGGGCCACCACCCCATGACTTTTAGCAAAGGTACTGTGCTCCATTTTCATGGACTCCATGGTTAATAACTTATCCCCTTCTTTTACTTCATCACCTTGCGCCACTAACACATCAACAATGCGCCCCGGCATAGCCGCCTGGTAACCAGCGCCATCGGTTTGTAAATTTCCATTGGAAAAACGCGACACATACGCCACTTTCTGTGCACCTATATCGTTGGCATGAATGTGCAGGGAATTTTCTTCAAAAACACAGGTGTAGATTTGGCTGTGACCATTAATACTAAGTAGCGTTTCACATACGCTAGGGGTTAAACCTTTTTGTAATGAATGCCCTATCACTTCCACTTCCACTTCAAAGATATTTTTACCATCTTTCAATTTATCACTTTGCTGTCCACTGCCCTGATGCTCATCAAGCGTTACTTGATAACCTCTCTCACTGATGTGGCATACAGTAAGCGAGTAACTCACAGCTGAATATTCAAGGGGGTAGTTTCGCGTACTAGGCCCATTATGAGCCACACCTATTTCTTGAGCCATGGCTTGTTGCACAGCGGCCACCACCAAAACTCTTTCAATATCATCAAAGGGCAAGGGCTCGGTCAGAGTTTGAATATTTTGCTCAATAAAGTCGGTGCTGGTATTGCCTTGCAAAAAATTAGGGTGCTTTAGTATGTTTTTAAGAAATGCCTGATTGGTGGTCACACCTAATAGCTGGCTATTTTCTAGGTGGCGATTCATAGCGCGAATGGCGGTATGTCTGTCTTTATCAAAACTGATTAATTTCGCCAACATAGGGTCATAGTAACTGGAAATATTAGACCCACTTTCAATACCTGAGTCTGTTCTTATGCCAGTATTTTCATAGGGCTGCCAGTGCAACACTTGCCCAATACTGGGCATGAAATTTTGCTGAGGGTCTTCAGCATATAAGCGACATTCAATGGCATGGCCATTAATTGAAATATCTTCTTGGGAAAGTGAAAGAGCCTGACCCTGTGCAATTTCAATTTGTAAAGAGACTAAATCTAAACCGGTGATTTTTTCAGTAATGCCGTGCTCTACTTGTAAGCGAGTATTCATTTCTAAAAAATAAAAATTATCCGTACCCTCTTCCACCATGAATTCAACGGTGCCTAAACCTTGGTAATTTACCGCTTGAGCAATTTTAACCGATGCCGCACAAATGTCATGGCGCAACTGTTTACTAATGGAAGGGGCTGGGGCTTCTTCCAGCACTTTTTGACGGCGACGCTGTATAGAGCATTCTCGCTCATAACAGTGCAAAGTTTTGCCATGTTGATCACATAATAACTGAACTTCAATGTGCCTCACTTTTTGAAAATATTTCTCCACTAATACATGGTCATTTCCAAAAGCACTAATAGCCTCTTGTTTGGTGGCACTTAATGCATTGGCAAATTCATCTTCCGTATTCACCACTCGCATGCCCATGCCACCGCCGCCGGCTGATGCTTTTATTAACACAGGAAAGCCGATCTGTTGCGCCGCGTTAAAGAGTGAATCTACATCTTGAGGCGGATTAGCCAGACCAGGGATAATGGGTAAATGTAAAGATTCCACCAACTCTTTAGATGCGGATTTAGATGCCATTAAAATCATAGAATCACGATCAGGGCCAATAAACTTAAGATTGGCCGCTTGGCATTGTTGAGCAAACTCGGGGTTTTCAGATAAAAACCCAAAGCCTGGGTGAATGGCATCGGCGCCTGAAGTCAGAGCGGCTTGCAGGATTTTCTTTTGGTTTAAATACGATTGCTGGGCAGAGCTTTCACCAATATAAATGGCTTCATCAGCTAATTTTACGAACGGACTGTGCTTATCGGCATCGGAATACACCGCCACTGTGGCAATATGGAGTTTTTTGCAAGCTAAAATGATACGTACGGCCACTTCGCCGCGATTGGCAATTAGGATTTTATTAAATAGTTTCAAGACACGCTTCCTCAAACCGATATTTGGCCAAAATAATAATATTAAAAGTAGGCCTTATAATTTTTTGTGGAAACAGTATAAATAGAAAGCGAAAAAATGCTTGGCTATTTAGGACAAGACAGAGCCAGAACAGACATTACAAAATTCATTAATATAACTTTACCTAGAATGATAAAATCGCTGTATTAAATAATTCATAGATTTACATGAACTCTGTGAATAACCATTATTTAAGATATTCAATTATTATTTTTTGATACTCCAATGAAGGACCTATTTTCGCAGCCCCATTCCAAATATCCTCAGCTAATTGCGGCTTATTTTTAACAAGCTGATGGGACAAAACCATATAATAGGGTTTACTGGTTAATGGTATAGGTTGCATGACAATAGCCTTGTACCTAGGGTCTCTTTTTAAAATGGCATTACCTAAAGATTTAAATACTGCCACGCCAGCAACACGCTTAGCCAACAACATTTCCATATTGGCTTGTGCGCTGTTGTTTTCTAATATTGAAAGCCCGTGTTCTTTTAAAAACCCTGCCACTGAAAATCCCAAATTGACACCTATGGGTAAATCAACCGCTGAAAATTTTTCACCATCCCAATTCAAAGTTGAGTTTTTTAGTGTGTACAAAGCATAACTGCCGTCAAATACTTTTCGAGCACTGTCTACTTGGCCATTTAACATAGGGTAAGCGCCAAAATGCTTTGCCCTGTCTGGACTGAAACTTGCCATAGGTATGCCATCAATCTCTCCCTTAGCTAGCATTACAAAACACCTTTTGGCCGGACATATTTTAAATTCAATTTTTATATTGAGGTGTTTTTCCAACAATAAGAGCAATTCGATAATGAACCCAGGCTTCTGAGTTTCTATCTTGTTTTTATGAATATTCACCATGGGGCGAATATCCAATACACCAAAGACCAAGGACTGGTTTTGAGCGTAAGTAAGGCTTGAGAAAATAAACAACACGCAGCCTAGAAACATAAGGCTCTTCATTGGTGCCTGCGCCCTTTATCGGGGTAAAACAAACGTTAAGAGAAATGTCCGCTTATAATTTATTTAAGACAATTAAGGTCAATAAGCAAACTTTCTTTCAAGGCGCTTCCATTCATTTACTTACAGGTATAAACGGACAAATAAAAACTCAATTGAACTGGGTGTTTCACTATCAAACGCTTTAAATTAATCACTAAATGGCATAAGTCATAGTCATAGTCATAGTCACATGAAGATACATGTTAAAAATGACATGGCACACAACAACATAACCCGTTAAATACTTATTTACCCAGTGGGCATGCTTAAGTTTACGTTTATAGGCATGGTTAAAATCCCTTTTACTAAATCCTCCAATATAATATTTAACGTGCTAACTACGCCCTAACACCTCCCGCATCTTCGCGTCATTATCAACATGCTTAAGGTCTGAATCTAGCTGCCCCACTAAACGAGCCACTGCCAACTTCACCGTATCACCATCATTTATATCTGGCGTGTTAAATTAAACTGGTCAGCAGCTAATCGCTTATGCCGGAACTGTGTTATATCAATATTTTTATCATAGAAAAATTTTCTGCCTTTTTCAGTACATCCGCTACATTCGTTAGCATTTTAATGAGTTTTTCAACCATTAACTCGTAAAGCATAGTTTGTACCTTTAATGAATATTAAATAAATAACAAAGCTCCTTTAGTCATTGGGCAAACTTACAAATTTCAGGCGAAAAGACTTTTTCTAAAACAACTACAAAATTAAATATATTTGTTTTTCATAGAAATTTCACAGCAAACCATAAGCCAATTAATTTACGCTCCACATACAAAAATATTCTATAGGCCTAAGAAAATATAAAGAGTAAATCTAAAATCTATCAAAATATTTACTCATGAATAAATAATATAAAAACTAAAGCAACAGCCTCCCCTGTAAATAATCACAGTAAAATATCTGTAAATAAAAACAGTAAAACACTCATAAGTATTAAATATTGTTTTTTCTTATGTTCAAAAAACATTAAAACCTGACTTACAACTGTATTTATTTAAATTTTTTTCATTATTTTTTTATTTAAAACCTTCAATTAAAATAAATATTTTGGTGGCGTAAAAAACCTTATACTTTTTTCTATGGAATTCCCCCTTCCCAGCTACACTAATGCCAAAGTACCAAACCTTGGTGCTAATTAATTATTTCATTGCAAAGGAAATTTAAAATGAAAATAACCTTGTTATTTTTATGTTTGGTTTTGCCGTGCTCGGCATTCAGCGCAGATATTCAGGTGTATTTCAATCACCCCACTAATGCGCCTGCTGTCACAGCTGACTTAGAACAAGTGATTATCGATTCCATCGATGCTGCCACCACCACCTTAGACGTGGCCATTTATGATTTAGATATGGAAAGTATTAGCAACGCTTTGGTAGCTGCCAAAGTGCGTGGCGTAACAGTACGACTGGTCACTGACAATGAAAACACCGGTACAGAAAACCAAGGGGCCTTGGATATTCTCACCAATAATTCAATTAATTGGATAGATGACACCGCAGACGGCAGTGCCGGTAGCGGCTCGCAACACAATAAATTTATTATTATTGATGGCCAATCCGTATTAACTGGCTCAGCCAACTTTACCCACAGCGGTCTGCACGGTGACCCTGATGGTGGCGGCGGTTACAACGGTACAGGAAATGTAAATAACATCATCACCATTCAATCAGCTAGTCTTGCGGCAGTTTTCACCACGCAATTTAATTACATGTGGGGCGATGGCCCAGGAGGCTTAACGGATTCTTTGTTTGGGCTACCTAAACCCGACCACGCAGTACAAACCGTTTACACCGACAATGACAACATTCAAATTGATGTGCAGTTTGCTCCCCAGTCTCCCACGGTTTATGCAGGCTCTACCTTAGAGACCTTAGATAACCATCTAGCCACCGCACAAACTCGTATTCATGCTGCGCAATTTGTGTTTAGTGCCCAAGTGTTGGCCGACACCATGGAGGCTCGTCATGGCGCTGGCGTAGATATTCAAGGCATAGGTGACAGTTCTTTCTTTAATCGCTATTACAGTGAATTTTTAGACATTATTGGCACCCAAATTGAAATCAGCCCTGGGGTGTATGAAACCGACAGTTACACCAATGATGTGAATAACCCATGGACTGTCACTGCCGAAGCTTACGTGGGCGAAACCAGCGGTTACGACAAATTCCACCATAAGTTTTGGGTAGTCGATAACACCGTCGTCACAGGTTCCATGAACGCATCGGGGGCCGGCTCATTTAGCAATGATGAAAATCTATTAATTATTCATAACCAAAGCATCAGTGACCAATATGAAGGGGAATTTGCACGACGCTTTTGTGAAGCCAAAGGGGCGCTCAATTGCGACGGGTCTCTTACCCACGACAGTCTCATTTTAGAAAACGTTCCTTTCACAGCCGAAGAAGCCACTGCCGTTATGGCCATGGTGGCCACAGCCACACTCACAGAACTAGACGACGACATGGCCCTTGATTCTCGTGCCGCTAACAGTATTTTTAATACTCGCCCCACCACCATGGCCGCGCTTGGTAATTGTTATTACGTGGGGAAATCCGCTCTTAAAAAATTGCGCAACTATGCCATGTTGCCGGCCACACCCGCTGTAAATGAAGTTCGGTTTGATTTAGGCAATACAAGCGATATGACGGCTTTATATAGCTACCCAAACTCCACTAATGGCATGACACTTGAGCAAACTATTGAGCATTATCTCACCCAGCGTTTACAGCGAGATGGCATCACTAATGCGAGTGCCGTGGTTGACACCAGCGGCAGCATGTATGAAACCATCATTCGTGGCGATGAAACGGACATCAATGATTATCAAGGTCGTATGGATGACTTTTTTGCAGCGGGTCTGTTAGCCGACACCGCAGTAGGTGACCTCATAACGGCTGAAATTTGGAACAGCAGCGAATGGCGCTTCTTTCTGCCTTTGGGCTTACCCATTGTGAATCAGCGCTCTGTGCAACTGCTGCACTTTCCGCCTGACTATTCTCTTACCGAACAAGACTATTTAAATTCCAGCACCAGCCAACGCTGGGAAGACTTATTGGAATTAAATGGCGTACCTCAAGCCGACATTAGCCTATATGAAAGTATCTTAGACATAGCGCCCATTGCCGCACCCGCCAGTGAAGGCAGCAGCCTAGACAGCACATACACTTATTTTGAGCCTTATGTGTTGGCCATGTTGCCCCTGCTCACCCAAGCCGAACAAACGCAGCCTTTGCCCATCGTGGCTTATGGTAGCCCAGTGCGCACTTGGCTAAGTGATCATTACAATTTACAAAACTTTGGAGTCAATAGCGTAGCCAGTGTTGAAGTGAGCACAGGAAAATTTGCCTCTGTGATTGGAGCCAACCACCCAAGCTATGTGTGGTACGCCATTCAAACCAGTCGCGCCCTCACCTTTAGTGTGATGGAAGAAGATTTAATCTCCGCTTGTTGGCAAAAAGATATGGGCAATGACCCCAGCTTAAATGCCAGCACCGTCATGACGGATTGCACGACTTCATGGCAAGCTCAACCTGTCGTCGTATGTACACAAATGGAGATACAGGCTTACGGAAATAATGAAGCGGATGCCATTGCCATTTGTGAGGCTGAGTATCCTTAATAAAGCAACTAAGATACACCTTACTTAATTACGAATAAAAAAGGGCATCTATTGATGCCCTTTTTTATTCTATTACAAAGAATACTGAATTTTCTATCATTAGTATCGACTGTTTATTTGAAATTCGTAATCACCTATTTTGATATCAGGCCATTTTGGTGCCCGCTGTTGAATTACACTATTTTTAAAAACATCAATAAAGCCCTCTTTTCCTACGCCATGCTGACCTTGTTTTGAGAGCCCTGTATTTAGCCATTTTCCATCTTGCCAAAAATACAACGTGAGCGAGTTACTATGTGTAGTTTTTTCTAAAAACAAATATTCAAACGGAGCCTGATTATTCAATTCAATAGACTTAATGTAATAGGATTTAGTTCGTGTCATGCGCCAGCCAGAGTGAACTGCCTGCTCATATAGATATTCCTTTAAGTCGTCAGGTATTTCCCCACTCAACACGTTAATTGCCGCTATAAATTCATCTTCACTAACAAGCGAACTAGGAACCTTCTTATTGGCATATAAACTTGTAATCCGAACGCCTAAGCTAGGGTTAGACTCTTCATGCTGCTGCTTCAATTCTTGTAAAGCATTAAATCCTGGAGCTGCCAGACTATTCTTAAAATAATTCAATTCCAAATCATTGGCGTTAATTTCGCCTTGCGATAATTGCGCTAACTGACTTTCTACGACCCATTTTCTAAAATCTAATAACGGCGAATTAACCAATAACATCACCACCAATACCACTATGCCCATAGCAATATTAACTACGTTAAGTTGTTGCAACCAGTTATCTCTTAATTTTAAAACTCCAACTAAATAGCCAATAGAAAATAACGTCAGAAGTGACCAAATTAACAGCGCCCAACAACGCGCAATACTCCAACCGTATTGTTCTACCCTTAAAGATAAGCCATAAAAACTAATAGCAGCATAAATAGGCAGTAACGCTAACCCCAGATAAATGAACCGATGTAATAAAATGGGGTACGGGCGAGCTTGTGGGTCATCCTGATAAACGGCATTTACAAAGAACAGCATCAGCAGCATCATCCATAATATTAAAGTACTGCCCCCTGAATTCCATAAAGGCTCTAGCCCACTAAAAGGTAATGCCACTAAAAACAATATGGCCACTAACACTAGCGCCACCAATAAAAACTTCATGAGCGCTTGTTGCAAACGGGTAATAGTATCAATAACGTGAGATAGGTTTCTAAAAATAACAATACCAAAACCAAACGCCATACTTAAAATAGGATAGTAAAACCATTTTTCAGTAAATAATGTATGAAAAAAATCAATCTCAATAGCTTTAAATAACTCCCCCCATAACATCAGCACACCCCAGAAGCTCACCGCAAATAAACCAGCCAATGCCAGAGTTAAAAAATTGCGCCATGACCAACTAAATAAACTGTGATAGCTAATCGTTTCATTTGAAGACAGCTGTTGTAAATACATCAACCCTTTAAAGCAAGCGATCAGCATAGTAAAAATATAAATCACCAATAACTGGGAGTAATTAATGCTAGCAATGGGAATTACCTGGTAACCCATATAAAAGCCAATCAACCCCAATAGCAGGGTAATCGGCAGCATTATCTTTAACATGCTCATGCCATGCTGATCATTTAAACCCAGCAATAACATAGTGGGTGCCGCAATTGCTAACGTGTAAAAACTAAACAGCCATTGAGGTTGCTGATAAGGCCAAAATTCAAACTCAATAGATTGATGTAATAGCAATAATATAAGGCCCTGAAGGAGGGATATTAGAACCAGTAGCTTGGCAGGTACATTAGAGGGATTGTCCATTAACCGTGCTTTTCCTTTATTAAAATCTTAAGGTTACAGATCCTAATGGAAAGCTGTGTCGGATGTTAGCGAAATTATTTACAGATGTGACGGGATAATTTTTTGTGGACGACAGCTTTTAAGGTCGATTAAATTCAGTTAAGCACTCTTCACTGCTGCGCTCGATACAACACTTTCGGCTCTGGTCCAACGCTGCTCTTTACTGTGCCTCGATAAGAAATTTAATAATCGGAACAACGCCGCTCTTTGCCATCCATGGCACCGCGTCATTGCCCACATGGATGAGAGTACTTAGGATTTGTCTGGAACATAAATCCTGACCGTACATCCTGTACATCGACACTCCTACGCATCCATGCGTTCGTGCCATACCGTACATCCTGTACATAACGCAAGAAGGGCACCCTAGGGTGCCCTTCTCAATCAAAACTTATAAAGTTTAGATTAGTTCAAGAAGATGAACTTAGCAGCGAATAAAGCAGTCAATGCCCAAACGCCTTTTGATACTTGGCTAGACTTGCCAGTACCTACTTTCAATACTGTGTAAGTAATGAAACCAATGGCAATACCGTTCGCAATAGAGAAGGTGAACGCCATCATAATGGTGGTGATAACGGCTGGAGCGAATTCAGTGAAGTCTTCCCAATCTAGCTTGGCAAGAGAGCCCATCATCAACATAGCAACGTAAATAAGCGCACCGTCTACGGCGAAGCCTGGTAGCATTTTAGCCAAAGGTAGGAAGAACATACCTAGCAAGAACAACAAACCGATTACAACAGCGGTCAAACCAGTACGACCACCTACTGCAACACCGGCAGCTGATTCAGCGTAAGACGTTACTGGTGGGCAACCAAATGCAGTACCTAGTACAGAAGACAATGAGTCGGCTTTCAAAGACTTGTTCAAGTTTTCAATCTTGCCGTTTTCGTCTTGCAAGTTAGCACGCTCGGCTACACCCATAAGGGTACCGGCAGTATCGAAAATATTAACAAACAAGAAGGTTACGATCACAGGAATCATGGCCACTTGTAGCGCACCCATTACATCCGCTTTCCAAAGGATTGGCTCAATGGCAGAGAAATCAGGAACCGCTAGCATGCCGCCGTAAGAAACAAAACCAGAAGCTGGAGCCCAAGACTTGGCTTCTTCAGCTACTACGAAGAAATCAACAGGAAGAAGGAAAGTCATCAAGAAGGCAACCAAGGTAGTAATACCAATGCCTAAAACAACCGCGCCGAATACTTTACGGTAGCTAAGAACAGCAATTAGGAAGAAGCTTAAAAGACCAAGAGCGGGCGCTTCAGGGCCGAATTTACCAAAACCAAAGTGAGTCAGGTCAGCAAGTGCTACCACGTTGTTGGCGTCTGGAATAACAATACCAGTGAAACGCAAACCGATGAAACCTAGGAACAAACCAACACCTGCAGTCATGGCTAAACGCAAGCTCATGGGAATGCTATCAAGCATCCATTCCCTTAGGCGCGTCACACTCATGAGGACAAATAAAACGCCTGCTAAAAATACCGAACCCAGCGCGATTTCCCAGCCGTAGCCCATGGAGCCTACAACCGTAAAGGTGAAAAAGGCATTCAGACCCATGCCAGGAGCTAGACCAACAGGCCAGTTTGCGTATAAACCCATGAATATAGTGGCAATGGCAGCACCGATACAGGTGGCCAGGAATAAACCGTCAAAAGGCATGCCTGTTTTAGACATAATAATAGGGTTCAAAACAATAATATAAGACATGGTGACGAAGGTGGTTAAACCGGCCATCATCTCAATTTTGGGGGTGGTTTTATGCGCAGTAAGCTTGAAAAGTCGCTCTAATAATCCGCCAAAGCCAGAAGGTTTGGCCGCGTCGGATTCATAGGCTTGATTAACCTGGTCCATAACTACAGTACTCTATTGTTTTAATCATTAATGCCGCTTGTTTTTTTTATAACGGCGCGATTTGCTTGCTGAACTGACTATCTGCATTCAGCAGAGCTTGGTTCCAGAAAAGGAGGCTGTGTTTGACCCACCCAATCCATTACCTGACTGATTGTACAGGTTTTGTTTTAGGAAGATAGGGTTGTCATTTCCTATGCAATGGCGTCTTTATGAATAGTCGGTATAAGCAATATTTATAATGGTAATATTCGTGGCGTAATTTGACCAAATAGTATACACAGCCCAATGGTGACGGGGGCTTATAAATTTAACTGTGATTCAATAGCCAAATAATTACTCATAAATTATGGCGAGTAACGACTAATAAATCACCTAAAAAACAGCCACATGATGAGCATTACTTCACATCCTGAAAACGACGAAACAGCGATTTTAAAGCCCCTTATCACCCCTAGAAGCACCCATTCGTTTAGCCCTTATTAGTGTCTGTTACCTCTACGGAACATCCACTTATCCACTAAACTTTAGGCAAACAAGTGTTAACAATGTCCTTGCCACTGAATGCTCTTCCAATCGGCCACCCTCATGTAGATTAATTGAATGATTGTTAAGTATAGGGCCAACATTCTATTGGCTAGATTATGCAAGTTTCTGTAAATGCACACAGGCAAAGCACCTTCATCGACCTGCAAAGCAGCTGTTATCATAGGGATTCAATCCAGCTCTATAGCGCACAAGCTCTCTAGCCCTTGCTCGCTGCGCCCCTTAATTCAATGGCCACACTACCCACAAAGAGTTGTCCGTTTTTACACACTTTTTGATCCACGTCATTCCTCTCGCCGCTTGGCTTCCCAGGTCAATTGAAGTGAACCTCAAACCAATGCCCCTTTAAGAAAACAGGCCTAATTTAAAAACAATAAAATATAAAATAGGTGAGCCATGATGAATAACCCCAAGCATTCTAATGAACCGGGCATCACCATTATTGGTGGGGGCATTGCTGGTTTAGTTTGCGCACTTGAATTATTAAAAAAAGGCAAAAAGGTCACCATTATAGATGGACAACCCCATAGCAAAATGGGCGGGCTAGCTAAGGACGCTTTTGGTGGCATGACGCTTATTAATACCCCTTTACAAAAGCTCAACCGCATTCAAGACACACCTGAGCTGGCCTGGCAAGATTGGAGCAGCTTTGCCGAATTCAGTGAAGAAGATCATTGGCCTAAACTATGGGCCAAATATTATATCGAGCACAGTAAAGGCCGAATTTATGATTGGGTGAAAAGCATAGGGGTTAATTTTTTACCGGTCGTAAACTGGGTAGAGCGCGGCGATTATGTGCCAGGTAATTCCGTTCCTAGGTATCACGTCATTTGGGGCACCAGCCAACGGTTGGTTAAAAAAATCCTACAGGCCATTAAGAAAGTCGACACACAATTAACCTGGATGTGCGGACATCGCGTGAGTGACATTGAAAAAAATCAACATGGGTTTTCATTAACTCTTCAGCAAATGAATCAGCAAGAGAAACAACACGACAAGCCCAATGATTATCAGTTAACTCATTATCAAGCTCACACCCTAATAGTGGCCAGTGGCGGCATTAACGGCAACCTTCATAAAACTCGTCAACACTGGCACAAAAAACTCAGCCCCGCGCCCATTCCTTTATTAAATGGCTCGCACCCCAGTGCTGATGGCCACCTTCATGATCTGTTATCAAAACTCGGCGCCAGCGTGACCCATCTTGAATGGATGTGGAATTACGCTGCGGGCATTAAACATCCCAAACCAGAATTTGAACACAAAGGCTTAAGCCTTATTCCCCCCAAAACAGCCCTATGGTTAGATGCCCACGGCCACCGTATAGGCCCGCAGCCATTAGTATCAGGCTTTGATACTCACAACCTGTGTCATCGAATTGCGAACCTGCCTCATCAATATTCTTGGCAAATAATGAATCAAAAAATAGCTGAAAAGGAATTGGCCGTATCTGGCTCGGATATTAATCCGGCCATTCGTGACCGAAAAATTTTTACCTTTCTAAAAGAAATTTTATTTGGCAATAAGCGCTTAGTGAATTATTTAACCCAAGAATGTGATGACGTGTTGGTAGCCGACACATTAGAAGAGCTGGTGATAAAAATGAATCAACACACGCCTAATGTCACAGTAGACATAAAACAAATAGAAAAAGCACTTAGTTACTTTGATGGCCAACTGAAAAAAGGCGTACGTTTTCATAATGACGACCAGCTAAGGCGATTATCCCAGTTAAGGAATTGGAAAGGTGACAAGCTACGCACCTGTGCATCACAACCCATCATAGATAAATCCGCAGGCTCTTTAATTGCCATTAAAGAAACCATTATAAGCCGTAAAAGCATGGGCGGCATGCAAACCAATTTGCAATCTCAGCTGCTCGATAGCCAATCAAACATAATCCCCAATTTATATGCCATAGGAGAAGCAGCCGGCTTTGGTGGCGGTGGCATCAGTGGTAACCGCTCATTAGAGGGCACCTTTTTAGCCGGCTGTATTTTAACGGCCCGAGCAGCAGCCGATCATTTAACCCAAGTATAAAAAGAAAGGATATTATTATGAAAAAAACAGGCGCTTGGTTAGCCACTTATGCATTAGAGCAAGTGGGCGTAAAATACACTTTCGGTATTCCTGGGGTACACAATACCGAACTCTATGATGAGCTGAATAAATCCAAACTCATCGAGCCAATGCTGGTGACGCACGAAGGAGGCGGCGCCTTCATGGCCGACGCCATTAGTCGAACAACAGATGGCATCGGTTGCATGGTCATAGTTCCGGCAGCCGGTGTGACTCACGCCGCCAGTGGCATCGCCGAAGCTCATTTAGATGGCATTCCCATGCTAGTCATCTCAGGTGGAGTGCGCACCGATACACAGCGGGCTTACCAATTACATGACATGGACCAACATGCTTTATTGGCCCCCATTACCAAGGCCTGTTTTAAAATACGTCACCAAGATCAAATTATTGAAACCATTTACCAAGCCTATGATATTGCCACACAAGGGGAACCCGGCCCGGTATTTATTGAGCTACCTGTTAACTTGCAACTCTTCACCGCTGAAATACATTCAATTACCCCTTATGAAAAAAACGCCCCCGCCTCCATCATAGATCAGCACAGCATTGAACAAGCCGCGCAAATATTATCGCAAGCCAAACAGCCTGGCATATTCGCCGGTTGGGGGGCACGCCATGCCAGTGGCCCATTAAAAGAATTGGCTCAATGGTTGGCCAGCCCAGTGGCCACCACCTTACAAGGCTTAAGTGTATTTCCGGCGAACCATCCCTTACACACAGGCATGGGCATGGGTATCTCTTCGGTACCGGCCAGTGAAAATGCCTTTAACAAGGTAGATTGTTTACTGGCCATTGGCACACGCTTCAGTGAGATACCCACCGGCAGTTACGGTATTAGTGTGCCGGAGGATCTCATTCATTTAGACATTAATCCCAAGGTATTCAATGCCAATTATCCGGCTAAGGTGTGCCTTGAAGGGGACGCAGAAATATTAGTTCCAAAATTGTTAGAGTCCCTTAAAAAAATTCAAAAACAAGAACGATCTAACCCTTCATTAATTCAAGCCATTCAAAAAGATAAACTCGATTATAAAAAACAATGGGCGCAATATCTGTCTCTTATACACATCTGACGCTGCCGACGATCTAC
>OLII01000112.1_pt1 | contig 29970 bp, 30 predicted proteins | sample 1609481 | NCBI WGS metagenome assembly OLII01 (sample SAMN05416859, study PRJEB24817) | seawater metagenome | isolation source: Sea water | place: Canada:Atlantic | collected 2013-11 | reverse complement strand
ACGAGATCTAGTACGGTCTCGTGGGCTCGGAGATGTGTATAAGAGACAGCGCTGGCACCGGTAAAGGCGGTCGCATCACCAAGGAAGACGTCGTCGCTGCCGTCGCCAACAAGAAGGCCGCTCCGGCTGCCGCTGCTGCCAAGCCGGCCGCTGCTGCCGCTGCCCCGGTTGTCGCCACTGGCGACCGTACCGAGAAGCGTGTGCCGATGACCCGCGTGCGTGCCACCGTGGCCAAGCGTCTGGTCGAAGCACAGTCGAACATGGCGATGCTGACCACCTTCAACGAAGTCGACATGACCGAAGTCATGGCACTGCGTTCGAAGTACAAGGACCTGTTCGAGAAGTCCCACAACGGCGTGCGCCTGGGCTTCATGTCGTTCTTCGTCAAGGCTGCCACCGAAGCGCTGAAACGCTTCCCGGCTGTCAACGCCTCGATCGACGGCAGCGACATCGTCTACCACGGCTACGCCGACATCGGTGTTGCCGTGTCCAGCGACCGCGGCCTGGTGGTACCGGTACTGCGTAACGCCGAGCAGATGAGCCTGGCCGAAATCGAAGGCGGCATCGCCACCTTCGGCAAGAAGGCCCGTGACGGCAAACTGTCGATCGACGAGATGACCGGCGGTACCTTCACCATCACCAACGGTGGTACCTTCGGTTCGATGATGTCGACCCCGATCGTCAACCCGCCGCAGGCTGCAATCCTGGGCATGCACAACATCATCCAGCGTCCGATGGCCGTCAACGGCCAGGTCGTGATCCGTCCGATGATGTACCTGGCACTGTCCTACGATCACCGCCTGATCGATGGCAAAGAAGCCGTGACGTTCCTGGTGACCATCAAGAACCTGCTGGAAGACCCGGCTCGTCTGCTGCTGGACATCTGATAAACAGCTGCAGGCTGCAAGCGACAAGCTTCGAGCAGAAGCGTGTTCGCCTTGCCGCCTGCAGCTTGCCGCTTGACGCTAAAAGGAATCTTTTATGACCCAGAAATTCGACGTGGTAGTGATTGGTGCAGGTCCTGGCGGCTATGTAGCCGCGATCAAGGCTGCCCAGCTCGGCCTGAGCACTGCCTGTATCGAGAAGTACGTTGACGGCGAAGGCAAACTGGCCCTCGGCGGTACCTGCCTGAACGTGGGTTGCATTCCGTCCAAGGCGCTGCTGGACAGCTCCTGGAAGTACAAGGAAGCCAAAGAGAGCTTCAACGTGCACGGCATCTCCACTGGCGAAGTGAAGATGGACGTGGCTGCGATGGTTGGCCGCAAGGCTGGCATCGTCAAGAACCTGACCGGCGGCGTTGCCACCCTGTTCAAGGCCAACGGCGTCACTTCGATCCAGGGCCACGGCAAACTGCTGGCCGGCAAGAAAGTCGAAGTCACCAAGCCTGACGGCAGCACCGAAATCATCGAAGCCGAAAACGTGATCCTGGCCTCCGGTTCGCGTCCGATCGACATTCCGCCGGCTCCGGTCGACCAGAAAGTCATCGTCGACTCCACCGGCGCCCTGGAATTCCAGACCGTGCCAAAACGCCTGGGCGTGATCGGCGCCGGCGTCATCGGCCTGGAGCTGGGTTCGGTATGGTCGCGCCTGGGTGCCCAGGTGACCGTGCTCGAAGCCCTGGACACCTTCCTGATGGCAGCCGACACCGCTGTTGCCAAGGAAGGCCTGAAGACCCTGACCAAGCAAGGTCTGGACATCAAGCTGGGCGCTCGCGTGACCGGCTCGAAGGTCAACGGCGACGAAGTCGAAGTGACCTACACCGACGCCAACGGCGAGCAGAAGATCACCTTCGACAGGCTGATCGTTGCAGTCGGCCGTCGCCCTGTGACCACCGACCTGCTGGCTGCCGACAGCGGCGTGACCATCGACGAGCGCGGTTTCGTGTTCGTTGACGACTACTGCGCTACCAGCGTACCGGGCGTCTACGCCATCGGTGACGTGGTACGTGGCATGATGCTGGCGCACAAGGCCTCGGAAGAGGGCATCATGGTCGTCGAGCGCATCAAGGGCCACAAGGCCCAGATGAACTACGACCTGATCCCATCGGTTATCTACACCCACCCGGAAATGGCCTGGGTCGGTAAAACCGAGCAAGCCTTGAAGGCTGAAGGCGTTGAGGTTAACGTGGGCACCTTCCCGTTCGCGGCCAGCGGCCGTGCGATGGCGGCCAACGACACCGGTGGTTTCGTCAAGGTCATCGCCGATGCCAAGACCGACCGCGTTCTGGGTGTACACGTCATTGGCCCAAGCGCTGCCGAACTGGTGCAGCAGGGTGCAATCGCAATGGAATTCGGCTCCAGCGCCGAAGACCTGGGCATGATGGTCTTCTCCCATCCGACCTTGTCTGAAGCGCTGCACGAAGCCGCTCTGGCCGTGAATGGCGGTGCCATCCACGTAGCCAACCGCAAGAAGCGTTAAACAATAAGAAACCACGGCGGACGGCCCGTCGTGAGTCTTGCGTGCATGGCTCACCGCGGAAAGTCCGCCGGACTCGAACTCCCGGAGCATACCGGGGGCAAGCGGTCACAGGTGGCGCGGCACTCCACAGGAGCGCAGCGCCGAAGCGCAGTACCTAACGAAGACGGTAAAAAGCATGAATCTTCACGAGTATCAGGGTAAGCAGCTGTTCGCTGAATACGGCCTGCCAGTTTCCAAGGGTTTCGCAGTCGACACCCCTGAAGCTGCAGCAGAAGCCTGCGACAAGATCGGTGGCACCGAGTGGGTTGTAAAAGCCCAGGTTCACGCCGGTGGTCGCGGTAAAGCGGGCGGCGTAAAGCTGGTTCGCAGCAAAGAAGACGCCAAGGCGTTCGCTGCCCAGTGGTTGGGCAAGCGTCTGGTTACCTACCAGACCGATGCCAATGGTCAGCCAGTCACCAAGATCCTGGTTGAATCGTGCACTGATATCGCTAAAGAGCTGTACCTGGGCGCTGTCGTTGACCGTTCGAGCCGTCGTATCGTGTTCATGGCCTCCACCGAAGGTGGCGTGGACATCGAGAAAGTCGCTCACGACACTCCGGAAAAAATCATCAAGGCCACTATCGATCCACTGGTTGGCGCTCAGCCATTCCAGGGTCGCGAGCTGGCATTCCAGCTGGGTCTGGAAGGCAAGCAGGTTGCTCAGTTCGCCAAGATCTTCGTCGGTCTGGCCAAGCTGTTCAAAGAGCACGACCTGGCACTGCTGGAAGTGAACCCGCTGGTGATCAAGGCCGACGGCGATCTGCACTGCCTCGATGCCAAGATCAACATCGACGCCAACGCCATGTACCGTCAGCCCAAGCTGAAAACCTTCCACGACCCGTCGCAGGACGATCCTCGTGAAGCCCACGCTGCCAGCTTCGAGCTGAACTACGTGGCCCTGGAAGGCAACATCGGCTGCATGGTAAACGGTGCCGGCCTGGCCATGGGTACCATGGACATCGTCAACCTGCACGGCGGCAAGCCAGCCAACTTCCTCGACGTAGGTGGTGGCGCTACCAAAGAGCGCGTGACCGAAGCGTTCAAGATCATCCTGTCCGACAGCAATGTCGCGGCCGTACTGGTCAACATCTTCGGCGGCATCGTTCGTTGCGACATGATTGCCGAAGGCATCATCGGTGCAGTGAAAGAAGTTGGCGTTAAAGTGCCGGTTGTTGTTCGTCTGGAAGGCAACAACGCTGAACTGGGCGCCAAAGTACTGGCAGAAAGCGGTTTGAACATCATTGCGGCAACCAGCCTGACCGACGCTGCTCAACAAGTTGTCAAAGCTGCGGAGGGCAAGTAATGAGCGTCCTGATCAATAAAGACACCAAAGTCATCTGCCAGGGCTTCACCGGCTCGCAGGGTACCTTCCACTCCGAGCAAGCCATCGCCTACGGCACCAAGATGGTTGGCGGCGTGACCCCAGGCAAAGGCGGCACCACTCACCTGGGCCTGCCGGTGTTCAACACCGTGAAAGAAGCAGTAGCTGCTACCGGCGCCGACGCGTCGGTCATCTACGTACCGGCTCCTTTCTGCAAGGACTCGATCCTGGAAGCAGCGTTCGGCGGCATCAAGCTGATCGTGTGCATCACCGAAGGCATTCCTACCCTGGACATGCTCGATGCCAAGGTCAAGTGCGACGAGCTGGGTGTTACCCTGATCGGCCCTAACTGCCCAGGCGTCATCACCCCGGGCGAGTGCAAGATCGGCATCATGCCAGGTCACATCCACTTGCCAGGCAAGGTCGGTATCGTGTCGCGTTCCGGCACCCTGACCTATGAAGCCGTGAAGCAGACCACTGACGCCGGTTTCGGTCAGTCCACCTGCGTCGGTATCGGTGGCGACCCGATCCCGGGTTCGAACTTCATCGACATCCTGAAGCTGTTCCAGGAAGACCCGAAGACCGAGGCGATCGTGATGATCGGCGAGATCGGCGGTTCGGCTGAAGAAGAAGCGGCTGCCTACATCAAGGCAAACGTCACCAAGCCAGTGGTTTCCTACATCGCCGGTGTGACTGCCCCAGCGGGCAAGCGCATGGGCCATGCTGGCGCCATCATTTCGGGCGGCAAGGGTACTGCAGACGAGAAGTTCGCAGCCCTGCAGGACGCCGGTGTAAAAACCGTGCGTTCGCTGGCCGACATCGGCAAGGCCCTGGCCGAGCTGACCGGTTGGGAAGTGAAGAAGTAAGCTGCGGCTGACCTTCCACGCTTCGGCAAAGGCCACCCTCGGGTGGCCTTTGTGCTTTCTGGTGTACAACGCTGCCCCCTGTAGGGGCCGGCCTTGCCGGCGAAGCAGACAGCGCGTTCTTGCATAAAAGTCGGTCATCCACGCGACATGCATATTCGCTCATCGGACAAGCACCCCTCTGGCAGTGCGTTTTGCGGCCAGATTCGTTAACCTGTGCCCTCATTTTGTGCCAGCACCCCAAAAGGGAGCTACACGCTAAACGGGTCTGCTCCATCCGGGCAGGCAGCATTTCCCTCACCCAAGGGGAAGTCCCTCTCTAAATCCCGATTTCAGAAGTGTGGTATTTCCTTAATGAAAGTCTTGAAAGGCCAGGACATCCTGGCGCTTGGTTTTATGACGTTCGCGTTATTCGTGGGCGCAGGCAACATCATTTTCCCGCCTATCGTCGGCCTGCAATCGGGCCCCTACGTCTGGTTGGCCGCCCTGGGCTTTCTGGTCACTGCCGTGGGCCTGCCCGTGATCACCGTGGTGGCACTGGCCAAGGTCGGTGGCGGCATGGACGCGCTGAGCAGCCCGATCGGCAAGGTGGCCGGTGGCCTGCTGGCGGCTGCCGCGTACCTGGCCGTAGGCCCGCTGTTCGCCACCCCGCGTACCGCGACCGTGTCCTTCGAGGTAGGTGTTGCACCGCTGACCGGCGAGAGCCCGACCGCGTTGTTCATCTATAGCCTGGTGTACTTTGCCGTGGTGCTGGCCGTGTCCATGTACCCGGGCAAGCTGCTCGATACCGTCGGGCGCTTCCTGGCCCCGCTGAAGATCATCGCGCTGGCCGCGCTGGGCATCGCCGCGTTCATGCTGCCGGCCGGCACCATGGGGGTGGCGCAACCTGAATATGTCGCCGCGCCGTTCTCCCAGGGCTTCATCAATGGCTACCTGACCATGGATACCCTGGGCGCGCTGGTGTTCGGTATCGTCATCGTCAACGCGATCCGCTCGCGTGGCGTCGACTCGCCGCAACTGATCACCCGCTATGCCATCATCGCCGGCCTGATTGCCGGTGTCGGCCTGGCGCTGGTGTACATCAGCCTGTTCCGCCTGGGTGCGGGCAGCCACGAGATCGCCGCCGGTGCGAGCAATGGCGCGGCGGTGCTGCATGCCTATGTACAGCACACTTTCGGTTCGCTGGGCAGTGGCTTCCTGGCTGTACTGATCGCGCTGGCCTGCCTGGTCACCGCCGTGGGCCTGACCTGCGCCTGCGCCGAGTACTTCAGCCAGGTACTGCCGTTGTCGTACCGTATGCTGGTGGTGCTGCTGGCCGGCTTCTCGCTGGTGGTGTCGAACCTGGGCCTGACCAAGCTGATCGCGTTCTCGATCCCGGTGCTCACGGCAATCTACCCGCCCTGCATCGTGCTGGTGGCGCTGAGTTTCTGCGGCAACCTGTGGAACTCCCAGACCCGCATCATGGCCCCGGTCATGGCGGTGTCGCTGCTGTTCGGCGTGATCGACGCGCTCAAGGGCGCCAACCTCGCTGGCTGGCTGCCGGAGTCGCTGGCGCACCTGCCGCTGAGCGAGCAGGGCCTGGCCTGGCTGGTGCCTTCGGTGGCGATGCTGGCTGTTGCCGTGGTGCTTGACCGCATGCTCGGCAAGCCGCGCGAAGCGGTCGCCTGAGTGCCGGCCGCGGCAGGCGAGGGCCACAAGCCATGATCGCCTGCCGGGCCAGCCTCTGAAGAGCCCCGCATCCATTCGGATGCGGGGCTTTTTCGTCTCGGGGCCACGTGTCTTTTTGCCGCTGGCAGCGTCGAAAGGCGGACAATGCACCATCCTGTGCCATTTCTTCGGGAGCGCCATGAGCTTCATCCAGAACAACCTGATCAACCTGTTTGCCGCCTGCTGGTTCGTTGCCTGCTGGGGCGGCTACACCCGCTACGCCAGCTGGAAGGCCCGTGATACCGCCTGCCTGGCCAGCGTCATGCACCTGTACCGCGAGGACTGGATGCGCCGCATGCTGCTGCGCGACAACCGCATCGCCGACGCCAGCGTGATCGGCAACCTGGAGCGCAACGCATCGTTCTTCGCCTCCAGCACCCTGATCATCCTGGCCGGTATCCTCACCGTGCTGGGCGCCTCGGACCGCGCCTGGTCGCTGCTGGCCGACCTGCCGCTGGTACAGCAGACATCCCAGGGCATGTCCGAAATCAAACTGTTGTGCCTGGCGATGGTGTTCGTGTACGCCTTCTTCACCTTCAGCTGGTGCATGCGCCAGTACAACTTCGCCGCCGTGCTGGTGGGCTCGGCACCGATGATCGGCGAGCGTCAGGTCAGCGAGCAGGAGCGCAAGGCCTTCGCTCTGCGCGGGGCGCGGGTGATCTCGCTGGCGGCCAACCAGTTCAACTTCGGGCTGCGCTCGTACTATTTCGGCATGGCCTTGCTCAGCTGGTTCATCAGCCCCTGGCTGCTGGTGCTGATGAGCACCGGGGTAGTACTGGTGCTGTACCGCCGCGAGTTTCATTCCGACGTGCTCGACGTGATGGTCTATACCCCTACAGAGGCGCCATTGCCTGAGCCGAACAAGGAGCCGGTCGCATGAGTATTCCGTTCTGGTGTGTGTTGATCAGCGCACTGCTGATCTATGTGGCGCGGGTGCCGGTGGCGCGTGCAATGAAGCAACAGGGCAGCTACGACAACCACCTGCCGCGCAGCCAGCAGGCGCAACTGACCGGCATGGGCGCCCGGGCGGTGGCGGCGCACCAGAACAGTTTCGAAGCATTCATGTTGTTCGCCGTAGGTGTATTGATGGCGCACACCACCCAGACCCAGGGTTTTCTGATCGATACCCTGGCGATCATCTTCGTGATCGCGCGGATCATCTACCTGCCGCTGTATTGGTATGACTTTGCGTGGCAGCGCAGCCTGGTCTGGTCGATCGGGCTGATCTGTTCATTGTTGCTGATGCTCAGCCCGACCTTTCGCCAACTTCTGGCCTGACATGAAAAAACCCGACCTGAGTCGGGTTTTTTCATTAAAGCGCAGTTGCTTACTTGGCAGGTTCTGCCGGGGCGGCTTCTGGTGCTGGCGTCACAGGAGCGGCCTGGTTGTTTTCTTCTGCACGCTTTTGTTCGGCTTCAGCACTGTCTTTGGCGGCTTCGGCGTTTTCTTTGGCGGCGTCGTTCATCTTATCCTGAGCGTCGTCCATTTTCTTCTGGGCTTGCTCGGCATGTTCTTGAGCGTCCTGGGCTTTGTTTTCGCTGGCTTTATCGCAAGCAGCGAGGCCCAGGGCGGCGGCCAGCATAACGGCAAAGGCAATGGGTTTACGCATGGGGTGTTTCTCCTTGTGGAATAGAGTTGCTTGAATTATCTGAGTTCAAGTAAGCGACATAAGTTCCGCGTCGTTTGCACATATATAAGTGCCGGATCCATATAGACTTTCCCTCAGGCTTATGCAGCACCTGAGTTATTGCACAAGGAGCTGACCGTGAATGAACCGTCACCGTTGATGGCCCAGGCCGAACGTTTTCTTTCGGCGCTGCGCCATTGCCAGTTGTTGAAGATGCGCGTAGAGCGCGCCGATGCCGATGGCATCACGCTGTGCCTGCCGTACTCGCCGCAGATCGTGGGCAACCCGCAGAGCGGCGCGATCCATGGCGGTGCAATCACCACGCTGATGGACACTGCGCTGGGCATGGCCACCTTGTGCGCCCTGGCCGAGTTCGAGGTGTGCCCGACCCTGGACCTGCGCATCGACTACATGCACCCGGGGCAGGCCGACAAGGCGGTGCATGGCCAGGCGCAGTGCTACCGGGTCACCCGCGACGTGATCTTCATCCGCGGCTGCGCCTACCAGGACGACCCCGACCAGCCGATTGCCCAGGTGGTGGGCACCTACATGCGCCTGGGCAAGGACATCAAGGGCGGCCTGGGCTTTGGCCGGCAGCTCAAGGCGGTGGCGCAATGATTCCCGCGGACGTGCATGCACAGCTGCGCCAGGCGCATGCCCAGGGCAACTACGCGCCATTGCTGCAACTGATCCCCTACGCCAGCCTGATCGGTATCCAGTGCAGCCGTGACGGCGACGACCTGCTGTTCTGCCTGCCGGCCAGTGCCGACAATATCGGCAACCCGTTGCTGCCGGCGATCCATGGGGGGGTGATCGCCGGGTTCATGGAACTGTCGGCGGCGCTGTACCTGCTGATTTTCAGCGAAAGCGCGAGCATTCCCAGGATCATCGACTTTTCCATCGATTACCTGCGCGCCGGCCTGTACCGCGATACCTATGCGCGGTGCCAGCTGTGGCGCCAGGGGCGGCGGGTGACCAACGTCGCGATCACCGCCTGGCAGGGCGACCCGGACCAGCCCATCGCCACGGCCCGTGCGCATTTCAAGATCAAAGAACTGCCCGTGCCCTTGAAATAGATATGCCAGCCCCCATCTGCTGTTCATCCCGCCACGAAAGGCCGGACGCTGCCCCGCGGGGGCCGTCGGCCCGAGTGACTACTGCCATCAGATCGGAGTGTTGAAGACCATGAGTGTGGAAACTCAAAAAGAAACCCTGGGCTTCCAGACCGAGGTGAAGCAGCTGCTGCACCTCATGATCCATTCGCTGTACTCGAACAAGGAAATCTTCCTTCGCGAATTGATTTCCAACGCCTCCGACGCCGTCGACAAACTGCGCTTCGAAGCCCTGGCCAAGCCCGAGCTGCTCGAGGGCGGCAGCGACCTGAAGATTCGCGTGAGCTTCGACAAGGCGGCCAACACCGTCACCCTGGAAGACAACGGCATCGGCATGAACCGCGATGACGTGATCACCCACCTGGGCACCATCGCCAAGTCCGGCACTGCCGACTTCATGAAGAACCTCACCGGTGACCAGAAGAAAGACTCGCACCTGATCGGCCAGTTCGGTGTGGGCTTCTACTCGGCGTTCATCGTCGCCGACCAGGTCGATGTCTACAGCCGCCGCGCCGGTACTCCGGCGAGCGAGGGCGTGCACTGGTCGTCCAAGGGCGAGGGCGAGTTCGAAGTCGCCACGGTGGACAAGGCCGAGCGCGGTACGCGCATCGTGCTGCACCTGAAAAAAGGTGAAGACGAATTCGCCGATGGCTGGCGCCTGCGCAACATCATCAAGAAGTACTCCGACCATATCGCCCTGCCGATCGAACTGCCCAAGGAAGCGACTGCCGCCGAAGGCGAAGAGCAGCCTGCCGTGGAGTGGGAAACCGTCAACCGTGCCAGCGCGCTGTGGACCCGTCCGCGTACCGAGATCAAGGACGAGGAATACCAGGAGTTCTACAAGCACATCGGCCACGATTTCGAAAACCCGCTGGCCTGGAGCCACAACAAGGTCGAAGGCAAGCTGGAGTACACCTCGCTGCTGTACGTGCCGGCCCGTGCGCCGTTCGACCTGTACCAGCGTGAAGCGCCACGCGGCCTGAAGCTGTACGTGCAGCGCGTGTTCGTGATGGACCAGGCCGAATCGTTCCTGCCCTTGTACCTGCGCTTCATCAAGGGTGTGGTCGACTCCAACGACCTGTCGCTGAACGTGTCGCGCGAGATTCTGCAGAAAGACCCGATCATCGATTCGATGAAGTCGGCGCTGACCAAGCGCGTGCTGGACATGCTCGAGAAGCTGGCCAAGAACGAGCCCGAGCAGTACAAGGGCTTCTGGAAGAACTTTGGCCAGGTGCTCAAGGAAGGCCCGGCGGAAGACTTCGCCAACAAGGAGAAGATCGCCGGCCTGCTGCGCTTTGCCTCCACCCATGACGACAGCGGCGAGCAGAGCGTGTCCCTGGCCGACTACCTGGCACGTGCCAAGGAAGGTCAGGACAAGATCTACTTCCTCACCGGCGAGTCCTACGCGCAGGTACGCAACAGCCCGCACCTGGAAGTCTTCCGCAAGAAAGGCATCGAAGTGCTGCTGCTGACCGACCGCATCGACGAGTGGCTGATGAGCTACCTGAGCGAGTTCGACGGCAAGGGCTTCGTCGACGTGGCCCGTGGCGACCTGGACCTGGGCAAGCTGGACTCCGAGGAGGACAAGAAGGCTCAGGAAGAAGTGGCCAAGGACAAGGAAGGCCTGGTCGAGCGTCTGAAAGCTGCGCTGGGCGATACCGTCAGCGAAGTGCGCGTGTCGCACCGCCTGACCGATTCGCCGGCGATCCTGGCCATCGGTGAGCAGGACATGGGCCTGCAGATGCGCCAGATCCTCGAAGCCAGCGGGCAGAAGGTGCCGAACTCCAAGCCGATCTTCGAATTCAACCCGGGTCACCCGCTGATCGAGAAGCTGGACAACGAGCAGAGCGAAGACCGTTTCGCCGACTTCTCGCATATCCTCTTCGATCAGGCCGCCCTGGCGGCGGGCGACAGCCTCAAGGATCCGGCGGCGTATGTGCGTCGACTGAACAAGCTGCTGGTCGAACTGTCGGCGTAAGCAGTTGCAGGAAAGCCCGCTTCGGCGGGCTTTTTTCATTGTGCAAGGAGGGGTTCATGAGCAACGTGACGATCGAGTCGCTGGTGTACAAGCTTGACGGCAAGGTGTACGAAAGCCGCCTGGTGTATACCCACGGCGCCAAGGAACAGCCGGGCCTGGTGATGGCGCCGAACTGGATGGGCATCGGCGAGGGCGCCGAGCGCATTGCCAGGGAGGTGGCGGCCCAGGGCTATGTGGTGCTGCTGGCTGACCTGTATGGGCAGACGCTGCGCCCATCCAACATGGATGAAGCGGGGGCGGCGATGATGCCGCTGAAAAATGATCGGGTCGAGCTGCGCAAACGCATGAAGGCGGCGCTGGATCAGTTGCTGGGGCAATCGAAGGCAGTGCTTGCGCCGGGCAAGCTGGCCACCTTCGGCTTCTGCTTCGGCGGTTGCTGCGCACTGGAGCTGGCCCGTGAAGACCAGCGTCTGCGCGCTGCGGTGTCGTTCCACGGTACGCTGGACACGCCGCTGCCGGCCCAGGAGGGCAAGGTGTCGGCAGCGTTGCTGGTGTTGCACGGTGCAGCCGACCCGCTCGTGCCGCGCGAGCAACTGCCTGCCTTCGAGGCCGAGATGGATGCGGCCAAGGCTGACTGGCAGCTGGTGAGCTACGGAGGCGCGGTGCATTCGTTCACCGACCCCGCAGCGAACGTGCCGGGCAAGATGAAGTACGACGCCAGGACGTCCAAGCGCGCGTTCCAGGCGATGCACAACCTGCTGCGGGAAGTGTTCCAGGCCTGATGGCCTCTTCGCTGGCAAGCCCGCTCCTGCCTCTGTAGGAGCCGGCCTTGCCGGTGAATCTCAAGGCAACTCGATTCGCCCGATCTCGCCCGGTACCACCGGCCAATCCCCGGCCGCCCAGCGTGCCCGTGCCTGCTCGATCAGCGCCGGGTCACTGGCGACGAAGTTCCAGTTCATCCGCCGCGGCCCGTCCAGTGCGTCGCCGCCAATGATCACCAGGTGGCATTCGCTGTCGGCGTACAGGCTCATCGCTTCGCCTTCGGGCAGCACCACCAGGCTGCACGGCTCCAGTGGCTGATCATCAAGGCTCGCCTCACCGTCGAGTACATAAACCGCCCGTTCAGCGTGTTCGGCGGGAATCAGCAGCGTGCTCGCCGCTTGCATGCGCACCTCGGCATACAGGGTCGCTGACAACACCGGCACTGGCGAGGTCAGGCAAAACCCCGTGCCCGCGATCATGCGGATACTCACCCCCAGCGCATCGCTGCTCGGCAAGCTGGCCGCCGGGTGATGGCTGTAGTGTCCCGGCCCCTGTTCGTGATCCTTTGGCGAGGCCAGCCACACCTGCAGCCCGTGCAGGCGCTTGGGCTGACCCAGCAGCTCCGGCGGGGTGCGCTCGATATGCGCCACGGCGCTGCCGGCGGTCATCCAGCTCACCTCGCCGGCACTCACGCGCTGATCCGAGCCCAGGCTGTCCTTGTGCTGCAACTGGCCTTCGAACAGGTAGGTGAGGGTGGACAGGCCGATGTGCGGGTGCTGGCGAATGTCCATGCCACGCCCGGGCGGGTAGTCGGTCGCCAGCATGTGATCGAAGAACACGAACGGCCCGACGCTGCGCCGCCGTGCCGAAGGCAGCGGGCGCAGGATGGGTTGGCCTTCGACGGATTCGGCGCGCGGGCGGATTACCAGGGGAGGGTTCATCAGGGGCACCAGGGCGATGGAAATAATTGGAAGCATAACCTGCCCGGTGCCCGGGCTGAACCGTTGCGCCCGGCGGCAGGTCTACCCTGGGTCAATTGCACAAGGGGATTGCGATGTGGGCCAGGACGCTGGGGTGCCTGTTGCTGTCGGTGACGCTGTCGGGCATGGCCCAGGCGCGGGAGTACCGCTACAGCGACGCGCACCTGCATTATGTCGATTTCTTCCAGGAAAGCGCCGGCATGGACGAGTTGCTCAAGGCCATGGATGCGGCGCGTATCGATCAGTCGATGATCTCGGGTGTGGCGGTGGCCAAGAAATGGCATGAAGACGAGCCCAAGCGCCCGCGCTACTACGCCGGCGATGATGCCGCAGCCTACTGGTACAGCGCCACCGACATCTATGTGGCAGCGGCGCTGCAACAGTTGCCCGAGCAGCAGCGCCAGCGCTTTCACCCGTTTCTGACCGGCTTCAACCCGGTGGACAAGAACGCGGCCACCCATATCGAGCGCATGCTCGAGCTGTTTCCCGGCTTGTGGCAGGGCATCGGCGAAGTATTCACCCGCCACGACGACCTGACGGCGTTGACCAGCGGCGACACGCCACGGGCCAACAACGAAGCGCTGGGCCTCATCTATCAGCTGGCGGCCAGGCACGACATGCCGGTGCTGATCCACTCCAACATCACCTCCAAGCGCGAACGCAACCCACTGTACCTGGAAGAGATCGAGCAGCCCCTGCGCGAGCACCCCGATACCCGTTTCATCTGGGCCCACGCCGGCACCAGCATGGAGATTCACCGCCACCAGACCCAGCTGGACTTTCTGCTGCCGACCCTGACGCGCATGCTCGAGCGTTATTCGAACCTGTACATCGACCTGTCGTGGAGCGTGCTCCAACCCTACCTGCTGGACGACAAGGGCGTGCCACGGCCCGAATGGGTTGCGCTGGTGGAGCGCTTCCCCGAGCGTTTCATGCTCGGTTCCGATGTGGTCGGCCGCTTCGGCAGCCTGGGCGAGCAACTGCACGGGTTCGACCGGTTTCTGGATGCCTTGCCCGAGGCCGTGGCGCACAAGGTGGCCAAGGACAACTTTCTCGCGGTACTGCCCAGGTCACGCTGATGTCATCAGCCTGTCATGCAAGCCCCATAGCCTGCCGCCATCAACCTGATGGAGAGCAGTATGTCGAAGAGTCGTTTGGGCGCCATGGCCGCGCTGATGCTGGTGAGTGCGGTGGCCGGTGCAGAGGTGCGGGTGCAGGGGCCGGTGGAGTACGGCGTGTTCCAGACCCGCCACCAGGACTTCCAGCCCGGTGAACGGGTATTGACCCAGACCAGCCAGACCCTGGAGCACACCGACCGGGTGCCGGCCCGTCTTGGCAGCAAATTCGGCCTGCGCTATCGCCTTGAAGGCAAGGTGGCCGAAGACACGCCCTTGACGCTGCTGTACCTGACCCCCGGGGTGATCACCCCCGACGGCCAGCGCCATGACAAATTCGAGGTGGTGCAGAAGCTGGTACCGGGGGCCGCGCAGGATGTCATGGCCTATGAATTTACCGAGCACCACGAAGTGGTACCGGGCCAGTGGCACTTCATGGTGTTCCAGGGGGACCGCCTGCTGGCCGAGCAGCGCTTCATCGTGCAATGAGGCATGCGCCGCCTGCGCTCGCAATGACAAGGCGTTTTGATATCACTTTTTCGTCTTACGCAAAAATCTCAAGGGCCGATACCTTCTAATAAGCACGTCAGCTGCATGACCGATGCAGCGCTTTTGGAGGGAACCGGAAGATGAGCTTGAGACGTTTGAACATTGCGCCGCGGGCAGGTCTGGGGTTTGGTCTGGTAGCGTTGCTGGTGTTTGCATTGGGGGCCTTCTCGCTCCTGCAGATGAGCAGCATGCGCCAGCAGTCCGAACAGGTCGACAGCAACTGGCTGCCCAGTGTGATCTCGGTGGGGCAGATCAGCCAGGACATGTTCCGAATACGGGCACTGACCCTGCGCCTGCTGCTCAACAGCGACAACGCCGCGCAGCAGCAGACCCATTCACGCATCGAGCAGATCAAGGGCGAGCTGGGCAAGGAGCAGCAACGCTACCAGGCCCTGATTGCATTGCCCGAGGAGCAGGCGCTGTTCGACCGCTACCTCAAGCTCGAGCAGCAGTACCTGAGCTATCAGGCATGGGTAGCGCAGATGGCCCTGCAGGGCCAGACAACGGAGGCGGTGGCGCTGGTCAACGGTGAGATGAACCAGCTGGCCGATCAGCTCACCACCACCCTCAACGAGCTGATCGCCCTCAACAACCATCACGCCAACATGGCCACCGAGCTTGCCGGCACGGTGTACGAGCGTGCCCGCGTGTGGGTGATCGGCCTGCTGGTGGCCGCACTGGTGCTCACCGTGGTGCTGGCGCTGACCCTGACCCGCAGTATCGTGCGCCCGCTGGCGCAATCGCTGCAGGTGGCCGAGGTGGTCGCCACCGGCGACCTGACCCCGCAGATCAACGTGGAGGGCAGTGACGAGCCGGCGCGCTTGCAGGCGGCCCTCAAGCAGATGCAGCAGAGCCTGCGCGACACCATCGGGCGTATTTCCGATTCGTCCAACCAGCTGGCCTCGGCGTCCGAAGAGCTCAGCGCAGTGACCGAGGACGCTACCCGCGGCCTGCACCAGCAGACCCAGGAAATCGAGCAGGCCGCCACCGCCGTGAACCAGATGACCGCCGCGGTGGAAGAGGTGGCGAGCAATGCGGTGGCCACCTCCCAGGCCTCGACCGAGTCCGATCGCATTGCCCGTCAGGGGCGCGAGCAGGTGCGCCTCACGGTAGCGTCGATCGAGGCGCTGGCCGATGGCGTTACCGCCAATGCCGCGGAAGTCGGGCAGTTGGCCGAGCAGGTGCACGGCATCACCAAGGTGCTGGATGTGATCGGTTCGATCGCCGAGCAGACCAACCTGCTGGCCCTGAACGCGGCCATCGAGGCGGCGCGGGCGGGGGGCGCCGGGCGCGGTTTTGCAGTGGTGGCCGACGAGGTACGGGCACTGGCCCATCGTACCCAGCAGTCGACACGGGAAATCGAACAGATGATCGGTGGCATCCAGGAGGGTACCGACCGGGCGGTGGAGGGCATGCAGCAGACCAACCAGCGTGCCCAGGGCACCCTGGATGGCGCGCATGCGGCGGGTACGGCGCTGGAAGAGATTGCCACGGCCATCAGCCTGATCAACGAGCGCAACCTGGTGATCGCCAGTGCGTCCGAGCAGCAGGCACAGGTGGCGCGGGAGGTGGACCGCAACCTGACCAACATCCGCGACCTGGCGCTGCAGAGCTCGGCGGGGGCCAACCAGACCAGCGCGGCGAGCCAGGCGTTGTCGCAGCTGGCCATCGAGCTCAATACGCTGGTGGGCAGGTTTTCGGTGTAACGCCTTTGGCCTTGCCGGCGAATTGCTCCGAAAGCCGCAAACAAAAACGCCCCGAACCAGTCGGGGCGTTTCTACAGCAGGGGCGAGCCCTTGCTTACTTGCCAGCCCAGCGCTTGAGCACCAGGGTGGCATTGGTGCCGCCGAAACCGAAGCTGTTGCTCATCACGGTGTCGATCTTGGCATTTTCGCGGGTTTCGCGCAGAACTGGCAGGTCGGCCACTTCCGGGTCCAGCTCGTCGATGTTGGCGGAGCCGGCAATGAAGTTGCCTTCCATCATCAGCATGCAGTAGATCGCCTCGTGAACGCCGGCAGCGCCCAGGGAGTGGCCCGACAGGCTCTTGGTGGAGCTGATGGCCGGGGCCTTGTCGCCGAACACTTCACGCACACCCTTCATTTCGGCAACGTCACCGACCGGGGTCGAGGTGCCGTGGGTGTTCAGGTAGTCGATCGGGGTGTCGACGGTGGACAGCGCCTGCTGCATGCAGCGGATCGCGCCTTCGCCACTTGGGGCAACCATGTCGTAACCGTCGGAGGTCGCGCCGTAGCCAACGATTTCGGCGTAGATCTTCGCGCCACGGGCCAGAGCGTGCTCCAGCTCCTCGACCACTACCATGCCGCCACCGCCGGCGATGACGAAACCGTCACGGTCGGCATCGTAGGCGCGCGAGGCTTTTTCCGGGGTGTCGTTGCGCTTGCTGGACAGTGCGCCCATGGCGTCGAACAGGAACGACTGGCTCCAGTGCTCTTCTTCACCGCCACCGGCGAACACCACGTCCTGCTTGCCCATCTGGATCTGTTCCATCGCGGTACCGATGCAGTGCGCGCTGGTGGCACACGCCGAGGCGATGGAGTAGTTCAGGCCCTTGATCTTGAACGGGGTGGCCAGGCACGCCGACACGGTGCTGCTCATGGTGCGGGTAACGCGGTATGGGCCGACGCGCTTGACGCCTTTTTCGCGCAGGATGTCCAGCGCTTCCATCTGGTTCAGGGTCGAGGCGCCGCCGGAACCGGCGATCAGACCGGTGCGCGGGTTGGACACCTGCTCTTCGCTCAGGCCCGAGTCCTTGATCGCGTCCTGCATCGCCAGGTAGGCGTAGGCGGCTGCGTGGCCGACGAAGCGATAGACCTTGCGGTCGATCAGCTCTTCGAGGTTGAGGTCGATGGAACCGGAAACCTGGCTGCGCAGCCCCATTTCCTTGTATTCCGGGTTGAAACGGATGCCCGGACGGCTTTTACGCAGGTTTTCGGAGACGGTCTCTTTGTCATTGCCCAGGCACGATACGATGCCCAGACCTGTGATTACGACGCGGCGCATGCGAATAACCCTTAGAAATTTTCAGTGGAGGTAAATACACCGACCCGAAGGCCTTCGGCGGTGTAGATCTCGCGGCCGTCGACGCTGACCGAGCCATCGGCGATGGCCATGTTCAGCTTGCCTTTCAGGACGCGCTTGATGTGGATGTTATAGGTGACTTTCTTGGCGGTCGGCAGTACCTGACCGAAGAACTTCACTTCGCCCGAACCCAGGGCCCGGCCACGGCCTGGCAGGCCTTGCCAGCCCAGGAAGAATCCGACCAGCTGCCACATGGCATCCAGGCCCAGGCAGCCTGGCATCACCGGGTCGCCTTCGAAATGGCAGGCGAAGAACCACAGGTCTGGACTGATATCCAGCTCGGCGACCAACTCACCTTTGCCGTACTTGCCACCCTCTTGGCTGATGTGCGTGATGCGATCCACCATCAGCATGTTAGGGGCGGGCAGTTGCGCGTTACCTGGGCCGAACAGCTCACCGCGACTGCAGCGCAGCAGGTCTTCCCGGGTAAAGGCGTTTTGTTTGGTCATGCGAGCTCCTCAATAGTCACCGTGCGGCACGGGGTAGATCTTCCCGACCGACCCAAAAGCCTCAGGCTTGGGGCGGCAGCCTACACATAGACTATTGCGTTGTAGTGAAAGTCACAGCACAGGGGACGAAGATGTACACTTGTGCACTGAAATTTTTATGACAAGCCCGGCAAGGGCCCGGTTCAGTCTGTAAGACTGCCGCACTTTAGCATTTATCGCCAGTCACAGATGCCTGTGCGGGCAGCCAGCGTTGCAGAATCTGCTGCAGATCAATGCGTTTGAACGGCTTGGTCAGGTAGTCGTTCATGCCGGCGGCCAGGCAGCGTTCGCGATCGCCCTGCAGCGCGTTGGCAGTCAGGGCGATGATCGGCATGGCTGCGGCATGGGGGATCTGGCGGATGCGCCGGGTGGCCTCGTAGCCGTCGATGACCGGCAGGCGGCAATCCATCAGCGTGGCGGCAAAGCGCTGGCGGCTGGCCAGCGCCACCGCCTGGGCGCCATCGGCGGCCACGCACACCTCGAACCCCAGGCTGCGCAGCATGGCCTGGGTCACGGCCTGGTTCACCGGGTTGTCCTCCACCAGCAGGATGCGTCGGCCCTGGCCAGGGTCACTGTTGTCGGCCCTGGGCGCAGGCAGCGTGGGGTTCTGCTGCATGCATAGCGCCAGCGGCATTTCCAGGGTAAAGGTCGAGCCCCTGCCTTCACGGCTTTCGGCACGCAGCGTGCCGCCCATGCGCTCGGTCAGGGTGCGGGCGATAGACAGCCCCAGGCCGGTACCGCCGTAACGTCGTGAAATAGAACTGTCGGCCTGTTGGAAGGCCACGAACATGGTTTCCAGGCGCTCGCTGTCGATACCGATGCCGGTATCGCGCACCGCACAGGTGAACCAGATCAGTTGTCGGTCCAGTACCTGCCAGCGCGGTTCGATCTGCACGCTGCCGTGTTCGGTGAACTTCAGCGCATTGCCGATCAGGTTCACCAGCACCTGGCGGATGCGGGTCGGGTCGCCGGCCACGCGCAACTGTTCCATGCCCGGCGGCAGTGGCGCCAGCAGCAGCAATCCGCGCTGCTGGGCGACGTGCTGGAACGACTGCGTGCAACTGCCCAGCAGCTCGGCCAGGTTGAACTCGATGTGCTCCAGCTCCAGCGTCGTGCGCTCGATCCGCGAGAAGTCGAGGATGTCGTTGATCACCTTGAGCAGATGGCCGGTGGACTCGCTGGCCACGGCCGCGTACTCGCTCTGTTCTTCGCTCAGCGCGGTGGTCTGCAGCAGTTGCAGCATGCCCAGCACCCCGTTCATGGGGGTGCGCAGCTCGTGGCTCATCATCGCCAGGAAGTCCGACTTGGCCTTGTTCGCCTGTTCCGCTTCCTCGCGGGCCTGGATCAGCTGGGCGATGGCCTGTTGCTGCTCGTGGCTGGCTTGTGCCAGGCCGCTGGCCAGGTTGTTGATGTGGCGGGCCAGGTGGCCCAGCTCGCTGTCGTCGACCACCGGCAGCGGCGCATTGAAGTCGCCTTTCTGGATGGCCTTGACCGCGTGCCCCATGTCGCTGATCGGACGCGACAGGCTGCGCGCCAGGCGCCGTGCGAGGATGAAGGTGAACAGCAGGGCGAACAGGGCCAGGATCGCGGCCTTGATCACGATTTCCTGCTGGCGCTGGTTGAAGGCGTCATCGGACATGCCCACGATCACCCGGCCCAGGTAATCGTCCTTGCGGGTCGAGGCCGAGCCGCCGTTGTGCAGGAAATCGCTGTCCAGAAAGATCCGCTGCAGGCGGATAGGCGCCTGGAACACCTCGACCTGTTGGGGGCGGTTCTCGTGCTCGTCGGCCTGCTCGACATACACCAGGATGTGGTTTTCGCTGTCCTGCACTTCGAGAAAGCGCACATGCGGGATGGTCAGGGTGGCGCGCATCAGGCTCTCGAGCACTTCGTCATTGCCCGAAATGACCCCGTATTCCGAGGCCGGTGCCAGCTGGTTGGCGATCAGCTGGCCGGTATGGTTGAGCTCCTGGCGCAAGTCCTGGATGCGTACGAAGGTGAAGAAGCTGATCAGCAGCAACGTCAGCAGCAGGGCCGGCCCCAGGCTGATGATCTGGGTGCGGGTACTGATGTCCCAGGTCAGTTTTTTCATCGGTGCTTCTCTCCTGCGGCCACGGCCTGTTGTGCGGCCACCGGGTCTATCGCCTCGATGCCCAGGGCTCGGGCCACCTGCTGGTTGCCGGCCACGCGAAATCGCTCGGGGTACAACGTCCGCGGCCAGGCCGCCGGCGGCTGGTCGAGCAGGCGGTCGAGCACCGCCAGCCAGTCATGCTGGTCGCTCAGGGTACTGGCCAGCCCGCCGGCGCGCACGAACCCGGCATTCGGACCGATCAGCGGGACCTGGCGTGCATAGCTGCTCAGCAGCAGGTGCTTGGCCGTGGTGGCGTTGTACAGCAGTGGGTCGTCCAGGCCCAGTAGCACATCGCTGTTTTTGAGCACGGCCTGCAGCGGCCGATTGTCACGCGGGTCGGGCCAGGCCTGGGCGATGATCTCAAGGCGCAGCGCCTTGGCCGCCTGGCGCAGCTCGTCGAGCAGGAACCGGCTGTTCTCGGTATATAGCACACCAATGCGCCTGGCCTGGGGCAGCAGGTAGTGGGCCAGGCGCAACTGGCGCGCGGGCGGCGGGTCGCTCCACAGCAGGCTCAGGTAGGACGGGCGTCGGTCGCCCAGGTGCCGGCTGGCCTGTACCCGGCTGACCCGCAAGGCCAGCGTCGGCGGGCCTTCGGCCTGTTTCAGGCGCCAGTCCAGTGCGGCCAGGTCGAGCAGAATCAGGCGCGTGCCCGGCTTGAGCCTGTGCCCGGCAGGCAGTTCTGACACGGCGGTGAAGCGCACGTGATCGGTGGGGCGCTGCGCGCGCAGGGCGGTGACGAAGTCGCGCACGCCTGCATTGCCCTGGGCGGCGGTAACCAGAATGTCTGCGGCCGCCAGTGCGCTCAGCGGCCACGCCAGCATCAGCACCAGGCAAGCGTGCAGCAGGCGCATCAGAATTCCAGCTCCGCGCTCAGGTACAGCACCTGCCGGCTGTCGTAGCGGTTCTGCCAGTTGCTGGTGGGCTCGTCATCCAGGCGTTGCTGAAGCATCCCGGCCAGCTCCAGGCTGGCGTTGCGGATGGGGATGCGCCTGGCCACGCGCAGGTCGACACGCTCGAAGCGGTACTGGTTGAGGGCGTCGTCGCCGTAGTAGAACACTGCGCTCGACCAGCCTCGGCCCCAGTCGCGCAGCCAGCCGGCCGAGCCGCTGTTGCGTGCGCTGAGGTGGCGGTCATCGGGGTTGCTGGCCCAGGCATCGACATAGGCGTAGGTCAGGCGCAGGCGGTCGGCACTGCGCAGTTGCCAGTCCAGTTGCGCCTCGCTGCCGGTGAAACGCGCCTTGTTGGCGTTGCTGGCGATGGGCCGGTTGTTGCGCAGCGGTTCGCTGACCATGCCGGTGAGCTGGTCATGGAACAGCTTGATGTCCAGGCTCAGGCCGATTTCGCTGAAAAAGCCGTTGTAGCCCAGCTCCTGCGAGCGCATGCGTTCCTGGTCGAGGTCGCCCGGGCCGCGGGTGGTGACGAAGTACTCGGCGTGGCGCTGGCCGAAAGCGGCCGGGCGCAGGTTGTCGACGCGGTAGCTCCAGTTGACGTTGTTCTCGAACATGTCCGGCGAGCGTACCGCCTCCGAGTACACCGCACGCAGGCCGTGGCGCGGGGTGATCAGGTAGTTCACGGCCAGGCGCGGGGCCAGCGAGCTGCCCGCCAGCCGGGTATCCTCGAACATCGCGCCGCCCTGCACGATCCAGTGTTCGTCGGCGCGCCACTCGAGCTGGCCGAACAGGCGCCAGGTGGTGTCGTCGAGGTTGCCATCGTAGTAGGTCTGCGAGTCGGCCCGGTCGTAGCGGTAGGCGATTCCGCTGACCAGGCGCAGGCTGTCGCTCAGGCTCAGGGTGTCCTGCAGCTCCAGATCCAGGCGGCTTTCGCGGGTACTCTGGTCGATGTCGCCGCACACCGGGTTGGCACCGCCGTTGTGCCACTGCTGGCGGACCTCGCGGGCCAGCGCCTGCTCCTGGTCGCTGCCGGGAGGAATCGGCGCGTCGATGTTGCGGGCCAGGCGTTCGGTATAGCCCGGGTTGAGCCGCCACAGCTGCGCCAGTTGCGGGCTGAAGGCGATGGCCGCATCGCACGCGCGCCACACCTGCTGGCGATCCCAGTGCAACGCCGAACCCTGCAGGTACAGACTGTGCCGCGGGTCCAGGTCGATGTTCCAGCGTACCGAGGCGGCGTAGTCCTTGGCATTCACGTCGGCGTTCGCCCCTGCGCCGCTAACGCCGGGGAACACCGGGGTGTAGGCATAGGGGCGCTGCTCGCTGCCTTCCTTGGCGGAAAACTGCCAGTCCAGGCTCTGCTCGGCGTTCAGCGCATGGCTGGCGCTCAGGCTCAGGCGGGTCAGGCGGCGGCCATCGCGGTAGTGCTGGCCCTGCGCGTTGTGGTCAAAGCCGTCGTCCTGCTGGCCCGACAGCGACAGGCGCAGGTCGCCGCCGTCCCAGCCCAGGCCCTGGCTGGCGTACCAGTCGTCGATGCCGCGCTGGCCGCGGATCACCTTGAGCCGCGTGCCATGGCTGTCGGCCGGGCTGCGGGTGAGGATGTTGACCACCGCCATCAGTGCATTGGCGCCATAGCTGACGGTGTTGGGCCCGCGGAACACCTCGATGCGCTCGATATCCTCCAGTGCCAGCGGGATATCGCCCCAGTCCACCGTCGCCAGCCCCGCGCGGTACACCGAACGGCCATCGACCAGCACCTGCATGCGCCGCGCATCGTTGACGCTGCTGCCGTGGTAGTTGGCCGCCGGCTGGTTGCCCGCGCCGTAGCCGACCATCATGCCGGGCACCAGGCGCAGCAGTTCGGGTACGTTGCGCGCGCCGCTGGCGCGGATCAGCTCACTGTCGAGCACGCTCATGCTGCCGGGCACCGCCGCCGGCGACTGCCTGAGGCGGGTGGCGGTCAGGATCTGCGGCAGCGCCTGGCTGTCGACGAACAGGTCGTCCGCCACCGCCGGACCGCCCAGCAGGGCAGTCAGCAGAACCAGCGGGCGCGAGGGGGGAGGGCCAAGATGCACGGCGCGGCCTTGATGGCGGGTATCGAGCGGGCATGTTAACCGAGTAGCCGGCTTTTTCCAGCGATCAAACCCGCATTGCTGCGGTCCAATCGCACATCTGGCGCTGGCCGTGGCCTTAACGCTCCGTATAATGCGGGGGTCGCCACTTTATTGGTTTTAACGGATTGGATATGACTGAACAGCAGCCTGTTGCAGTTCTTGGAGGCGGGAGCTTTGGTACCGCCGTGGCGAACCTGCTGGCCGAGAATGGTGTCGAGGTACGGCAGTGGATGCGCGACCCCGAGCAAGCCGAGGCCATGCGCAACAACCGCGAAAACCCGCGCTACCTCAAGGGCGTGAAGATCCACCCGGGCGTCGAGCCGGTCAACGACCTGCTGGCCACCCTGCAGGCCTGCGAGCTGATCTTCGTCGCCTTGCCGTCCAGCGCCCTGCGCAGCGTGCTGGCGCCCCATGCCGAGCTGCTGAGCAACAAGCTGCTGGTGAGCCTGACCAAGGGCATCGAGGCGCACACCTTCAAGCTGATGAGCCAGATTCTCGAAGAGATCGCCCCACAGGCGCGCATCGGCGTGCTCTCCGGGCCCAACCTGGCCCGCGAGGTGGCCGAGCACGCGCTGACCGCCACCGTGGTCGCCAGCGAGGACGAGCAGCTGTGCCAGCGGGTCCAGGCCGTGCTGCACGGGCGTACTTTCCGTGTCTATGCCAGCAACGACCGCTTTGGCGTCGAGCTGGGCGGCGCCCTGAAGAACGTCTATGCCATCATCGCCGGCATGGCGGTGGCGCTGGGCATGGGCGAGAACACCAAGAGCATGCTGATCACCCGCGCGCTGGCCGAGATGACCCGCTTCGCCGTCAGCCAGGGCGCCAACCCGATGACGTTCCTGGGCCTGGCCGGTGTCGGCGACCTGATCGTCACCTGCTCCTCGCCCAAGAGCCGCAACTACCAGGTCGGCCATGCCCTGGGCCAGGGGCTGAGCCTGGACGAGGCGGTCAACCGCCTGGGCGAGGTGGCCGAAGGGGTCAACACCCTCAAGGTGCTCAAGGCCAAGGCCGAGCAAGTGCAGGTGTACATGCCGCTGGTAGCCGGCCTGCATGCCATCCTGTTCGAAGGCCGGACCCTGAGCCAGGTGATCGAGCTGCTGATGCGCGGCGAGCCGAAAACCGACGTCGACTTCATTTCCACCAGCGGTTTCAACTGAATTACAGGAGCAGGGCATGAACGAGTCCCCAAAACAGGCGCAGCGCGAATCGATCATCTTGCGTGTGCTGTGGATGCTGGTGTTCCTACTGGTATGGCAACTGGCCGAGCTGCTGCTGGGTGGCCTGGTGGTGGTGCAACTGGTGTACCGGCTGATCTACGGCGCACCCAGTGCCAGCCTGATGAACTTCGGCGACAGCCTGAGCCAGTTTCTGGCCCAGATCGGTCGCTTCGGCAGTTTCCACACCGACCAGAAGCCCTGGCCGTTCGCCGACTGGCCCACCCCGCGCGCGCCGGAAGGCGAAGCCGCCCACAGCGTGCCGCCTGCGCCACACCCGGCGCGTGACGAAGAGCCCAAGCTGTGAGGCTGTGGGTACTGCGCCACGGTGAAGCCGAGCCCCGCGCCAACAGCGACGCCGAACGCCGGCTGACCGCCCACGGTCGCGAGCAGGTGCTGCGCAGTGCCGCCCAGTTGCTCGGCTGCGCGCCGCAGGTGATCCTGGCCAGCCCCTATGTACGCGCGCAGCAGACCGCTGCGCTGGTCCACGAGGCGCTGGGTTTGGACAAACCGGTGCAGACCGTGCCCTGGCTCACCCCCGAAAGCGACCCGCAGCAGGTCATCGCCGAGCTGGACAGGCTGGGGGTGGAGCAGGTGCTGCTGGTCAGCCATCAACCGCTGGTGGGCACGCTGGTGTGCCTGCTCGAGCATGGCCACCGCAAGGACCCTGCACCCATGGGCACCGCCAGCCTCGCCGAACTCGACGGCGACCACCCCCTGGCCGGGCTGATGACACTGCGCAGTCTCACTCCCCCCTGATCGCCAACCACGACAAGGAATGCTGCATGAGCCTCTGGAAAACCCAACCCGATATCGACCAGCTCAACGCCCGCCAGAAAGGCACCATCGGCGAAGTGCTGGATATTCGCTTCGAAGGCTTCACCGACGACTCCCTGAGCGCCAGCATGGTCGTCGACCAGCGCACCCACCAGCCGTTCGGCCTGCTGCACGGCGGCGCCTCGGTGGTGCTGGCCGAGAGCGTCGGCTCCATGGCCAGCTACCTGTGTATCGACACCACGCGCTTCTATTGCGTGGGCCTGGAGATCAACGCCAACCACCTGCGCGGTGTGCGCAGCGGGCGCGTCACGGCCACTGCCCGGCCCGTGCACATTGGCCGAAGCACCCATGTGTGGGACATCCGCCTGAGCACCGAAGACGGCAAGCTCAACTGCATCTCGCGCCTGACCATCGCCGTCATCGCGCTGGGCGACAACCCACCGGCGACCTGATATTTCTACCAGTTGTTGCCCATGCGCTGCCTTGCTAGCGTGCCCCCAGGACCCATCGGGGGCGCGAACAGGAGTTTGGCGATGAACACACCGGATCCGGAAATGGCAGGCTCGGCCTACTTCTACGACATCGTGCGCCAGGTCGAGCGTGCCCAGGCGCTGGATTTTGCCGAGTACAACGTGCTCAAGGACAGCGCCGAGGCCAAGCTCGACGAGTTGATGCGACGCCTGGAGGGGCTGCGTGAGCTCAGACAATTGCGCGAGACGGGCCGCCTGATGGGGCATCAGTTGCAGGCCACCTGCCTGGCACTGCGCCGGGCCGAACTGAGCCGCGAGCACAAGCGCAAGGCACGTGATGCGCTCGAGTACCAGTTGCTGTACCTGCAGGCCTGCCTGCGCCGTTCGATCGCCAGCTTCGACGCGAATTGACCTGATCGTCGTGCTCCCTGGCCTGTACGGATGTTGCCGGGTGTTGCCGCGGCGGGGAAAATGGCCCGATTCCCCTTCGCGGACAGGCGACCATGACGCAGCAGATCTTCTTCGCCCATGCCAACGGCTTCCCCTCGGCCACCTACGGCAAGCTGTTCGCTGCGCTGGCCCCCGATTATCACGTCACCCACCTGCCGCAGCACGCGCACGACCCGCGCTTTCCGGTCAACGACAACTGGCAGAACCTGGTCGATGAACTGATCCATCACCTGGAGCAGCAGCCCGAGCCGGTGTGGGGGGTAGGGCACTCGCTGGGCGGGGTGCTGCACCTGCACGCGGCGATGCGCTGCCCGCAGTACTACCGTGGGGTGGTGATGCTCGATTCGCCGGTGCTGACCCGAGCCGACGAGTGGCTGATCCAGCTGGCCAAGCGCTTTGGCTTCATTGACCGCATCACCCCGGCCGGCCGCACCCTGGGACGCCGCGAGGCGTTCGCCGACCGCGAGAGCGCCCGGGCCTACTTCACCGGCAAGGCGCTGTTTCGACAGTTCGACCCCGACTGCTTCGAGGCTTATCTGGAACATGGCCTGCAGGACGAGGGCGAGCAGTTGCGCCTGCGCTTCGACCCGGCCACCGAGATCAGCATCTATCGCAGCCTGCCCCACGTAAGCCCCGGCCCGGCCCGCCAGCTGACGCTGCCGCTGGCGATGGTGCGTGGCAGCCAGAGCCGCGTGGTACGCCGCCACCACGCGCATGCCGTGCGCAGCATGCCCAGGGGCGAGTTCCACAGCCTGCCGGGCGGGCACATGTTTCCGCTGGAGCGCCCGCATGACACCGCGAGCCTGATCAAGGGCCTGTTCGATCGCTGGCAGGAGGCGGTGCAATGAGTGGCGTGGAGGAAGTGCGCCTGAACCTGGGGCACATCGAACTGGCAGCGCACCTGTTCGGCCCGCAGCAGGGCATCCCGGTAATCGCCCTGCATGGCTGGCTCGACAACGCCAACACCTTCGCGCGCCTGGCGCCCCGGCTGCATGGGCTGCGCATCGTGGCACTGGACCTGGCCGGGCATGGCTATTCAGACCATCGGCCGGTGGGCGCCGGCTACGCGCTGTGGGACTACGCCCACGACGTGCTGCGGGTAGCCGAGCAACTGGGCTGGCAACGGTTTGCCCTGCTCGGGCACTCGCTGGGGGCGATTATCTCGGTGATCCTGGCCGGTGCCTTGCCCGAGCGGGTCACCCGCCTGGCGCTGATCGACGGGGTGATCCCGCCCGGCGCCGGCCCCCAGGACACGGCCGAGCGCATGGGCATGGCCTTGCAGGCGCAGTTGCGCCAGGGCGGCAAGGGCAAGACCGTCTACCCGACCCTGGAGCTGGCGGTGCAGGCGCGCATGCAGGGCATGGTCGCGGTCACCCGCGAGGCCGCCGAGCTGCTGGCCCAGCGCGGCCTGATGCCGGTGCCGGGTGGCTACACCTGGCGCAGCGACAGCCGCCTGACCCTGCCGTCGCCGCTGCGCATGAGCGAAGAACAGGCACTGACCTTCGTGCGCCGCATCGCCTGTCCGACCCAACTGGTGGTGGCCGCCGACGGCATGCTGGCGCGCAACACCCCCCTGCTCGAGCAGCTACCCTTCAAGCTGGAACAGCTGCCGGGCGGGCATCACCTGCACCTGAACGACGAGTCGGGCGCCAGCCTTGTTGCAGACTGTTTCAATCGCTTCTTTGCCATTTCTTGACTTGCGGCGGGCAACTGTCGAGGCTTGGCGGGTTGAACAGGGAGACAACCATGACCAAGCGCGACACCGTTGCACCTTTTTTCGCCATCGAGGCCCTTAGCGCCATGGCCCGCCAATGAGTATTTCGCGTCTGATTCGAACAGGCCTTGCCGGCCTGGCCGTGCTTGCCAGCACGCCACTGATGGCCGATCAACTGCCGATTCCGGTGGATGCCAAGGTAGTGGGCCAGACCAGTGCGCAGGAACTGGAGCAGGAACAGGAGCGGGTGTACCCCCTCGGTTCGCTGCGCAAGATCAGCAATGTGGTACGCATGGAGGGCAAGGTCGAGGGCCGCGGCAAGGTCAGCTATGCCACCTACCAGCTGCCGGCCGAGCGCAGTGCCAACGAAGCCTTTACCGCCGCCCGCGAAGCCTTGCAGACCGCAGGTGGCTACCCGCTGTTCTGGTGCCAGGGGCAGGACTGCGGTGAAAGCAGCCTGTGGTCGGCGCAGCTGGCCGGGCGATTCAACCTGACCGGTGCCGACAATCAGCAGGCGTTCATTCTGTTGCGCCGCTCCGGCGCCTCCAGCGACACCCTGGTTGCGCTGTACAGCATCACCAAGGGCAATCGGCGCGCGTACCTGCATGTCGAGGAGTTCGTGGCCAACGCACCGCTGGGCGAGGTGTTGCCCACGCCGGCCACCGTGCAGCGCGAACTGCTGAGCACCGGCAAGCTCGACTATGCCGACCTCAAGGGCGAACCGCAGCCGGCCTGGGTCAACCTGCTGTCGCGCAGCCTCAACCTGAACAGTACCTTGCGCGTGACCCTGACCGGCGCCCAGGCCGAGGCCTGGCGCGAGCAACTGGTCAAGGCCGGGGTGCGCGCAGCACGGCTTGAAGTGGGTACGCAGCCGGCTGCCGGGCTGCATGTCGAACTGATCCGCTGACCGGGGCCGCTATGCTCAACAATGATCGCCTGCTGGTGCAGATCATCCTTATCGGCCTGCTGGGGGCCGGTCTGTGGGTCATGGCCCCGTTCATTTCCGCGCTGCTGTGGGGGGCGATCCTGGCCTATGCCAGCTGGCCGCTGATGCGCCTGCTCACGCGCGTGCTCGGCGGGCGCGAAACCCTCGCGGCGAGTGTACTGACGGGCGTGTGGATGCTGCTGGTGGCATTGCCGCTGGTGTGGCTGGGCTTCAACCTGGCCGACCATATTCGTGATGCCACCGCGTTCGTGCGCGACGTGCAGGTCGACGGCCTGCCCGATGCGCCTGCCTGGCTAGGCGGCATACCCTTCGTGGGGGAGCGCCTGGTCGGCTTCTGGGACACCCTCGACCAGCAGGGCGCGGCCATGCTGGCGGCGATCAAGCCACACCTGGGGCAGGTGGGCAACTGGTTGCTGGCCCGCAGTGCGCAGATCGGCGGCGGGATTCTCGAACTGACCCTGAGCCTGGTGTTCGTGTTCTTCTTCTACCGTGACGGGCCGCGGCTGTCGGCCTTCGTGCTGCGCCTGCTGAACCGCCTGATCGGCGAGCGCGCCGAATACTACCTGGACCTGGTGGCTGGCACCGTGCAACGGGTGGTCAACGGCGTGATCGGCACCGCAGCGGCGCAAGCCCTGCTGGCGCTGATCGGCTTCCTGATCGCCGGGGTGCCGGGCGCGCTGGTGCTGGGCCTGGTGACCTTCCTGCTCAGCCTGATCCCAATGGGGCCGCCGCTGGCCTGGGTGCCGGCCACCGCATGGCTGGCGTGGCAGGGCCAGTACGGCATGGCGGTGTTCCTGGGGATCTGGGGCACGTTCATCATCAGTGGCGTGGACAACGTGCTCAAGCCCTACCTGATCAGCCGGGGCGGCAACCTGCCGCTGGTGATCGTGCTGCTGGGGGTGTTTGGCGGGTTGCTGGCGTTCGGCTTCATCGGCCTGTTCATCGGCCCCACGCTGCTGGCAGTGGCCTACAGCCTGCTGCTGGACTGGACCCGCAGCGAGCCGCAGCACCCGCCGCGGGCCTGATCGCACCGGCCTGGCTGGCCGGGCCGCCCTTGCCAGGCGCCGGCCCTGCCGGCCAACGGGGCGTCCCAGCCATGCCGATTCGCTCTCTTTACGCATTCTTTATACCCAACCCTCGCTAGCCCTCTCGCCCCTTTACGCCTGTCTCTTATACACATCTCCGAGCCCACGAGACCGTACTAGATCT
>OLII01000111.1_pt1 | contig 29970 bp, 20 predicted proteins | sample 1609481 | NCBI WGS metagenome assembly OLII01 (sample SAMN05416859, study PRJEB24817) | seawater metagenome | isolation source: Sea water | place: Canada:Atlantic | collected 2013-11 | reverse complement strand
TCTACACAGAGTAGATCGTCGGCAGCGTCAGATGTGTATAAGAGACAGTCACTGGTGCTGTGGGCATCGAACGGGTAGCGCTGCTGGATCGACTCACCGTAGAAGCCGTACAGCTCGCTCTGGTAGCGCTCGTTGACGTACTGGTAGGCATCGTTGAGTACCAGCCGCCAGCTGTCTTCGGCCAGCAGGTTGAACCAGCCATTGAGCGGTCGCGGCAGACGCCCGGAGGCGTTGCGCAGGGCGCTGAGCGCATCGCGCTGGCCCCCCATGCGGGTCTTGGCAAGCTCGAAGGCCATCTGCTCCGGCTGGCTGGCGCGCGCGAGGCCGGCCATCTGCAGTTGCAGGTCGTTGAGCGCCTGCAGCGCCGGGGTGAGGTCGGCGGAGGGGCCATTGTTTTCGTCGAGCAGCCGATGCAGGGCTTCGAAACGCCGCTGCAGGGACTTCTTCGCGGTGTCGGGCAGCGGCTTGGCCGTCACGGCGGGCTTGCTCGCCAGGGCGCCCTGGACCTTGCCGGCCACGGCGACCGCCGTGTTGGCCTTCTTGCCCAGCTTGACCCCCTTGGCCGGGTCGCTGGCCGGTGCCTCGGCGGGCTCATCGGTGCTGCCCGGCACGGGCTCGAAACGGGTGTTGTCGCGCACCTGCACCAGCAGTTGAAGTACCGGCGAGTTGGCCGAGGTGAGCCCGGCAAGCTGATCGGCGCCCTCGCCGGCATCGCCGAACGGTTGCAGGCCGACCTGGCCGACAGCCTCGCTCCAGTGGTTGGCGTAGTCGCGAAAGTACAGCTGTTCCAATCCTACCAGCAGGCGGCGCATGTCCATGTCGCTGATGCCGCTGCCCTCACCCAGGACCCAGTTGTCACGCAGCAGCTCGCTGACCAGGGTCGAGCCCTGTACCGAGAAATACTGCTCGTAGCCCTGCTGGGTGTAAAACCCCGGAATCACGTAGTCGGTGCCGAAAAACAGCCCGCCCTGGGGGCCCAGGTGCTGGCTGAGGCGGTAGTCGGGCAGGCTGCTGGCCTGCTCGCGCAGTACCCGGTACACCACGTTGACCAGCGATTCGCTGCGCAGCACCTTGCGTGCCTGGGCCACCAGTTGCGGGTCCAGCGGGTAGCTGAATGGCAGTTGCAGCAGGCGTTCGAAATGCCCGTTGAGCCCGTTTTGCACCGCCGTGTTGCCCGCGTAGCGGCGCGACCAGTCAGCGGCTACCCACTCCTGCAGCCAGGCGGCTTCGCGGCGGTCGGGCATGCTCAGCATCAGGTAGGCACGCAGGCTGTTGAGCAGGCGCTCACGGTCGCGCAGGTTGCCACGTATCTGCCCTTCGAGCTGTTTGGCCACCCGCGGCAGCAGTTGGGTGTGCAGGTCCTGTTCGTAGGCACTGCGAAGCAACGGATTGCTCTGCTCGCCCTGGTACAGGCCCAGGCGCTCATGCAGTGACGCATCACCCGAAGGCGGGAATACCTGGGTCGCGGCATAGCTGCTGTCCAGCGGCTTGAGCGCGGCCATGGCATCGCTTTGCGGGGTCAGCGCTGCACGCTGCCCGGCCCACACCTGACCGAGCCCGCGCAGTTGCTCGAGGCGGTCGTGGTTGGCACTGAAACCGCCCGCCCACAGCAACCCGCAGCACACCAGTACGCCCAGCGCGCCGACATACAGTGCGCGCTGCCCCCAGTCGATGCGTCGCCGCTCGCGCTGGTCGAGGCCGGCCAGGTCGGCCTCGGGGAAGATGACCCGGCTGAGCAGGTGATGGATGAACCGCGAACGCCCGCTGCGCAAGGTGGGTAGCACCGTGCTGGGCAGGCCCAGGCTGGCCCCGATGCTGGCGGTGTCCGGGTCCAGCTGCTGGACAAGGTGCGGCGCACTGGTGAGGTAGAACCCGCGAAGCTGGCTGGCGCGCTGGTAGCGATTGCCGGTGAAGGCGATGTCGACGAACAGGCACAGTTGCTCGCCGATCTGCGCCAGCTGGTGCGGGAAGTCGAGGATGCGCGCGCGCCGCTGTGTATCGCGCTCGTGGTGCATGCGCATGATCACCTGGCTGTTGAGGCGCCGCAGCAGCGCCTCGAAGGCCTGGCGCAGCACGGCCACATCGGTGCCGTTCTGCGCCTTGGTGAAGGTGCTGCCCAGTACCTGGTCGCTTTCTTCACGGCTGAGCTGGTCGAAGAAATCGTCGAAGCCCTGCAACTGGTCGGCCTTGCTCAGCACCAGGTACACCGGCACCTGGACATGCAGGGTCTGCTGGATTTCCTGCAGTCGCGCATGGACCTGGCGCGCCAGGTTTTCCAGGCCCTTCTCGTCGCCACTGCGCAGCAGCTCGACCGGCACGCTGACCAGCACGCCGTTGAGCGGCCGGCTGCGGCTGCGTCGACGCAGCAGGTTGAGCAGGGTACGCCAGGCACTGGCGTCGACCTCGGCGGTTTCCTGGGTCAGGTAGCGTCCGGCGGTGTCGATCAACACCGCGTGGTCGGCAAAATACCAGTCGCAATGGCGCGTACCGCGGGTGTCGCGGGTGAGTTGGCGGTCCAGTTTGTTGAGCGGAAACTCCAGGCCGGAAAAGTCCAGCAGGCTGGTCTTGCCACTGCCCTGGGGGCCGATCAGCAAGTACCAGGGCAGGTCGTTGCGCCAGCGCTCGCTGCGCCCGCCATACAGGCTCGAGCCCTTGAGCGTACGCAACGCCTCGCTGAAGCGGCTGCGCAGCTCCTTGTGGTCCTCGTCGATGCGCGCTTCACGGCGCAGGCGTTCCTGGCCGTCCTCGCTCTCTTCGACAGCCTTTTTCTGCACCCCGGCGCGCCAGCTGGCGAACACCATGCCCAGCCCCCAGCACAGGAACAGCGCACTGATGGTCAGCAGGCGCGAGGTGGCCGAGGCCCAGAAGCGGTGGTCGTCGACTGCCAGCAGCGGCCCCACGAACCACACCAGCAGTACCAGCGACAGCACCAGCAACAGCGTCCATACCCACGTCTTGCGCAAAAAATCGCCGACTTTCTTGAAGAAGTTTTTCATCACACGTCCCTGTTCTACTGCTGCGCCTGGACCGTTTCCGGGTCAAGCTGCTGAAAAGGTTGCAGCACGGCCTCGCGCTGCTCGCCCAACACCCAGGCGAACCCCGAATACATCACCACCAGGCAGATCAGCGCGAACAGCGTGACCATCCACCACGGCACCACCCGCACCAGGCTGCGACGCTGGTCGTTGAGCCCTTCCCACTGCGGCGAAAGTTCGCGCGGAGCATCCCCGCGCAGTTGCCGCACCTGGCGGAACAAGGCGTCGCGAATCCCTTCGAGTTCGAGCATGCCGCGTACCATCACGCGGTACTTGCCCTCGAACCCCAGCGACAGGCACAGGTACATGAGCTCCAGCATCGGCAGGTGCTTGACCGGGTTCTTCGACAGACGATCGAGCAGCTGGAAGAACTTCTCGCCACCGAAGGTCTCGTTGTGAAAGGTGCTGAGCAGGCTCATCTGCGCCCACTCGCTCTCGTTGCCCCAGGAGGTGGTGACCACGGCCTCGTCGAGCACCGAGCACAGCACGTAGCGCGCGGTCATCACCTGGCTGGGCTCGGCGCCGTTGTGCAGCGCATGGGCCTCGAACAGCTTGATGCCATGGGTGAGGGTCTGGTTGAGGGCGTCGAGATCTTCGCGGCTGTCGCTGTGCTTGAGCCGCACCACGTGCGAGAGCAGGTCCGAGGCGGCTGCCACCAGGGTGTTGAGGCTGATGTTGATGGCCTCGGCCGGGCCCAGGCGGGCCGAGTAGATCATCCGGTCTTCCAGTTGCTCCAGGCGCGGCGTGGCCAACCCATCGGTCAGCGGAACCTGCCTGGGCGCCTGGCCCTGGCGGTCCACCAGCACGGTCTTGTCGTCCTGACGGTGTTCGATGTCCTTGTGCATGCGGTCAGTTCCTGATGGCCCAGAATTTCAGTTCGAGCTCGGCGAACTCGCCCGAGACGTGGAAGGCAAAACCACCGGAGCGCTCCAGCAGGGCCTGGTCTTCGGCGTTGAATTCGAGCAGGAAGTAGGTCTTGTTGGAATGGAACGGGATCTGCCGCGGCGCCACCGGCAACGGCACCACCTTGATGCCAGGCAGGTGCAGGTTGACCAGTTGCCGGATACGTTCCACCGGGCCGACCTTGAGGTGCGAGGGCAGGCGCGTGCGCAGGGTCTCGCTGTCGCAGTTGGCGCTGGCGGCCAGTACGAACGAGGCCGAGGCGAGCAGCGTCTGGTCGTGCACGGCGGCCACCAGGATGCCGTACTGGCGGGTTTGCAGGTCCAGTTCGATGGCGTGCTGTTCCAGCACCATCGACAGCACCTCGCGTATGCCGTCCATCAGCCGGCGAAAGCTCGCGCCCTGGTCGCTGTGCTGATAACGGCTGTCGGTACGCGGGCGCTTGGTGTCGCTGGCAAAGGTCGCCAGGTCCCCCAGCATGGTCAGCAGGGTGCGGTACAGCTCCTCGGGGTGCAGCTGGTCCAGGCCCAGGTAGTGACGCAGCAGCAGTTCGGTGCGATTGATCAGTTGCAGCATCATGAAGTCGCCCACCTCCGCGCCGCCGACCTTGCCGTTGGAACGGATGCGCTCGGCAATGGTGTCGCCACGGTGGCCGAGCATGCTGATCACCTCCTTGAGGCACGACAGCAGGTAGCTTGAAGCATGGGTGTGAATGAAGGTCGGCACGAACTCGGGGTCCAGGCTGATCACGCCGTCCGGGGTGGTGTCGAGCACGGCGCACAGCTTGAGCTTGACGTAGGCCTGATCGCCCTGCTGCTCGCCCAGCAGCAGGCGAAAGTCCGGCCGTGCACAGCTGATGTCGCTGTTGATGTCGTCACCGGCGTTGGAGTCGCTGACCGGGGTTTCGTAGGCGATATAGCGCGCCAGCACATCGGACTGCTCCAGTCGCCGGGTCTCGATGTGGTTGCCGGTCACCAGCGGCAGTGCCAGGTACACCGGCGTGTTGCCGGTGTTGGGCGGTATGTCCAGGGCCAGCGGCTCGATGTTGCTGCTGAGTTCGAACAGGCTGCCGTCGGGCAGCACGCCGCTGGCCTGGCTGACCACCAGCTTGCCCATGCTCAGGAACTGCTGGTCGATCTCCAGGCTGAGAAAACCCCAGTTGTAGCTGCCCAGCAGCTGGGTGCGGGTTTTCATCTGGTAGTCGTAGTAGCGATCGTTGTGCTGGAAGTGCTGCGGGCGCAGCAGCATGCCTTCCTGCCAAATGACTTTGTGCACATGCATGATCAGTTTTCCGTCCGGGCCAGTGTGGCGTTGCTGTTGCGAATGCCGGCCTGGTCCAGCGTCAGGCTGGCGCTGTTGAGTGCCTGCGGGGTGATCTGGACCACGTAGCGCCACTGGGTCTGCTCCAGGTCGCGGTAGGCCGCCAGCACGCCGACGTAGCGGCTGCCAGGTTCCACGCTCAGGCGCAGCGTCACGTGCTCACCGGGGCGCAGCTCCAGCTCTTCGCTGACCACCAGGTCTGGCGCCAGGGATTCCTTGGCCCGCTCGTACAGGCTGAAGAAGTCGGCATGCTCGAAGGCCACCGGGTGCTTGAGTTCGAACAGGCGCACCACGATCGGCGAGGGCCGGCCATTGAGGTCCGGGTTGAGCTGGTCACCGGCGTCGAGGGTCAGTTGCAGCTTGGTCAGTTCCGAGTACGGCGACAGCGCGGAGCAACCGGCCAGCAACAGCGCCAGCGCCATCAGGCCGGTGGAGATAAAGGTCTTGCAGCGCAGCATGGGGATCATCCTTGAGCGTCGGTGTGAAGGGTGCCGATCAGGCGAACCTGTTCGGCGTAGGCCTGGGCGAAGTCGCGCGCCAGCAGGCGCTCGCTCCATTCATCGTCCTGGCCAAGGGCCTGGTGGTAGCGCACGTAGGCGCGCCACTGGCTGCCGGCAGTCCGCAGCAGCGGTGCCCGGCCGCGCTCGAACTGCAGGCCCAGCTGACGTGGCGAAAAGTGCTCAAACACACCCTGCAGCGCAGCGCGACAGGCCGTCAGCATCGCCACCTGATGCGCCTGCAGGTCGCGGTAGGCCTGGGTCAGTGCCTGGCTCGCAGGGAGCTGGCCGGGCGCGGGCGGGTGCAGCAACAGGCCCAGCGCCTGGCCGGCATCGGCGCTCGACTTCAACGGGTTGTGGCTGGCGCGGTGGGAGGTGGTCAGGGCCAGGCGCAACTCGTTCTTCAGTTCGCTGCGGGTGCGCAGGCTTTGCTGCACGCCGCCGATGCTCTGCTTGAGCAGGCCGGCCGCCTTGATCGCCAGGGCTTCACGGGCGCCAGGGTCGAGCCCGCCCAGATCGACCCCGAGGGCGGTACCAAAGGCTGCCCAGAACCGTTCGTTACATGCAGGTGCCGGCGGCGCCTGTGGTTCATCGTCGGGTTCGGGCTGCGCCACCAGGTTGGGTACCAGCAGGCTTTCCATGTCTATGCGCGCGTAGTCGGGGCGCTGGCGGGCCACCGGTGCAACCGTGTCGAGTGCACTCAGTGCGTCGAGGGGCGAAGGCTCGACGTCCTGCTGGTCGAGGGCATGGAACGGGTCCAGCTCAAGAAAGGCGTCGTCAGGGATGATGCTGCCCGCGGCGCTGGGCAGGCCGACCTCGACATCGGCTGCGGTGCGGGTGACCAGGCGCGCGCGCACCTCGAAACCGCCCAGCAGGTACACGCTGTCCTGCTCGATTCGCTGCGCCTGCCCCTTGCGCAGCTGCGCACCGCTGCGCCCGTCGCGGGTGCCGTTGCTGCTGATGTCGGTGAGGAAGAACACGCCCTCCTGACAGGTGACCAGCGCATGTCGCTTGGAGACATGCCGCTGCGGGTCGCTGATGACCCAGTCGCACGCCTCGTCGCGCCCGATCACGCCGCCTGCACGGGTGAAGGTCTTGCTGCGTCCCTGCGTTTCAAGAACCAGTTCCATGTTGATGCTCCTTGCACTCACTTGCCGCGGTTGGCTGCCTGCGGATCGCCCAGCGGGCGATAGGTGTCGTCGTTGAATTTGTAATTGCCGCTACAGCCGCCCAGGCCGCTGAGCACGATCAGCGCCAGCAGCAAGGCGGGCCAGTGACGAACAGACATTTGCAGATCTCCATCGGTGGGCATTGCACGGGGCGCCGCCCGCCGGGGGCAGCGCACGGTTGTAAGGGAAAATGCAGCATTGCTCGCCATGGCCGCTCAACCTTCGAACTCGCCAAGGTTGATGTTCAGCCGCCCCAGGCGGTACAGCAGGGTGCGCCGCGGCAGGCCCAGCTCGCGTGCGGCCAGGGTCTGGTTGCCGGCGTTCTTGCGCAGGCAGTCGAGCAGCCAGTGGCGCTCCACGTTTTCAAGGCGGTCACGCAGGTTCAGCCCGCTGTCCCCCGACGGTACTTCGCTGGCCGGGGCAACATGCTCAGGCAGCAGGCACTCGCCGTCGCACAGCAACACCGCGCGCTCCACCAGGCCCTTGAGTTCACGCACGTTGCCCGGCCAGGCGAGCCCGTCGAGGTAGGCCAGTGCCGCCGGCGACCACTGCAGGGGCTTGCGCCCCAGAAACTCGCAGGCCTTGGCAGAGAAATGCCGGGCCAGCACTGGCACATCGCCGCCGCGCTGACGCAGGGCCGGCAACTCGATGGGGAACTGCGCCAGGCGGTAGTACAGGTCTTCACGAAAGCGCCCTTCGCTGACCAGCACCGCCAGGTCGCGGTGGGTGGCGGCGATGATGCGCACATCGATGGTGTGGGTGTCGTTGGAACCCAGCGGGCGGATCTCGCCCTCCTGCAGCACGCGCAGCAGCTTGGCCTGCAGCGACAGCGGCATGTCGCCGATCTCGTCGAGCAGCAGGGTGCCGCCGTGGGCGGCATCGAACAGGCCAGGGCGGTCGCGCAATGCGCCGGTGAAGGCGCCCCGGCGATACCCGAACAGTTCGCTCTCCAGCAGGTTCTCCGGCAGGGCCGCACAGTTCTGCACCACGAACGGCCGGGTACCGCGCGGGCCGTAGTCGTGAATCGCCCGGGCCACGACCTCCTTGCCGGTGCCGGTCTCGCCCAGCAGCAGGACGGTGTAGGGGCTGTGCAGCACCTTGCTGATCAGCTGGTAGGCCTGGCGCATCGCGGCGCTGTTGCCGATCAGCCCGTAGTCGGTGGCGCCGGCGCGCGTGGCGGGCAGCGGCGCCGGCGCCACCTCGGGCTGGTGCAGGCGTTGCAGCAACTCCATTTGCACCAGCACGAACGCCCCCAGCTGTCCCAGCGACTGGGCAAAGCCGCCCAGGTCGACGCTGGTACGGCTGGCACACAGCAGCAGGCCGGCGATGGCCTGCTGCGGGTTGAGCAGCGGTACGCACAGCAGCGACTGCCAGGGGCTGTGCAGCACCGGCAGGAAACTGGTGTCGAGCAGGCTGGCGGGCAGGTCGGCAAGGCTTACCGAACGGTTCTGGCACAGCGCGAACTGCAGCAGTTGCTCGCCGTTGTAATCCACCGGCACGCTGGCGGCAGCACGCGGCTGCAAGGCCCCGCCCAGCCATTCGGCGGCAAGGCTCAGCGAAGTGTGGGTGGCATCGAGCAGGTACAGCTGACTGAGTTCGCAACCGCTGAGCTCGGCCACCGCCTGCACGAAGCGCTCCTGCAGCGCGGGTTCCCGGCCCGTACGCGACAGGCTGGCGAAGTGCGTCAACAGGGCTTCGGCATAGCGCAAGGGCTGCGGCACGTGGGTGAACATCACCCCCACCTCAGGCAAACTCGCACCTCACGCCCGTATCGCCAGCGAGCGTGGCATGCACCTGCTGCAACGACTCCCCGGCCGCCATCGCTGCCAGCAGCCGGTCAGCCACCTGCGGCATCAGGTGCAGGTCGAGCAGGTGGTCGATCAGCCGCGCGCCGCTGTCGCCCTGGGTGCAACGCTCGGCCAGGTGCTCGACCAGCGCCGGGGCATAAGTGAAACCCAGTTGCCGGCGCAGCAGCCGCTGGCCAAAGCGCTGCAGCTTGATCTCGACCAGCTCGCGCAGCACCGGGCCGCTCACCGGGTAGTACGGCACCACACGCATGCGCGCCAGCAAGGCCGGTTTGAAATGCCTGCTCAAGGCGGGCCGTATGGCCTGTTCCAGTTGCTCGGCAGAGGGCCGTTCGGCGCCTTGGCAAAGGCTCGCGATCTGCTCGCTGGCCAGGTTGGAGGTCATCAGGATCAGGGTGTTGCGAAAGTCGATTTCGCGCCCCTCGCCGTCGTTGGCCACGCCCTTGTCGAAGATCTGGTAGAACAGGTTCAGCACGTCCGGGTCGGCCTTCTCGACCTCATCCAGCAGCACTACGGAATAGGGCTTCTGGCGCACCGCCTCGGTGAGCATGCCGCCCTCGCCATAGCCGACGTAACCGGGCGGCGCGCCGATCAGCCGCGACACGGTGTGCTTCTCCTGGAACTCGGACATGTTGATGGTGGTGATGAAGCGCTCGCCGCCATACAGCAGGTCGGCCAGGGCCAGGGCCGTTTCGGTCTTGCCCACGCCACTGGGCCCCACCAGCAGGAACACCCCGACCGGCGCATCGGGCTTTGCCAGGCCGGCTGCGTTGGCCCGCATCGAACGGTCCAGGGCCTGCACGGCCTGCTCCTGACCACGGATGCGCGCACGCAGGTCTTCGGCAAAACGCATGATCCTGGCGTTGTGCTCGCGGGCCAGTTGCTCCAGCGGCACGCCGGTCCAGGCACTGATCACTTCGGCCACCAGGCGCGGGCACACTTCGAAGCTGACCAGGCGCTCTTCGGCCTGCGCCGCTTCCAGCAGGCTGCGGGTGGTCTCCAGGCTGGCCTGCAGTACGGCCACGTCATCCCGTGCATTGCCCTGCTCGCGGGCTTCGGCCAACTGCCGGCGCAGGTCCAGCACCTGCTCGGCCAGCGTGCGCTGCTGTTCCCAGCGCACCTGCACGGCCTGCTGGTCGGCCTGGTCGCTGCGCAGTTGCGCCTGCAACAGGTGCAGCGCCTCTTGGTCGATGCCCACGCCGGCTTCGGCGTCGCGCTGCTGCGCCTGCACCTGCCGCTCGCCCTCGGCCAGCGAGGCACGCAGGCGTTCCAGGCGTTGCGGCGCGGCGGCCAGGCTGATGCGCACCCGGGCACAGGCGGTGTCGAGCACATCGACCGCCTTGTCCGGCAACTGTCGCCCGGCCAGGTAGCGCGCCGACATGTGCGCCGCCGCCACCACCGCATCATCGCGCAGGTAGATACCGTGACTCTTCTCATACACCTGGGCCAGGCCGCGCAGGATGGTCACCGCCTCGTCCGCTGTCGGCTCGTGCAGTTGTACCGGCTGAAAGCGCCGGGCCAGGGCCGGGTCCTTCTCGAAGTACTTCTTGTACTCGCTCCAGGTGGTGGCGGCGATGGTGCGCAGCTCGCCCCGCGCCAGTGCAGGCTTGAGCAGGTTGGCCGCATCCGAACCGCCGGCGTTGCCGCCCGCACCGATCAGGGTGTGGGCTTCATCGATAAACAGGATGACCGGTCGGGGCGCGGCCTTGACCTCGTCGATCACGCCCTTGAGGCGTCGCTCGAACTCGCCCTTGACGCTGGCGCCGGCCTGCAGCAGGCCCATGTCCAGCGCCAGCAGCTCTACCCCGCGCAGTGCCGGCGGCACTTCGGCGGCGGCAATGCGCAGCGCCAGGCCCTCGACGATGGCGGTCTTGCCCACACCGGCCTCGCCCACCACGATGGGGTTGTTCTTGCGCCGCCGGGCAAGGATGTCGATCATCTGGCGCAGCGCTTGATCGCGGCACAGTACCGGGTCGAGTCGGCCGTCGCGGGCCTGCTGCGTGAGGTTGTGGGTAAAGCGCTGCAGCATCGACTCGCCCTGCCCGCCCGCGGCACCCTGCGCTGCAACCGGCCGGGACGCCAGGGCGAAGCCCTTGAGGCGCTCGATGTTCAGGCGGGCCAGCAGCGGCTGGTAATGGCTGCCGGCATAGCGCACGGGGTTGCGCAGCAGCGCCAGGATCAGCGCAGCCTGTTCGACCTGGCTGCTGCCCAGTTCGAGGTTGGCCACCAGCAGCGCATCCTGCAGCCACTGCACCAGTTCGGGGGCGAACACCGGGTTGCGCGAAGCGCTGTGTTCAAGCTGCACCTGCAAGGTGGCACGCAGTTCGCCCGGCGCCACGTCGGCGTCGTGCAAGGCCCGTTCAAGAAGGCCTTCGGGGCGATCGAGCAATTCCAGCAGCAGGTCCTCGACCAGGATCCTGCTGCCGCCACGTGCCACGCAACGTTCGGCGCAGCGCTCCAGGTCACGACGGGTGTCGGCGTCCAGCGCCTGGATGAGTTGTTGCAGGTCTACGGTGATCATGTTCATCGGTCCTTAATGAATTTTGCTTCCCAGGGTCACCACGCCATCGGCGCGTTCGTGACCGAGCCAACTCGTCCATCCCAGACGGCAGGCGTTGTCCTGGCCGATACGCAGCTCGCGAATCTCTTCCTGGCGCAGCACCAGGCGGATGTCGTAGTCCAGCGGGTCGCGCAGGGTGAAACGCACCAGGGCACACAGCGGCTGATAGCCGAAGCCGATCGGCAGGAACTCGTGAAAGCGCTGCCAGTCGAGCTGGGTGATGTGGATGCGGAACTTGCCGTTGCGATCACGCACCCGCTCGCCCAGCACCACGTCCTCGCCCAGCAGGCTGTTGGCGCGCCCCAGGCGATTGCACTGCTCCTGCAGGATGACCACGCGACGTTCGATGCACTGCTCGATGACCAGCTGCGCATGCTTGAAGTAGTAGCGCAGCACCGCCTCGATCAATGCCGCCGAGTGGGCACGCAGGCTCAGCAGGCCCAGGTAGGGCAACAGGCGCTTCCAGTTCAGTTCGCGGGCCTCGCGAATGTGCTCGCCACCCAGCCCGATCAGGGCGAACAGCTGCGCCGAGAATGGGTCCATCGCCCCGCTCTGGAAGCGTGCGCGATAACGGTACTTGCGCCAGATGGGCAGCATCAGGCGCTGTAGCCGATGGTGGAACACGTCGAGAAACTGCCGGGTCGTGTTGCCGTCCTCGCCATCGCCCAGCGCCTGCTCCACGTAGAACGCCGGCAGCGGCGAGCTGGCGCCGCACAGGCCGATCAGGTTGAAGCGCAGGCGTGCGCGCATCTGCCCGCGGTCGTCGAAGAACTCGACGCGATCGACGTCGCTGCCCGGAAAGCCCAGGCTCGGATTGGCCTGGAACTCCAGCTGGTCGTACAGTTCCTCTTCGCTCAGGTGCGGATGGAACTCGCGCAGCCGGTCGATGACCAGCAGCACGGCCTGAAACAGCGAGTACTCGCGTATTGCGTGGCTCAGCCCGCTCAAAGCAGGGGCTGCAGGCCCATACGTGGTGTCCATTGGTACACCTCTCCCTGGGTACTTCTGACCCGCAACTCGTGGTACGAGTTGAGGCTGGCATAAAGGGCAAAGAACTCGTTGAGCACCGAGGCGAACACGAACAGGTCGCCTTCGCCGATGTAGCCTTGCGGGTCGATGGTCAGTTCGGTGCGCAGCCCGCGCAGGGGCAGGCCGCGATGCAGTCGGTCGACATGCTCGTGACGAATCGACTTGAGCCCGCCGAGCAGGCGCTTGCTGACCTTCTCGGCATGTTGGTCGTAGTAGCGCGGCAAGTCGTAGGTTTCCAGGATCACCTTGAGCGCATCAACGTTGGCCAGCGACAGGTAGTTGAGCGACATGTTGCTGATCAGCTTCCACAGGAAATCCCGGTTCAGGGGCGGCGCGTAGCTGGCCGTGACCGGGGTGATGTTGCGGAAGGTGAGAAACTCCGGGGTCTGCTCGGACGGCTGGTCGATATCACCCAGCTTGAGCCGGCGCGGCAGGTTCTGATTGGTGCAGGTGAGCTCGATGGACAGCGTCTCGTGGGTGCGGGTATCGCGTATTCCGAAGCTCAGGTAGGTGTCCAGGCCGTCATGCAACAGCGAGGAGCGCTGGCGAATGCTGTAGTGCGGGCTGGTCTGCGGCACGTCGAAACTGGGGTCGTGCTCGAACGACTCGAACGGCACATAGGCCTGGTAGCCCACGCCGCCGGGCTTCCAGCCGGTCACGCTGTGCACCGAGAACACACCGCAGTTCTCCAGGTCGTACTCGGCGGGCAGCAGCAGGTATTCGTCCTGCTTGCCATCCAGGCGAATCGGCAGGGCATCGTGCTGGAACAGGTTGGCGATAGGGGTGCAGTACAGCTTGACGTTGTCCAGCGTGGGGCGCATGCGCTGGATACCGCCCCTGCGGATGTCGAAACGTATCTCCAGCCCGCGCATCTGCTTGAGGGTTTCCGTGCCCAGGGACTTGAGTGCCTCCAGGCCGTCGAGGTCGACGAACAGGAACTTGTCCTGGAAGGCGAAGTACTCCTGCAGGTAGCGGTAACCGCGAAAGGTGTTCAGCGGGTAGGGAATCAGCGCTTCTTCCTCGGCGAAGCCGACCGGCTGGATACGGTTGCCAGCCAGGCGCACTGTCACGTTCTCGCCACTGGCGCGCACCAGCGGCTTGCCATCGCCCCCCAGTGGCACCAGCTCGATGCCTTCCACGTTGCGCAGCAGGCACAGGTAGAGCATCTGGCTGATGTAGCGCTCGCCTGCCAGGTGCAGGCGCAGGCGGCTCAGTTCCAGCTCGCCGACATGCCCGTCGCAGCTCATCTCCAGGCGCAGGCTGAGCAGCGCCCCATCACCCTTTACCGAGTAATTGAGCGCGGTGAGGTCCAGGGCCATGACATCGGTGGGGTAGCAGGTACGAAAACGGCAGCGCACCTCATCGATCGGCTGGCTCTCGACCGGTGTATCGCGCGCCACCCGCAAGGGCGGGCCGGACTGGCCCAGCGGGTCGAACTGCAGGATGCTGAACGCCGGCAGCGGGCGCATGTAGTTGGGCCACAGCAGCTGCATCAGCGAATGGCTCAGCTCGGGCAGTTCGTCATCGAGCTTCTGGCGCAGGCGCCCGGTGAGGAAGGCAAAGCCCTCGAGCAGCCGCTCCACGTCCGGGTCGCGCCCGGCCTGCCCCAGAAACGGCGCCAGGGCCGGGCTGCGCTCGGCAAAGCGTCGCCCCAGCTGGCGCAACGCGGTGAGCTCGCTCTGGTAGTAATGATTGAAGGACATGCTCGGTTACCTGTTTTGCATGCTCAGGAACGTCCTGTTCGCGAGACGACAGCGCGGTGCGCGTCTCAGTTGACCTGCACCTGCCCGCCGCCCTCCAGGCGCGCGGAAAAGCTGACCTGACGCTTGATCCCGTCCAGCTCAAGCAGGCCTTCGATGCTGAAAGCCAGCTTGAGCTGATCGTGATCACGCGGCAGCGACACCACGCGCACATTGGTCAGGCGCGGTTCGTAGGCTTCGATGAACTGCTCGATGGCCTGACGCGCCTGGCTCAGCGCGTCATGCAGGCTCAGGCGCATGTCATTGAGGTCTGCCAGCCCGTAATCGGGCAGCGTCTGCACGCTGCCCGCACGGGTACTGAGCATCTTGCCCAGGTGCACCGCCACCGAGGCCATGGCAGCCCTCTCGCGGCTCCAGCCGCGACGCTTGTCGGCTTCGCCGCCCAGACGCTCGAAAAGGCTGCCATATCCGCTCATGTACGCGCCCCCGCTTACTCTTTATCCAGCTTGCCGACCAGCGACAGGGTGAAGTCGGCGCCCATGTACTTGAAGTGCGGGCGCACGTTGAGGCTGACCCGGTACCAACCCGGCTCCCCTTCAACATCGCTGACGATGATCTGGGCCGCGCGCAGCGGACGACGCCCACGCACCTCGGCGCTCGGGTTCTCCTGGTCGGCCACGTACTGGCGGATCCACTTGTTGAGTTCCAGCTCCAGGTCGGTGCGCTCCTTCCACGAGCCCAGCTGCTCGCGCTGCAGTACCTTGAGGTAGTGGGCCAGGCGGTTGACGATCATCATGTACGGCAGCTGGGTACCGAGCTTGTAGTTCAGCTCGGCGGCCTTGCCCTCGGCGCTGATGCCGAAGAACTTGGGTTTCTGCACCGAACTGGCGGAGAAGAAGGCGGCGTTGTCACTGCCCTTGCGCATGGTCAGGGAAATGAAGCCTTCCTCGGCCAGCTCGTACTCGCGGCGGTCCGACACCAGCACTTCGGTGGGGATCTTGGTCTCGATCTCGCCCATGCTTTCGAAGTGGTGCAGCGGCAGGTCTTCCACCGCGCCACCGCTCTGCGGGCCGATGATGTTCGGGCACCAGCGGAACTTGGCGAAGCTGTCGGTCAGCTTGGTGCCGAACGCATAGGCGGTGTTGCCCCACAGGTAGTGCTCGTGGCTGTTGGCCACGGTTTCCTTGTAGACGAACGACTTGACCGGGTTTTCCTCCGGGTCATAAGGGTTGCGCAGCAGGAAGCGCGGCACGGTGAGGCCGATGTAGCGCGCGTCCTCGGACTGGCGAAAGCTCTGCCACTTGGCAAACTGCGGGCCTTCGAAGTGGTCCTTGAGATCCTTGAGGTCCGGCAGGCCGGTGAAGCTTTCGAGGCCGAAGAACTTCGGACCGGCAGCGGCGATGAACGGCGCATGAGACATGCACGCGACGCTGGAGACGTACTGCATCAGTTTGACGTCGGGGGAGCTGGGCGACATGAAGTAGTTGGCGATGATCGCGCCCACCGGCTGGCCACCGAACTGGCCGTACTCTGCGGTATAGATGTGCTTGTAGAGACCGGCCTGCATGACTTCGGGCGAGTCCTCGAAGTCGTCCAGCAGGTCCTGCTTGGAGACGTTGAGAATTTCGATCTTGATGTTTTCGCGAAAGTTGGTGCGGTCGACCAGCAACTGCAGGCCACGCCAGGCCGACTCCAGCGACTGGAAGTCGGGGTGGTGGAGAATCGCGTCCATCTGGCGGCTGAGCTTGGCATCGATCTCGGCGATCATGCGGTCGACCATGGCCTTCTTGACCGGTTCGCCGTCGTTGTGCGGCTTGAGCAGCTCTTCGATGAAGGCCGACACGCCGCGCTTGGCAATGTCATAGGCTTCATCGTCGGGCGTCAGGCGGGTTTGCGCGATGATGTTGTCGAGAATGCTGTACTCGCCTTCGGTGCTGCTGGTTTGCTGTGCTGCGCTGGTGCTCATGGTGTTCTTCCTTGACGGGGGAGGCTCAAGCGTCGGTGGTCGGCGTGGCGCTCAGGCCCAGTTCGCCGAGTACGCGGGTGCGCGACTCATCGTCGGCGAGCACGCCTTCGATGGCCTTGCGAAAAGCCGGTGCGTTGCCCAGCGGGCCCTTGAGTGCCACCAGCGCATCGCGCAGTTCCATCAGCTTCTTGAGCTCTGGCACCTGCTCGACCAGGCTGGCCGGGTTGAAGTCCTTCATGGAGTTGACCCGCAGGCTGATGCCCAGCTCATCGCTGGCGCTTTCGTCGTCCTGCAGGCGGTTGGGCACGCTGAGGGTCAGGCTCAACTCCTGCTTGGCGAGCACTTCGTCAAACGTCATCTTGTCGATGCTGATGGGCTTGCGGTCCTCTACCTTGCGTTCGTCAGGACGCTGGGTGTAGTCACCGATCGCGAGCAGCTTCAAGGGCAGTTCGATTTCTTCCTGGGCACCGCCCGTGGCAGGTTTGAACGTGACGTTGATGCGTTCCTTGGGGGCTACCGAGCCTTCTTTGGCCATGGCTTTTCTCCTTGCGTTTGCGGCCCGGGGGCCTAGTCGAGTACCACTTCGAGGTCGAGGTGGCACAGCCTGCGATAAACCTCATCCTTGCGTTCGCGCACGGCGTGGTTCTGCGGCAGCAGCTCACAACAGCTGTGCAGCAGGCGCAGTACTTCCAGTGCCAGGTCCGGCTCCCACTGATGCAGGCCGGCCTGTTGCAGTTCGTGATCGAGGGCTTCGAGCTGGGTCTTGGCCAGTTCGTACTTCTTGGCCAGAAAGCACAGCCGCGCCTGGCTGAGCTGCCAGAAAAAGCGCACACGCCCGCCTTGAGCCGCCTGCATGCCCTGCTTGAGTATCTGCACGGCAGGCTTGAGGCCGTCCTTGCGCAGCACGGGCAGCACCGCCTCCAGGGCCAGCTCCCAGGGTGGCAGGCTGGTCGCGAGGTCGGTCTCGACCTTGCGCGGTGCGCTGGTGCTCTGCAGGTGCGGCATGACGCTGGCGTTGATCCAGCCCCGCGTCGCCGGGTCGGCAAACGGCGTGCCGTCATGAAAGCGCAGCTCCACCACCCCGGGCAGGCGCTGCAGCAGTTGCGCGAAGTGGAACTCCACCTCGCGCATGCCCTGCTCGGCGTTGAGTTCCAGCAGGCACTCCCAGACCATGCGCTGGCCGTCGAACCAGAACGGCGACTTGGCCAGGCTGGCCTCGAGCTCCATCAGCAGGTCGGCGTACTGGCCGTTGGCAAAGCGTTCCTGGTAGATCTTCAGGCGGTCGACCGGCAACCCGCGCAGCACGGTCACCTGTTCGGCATTGCGCTCGGGCACCGCGTCGATCTGCAACCACAGCAGCGTGCGGTTGAGGCGCAAGGCGCGCACGTCGGTGGCCTTCTGCTTGAGCCACCAGTTCGATAACGGTCGAGCGCCATCCTGCAGGGTGCGTAACACCTTGTGCGCGTCTTTTTCGCTGTCGACGGGGGCGCCGGGGGTGAGCAACTGGGTGGCGGCCTGCTTGACCTGGGCCACGACCGCGCCCACGGCACCAGGTTCGGGCTGATTGTCGGCAGCACGTTGCACCATGCTCGACAGGCGTCGGCACAACGGCAGCAACAGCGGCGCCTCATCGCCCAGGTGCGTGGTCAGGGCTGCATCGAGCGCCTGCAGGCTGTCGACCAGGCGGCGGAACAGCGCCAGTTGCTCCTTGATCGCGACGTTTTCACCCAGTACCTGCTCCAGGCGCGGCACCAGCCAGCCGATGGCCGCGGCCCGCGTGCGTGGCTTGGCCGGGTGCACCTGCGCCCAGTGCTGCTCGCACAGGTGCTGCAACAGCCCCACGCCGGCCAGCAGGCCCGGGAAGGATTCGCGTTGATACAACGCCCAGGTCAACCAGGCGGCAACCCGCAGGTCCTTGGACTGTGTGCGCAGCAGCGTCTCGCTGTTCTCGAGCACGCGAAGCCAGTCGATCTGGCCGCTCTCGTGAACGGACTGAGCCTTGTTCAACTCGCCTTCCAGTGCTTCGTACTCACTGGAAAAACGCACGTCCTCGCCCGCAAAACAGTCTGGTGATACAGCCTGCCGGGCAACCTCGTGGTAACGAGCGTGCAACTTGCTTGAGTAGGACATCCTTGGCCTGTAGTTGGACTGCAGGCCCCGCGCCGGCCGAAAAAGCCCAGGCGGCACGGGGCCTACCAAAACAGCGTCAAACACCCATCCGTGGGTTCGCTGCCTTAAGTGAGGGGGCACATCCTAGATAGGGAAATGGCACATTGCAATCAACACAGCGTGTGCAATTTGTATCAAAAAGCAGGAAACCATTCCGCTGACGAACAGGACTGGCACTTTGCCACACTTCAAGGCATGCTAGCCGCCCTTCGGGCGTGCAGCTTATAGTGCGCGCCTGGAACCGGGATGCGACAGGACTACCGCACACTGCGCCGCTTGTCGCTGCGTAGCGATCACCTGCCACAGCCTCACGCAGGAACAGCGTTTGACCAATCTGACTCAGCCTTCATCCCCGCGCAAAGCCACGAGTGCGTCCGGTTCGCCCTTGCGTGGCTCGCTCAAAGGCGCGTTGGCCATCCTGGTGCTGCTGTTGCTCGCGCTGCTGTTCTGGCAGGTGTTCGAGCAGTTCCGCCATACCCAGGCCGATCGCCGCCAGCAGAGCCTGGATGCAAGTGCCGAACTGGCCAGCCAGCTCAACCTGAGCCTGGCATTGAACGCGCAAAAAGCCCTCACCCTGCTGCAACCCTACCCCGCCGCACCGGCCGTCACCGACCTGCCGCCGCTGCTCGAACACCTGCACGCACGCCTGCCCGCCCTGCGCAGCCTGGTGTGGGTGGACGCCCAGGGCGCGTTGCTGCGCGACAGCGCGGGCATCAGTGCCGACCGCAAGGCGCTCCAGGAGCTGCTGCACCTGGGCCAGGAGCGCCCGTACTACTTCAGCAACAGCGACGACAACAGCCTGGTCTACCTGCTGCTGCAGCACCCCGACAGCGACACCCGTGGCTATTGGCTGCTGCGCCTGGCCCCGGAGTACTACCAGCAACTGAGCCAACCCCTGGACCACGCCACGCCACCGCTGTGGCTGCTGGAAAACAGCCGCACGGCCCAGGTCATCGATCGCCACGCGCCGCCGCTCGATGCGCGCGACGCCAGCATCGAGCCGCCGCAAAGCGTGCTGCTGGCGTACCTGGACAACAGCGACTGGCAACTGCGCGGCCTGTTCGATGCCGCCCACAGCCGCCAGCAACTGCTGCCGGCCTTGATCGGCAAGTGCGTGCTGGGCCTGGTGTGCGCGCTGATCCCGCTGCTGGCGCTGATCAGCATGCGCCGCCGTCACCGCGCCCTGCAGGAAGGTCGGCGACGCTATCAGGACATCTTCGAAGGCACGGGCGTGGCCTTGTGCGTACTCGACCTGTCGGGGCTGACCGAACTGCTGGAACGCCTGCGCCTGCGCAGCACAGCCGAGCTGGCCCAGCGCCTGGCCCGGGATGTATCGCTGCGCCACAGCCTGCTGGGCGAGCTGAAGGTTACCGAAGTCAATCAGGTGGCCCTGCAACTGCTGGGCGCCGGCTGCTGCGAGAGCGCCTGGCAGCGCCTGATCGAAGGCCACTCGCCGGGCGCCGACGGGGTGGGCATGCAGTTGGTCGAGGCAGTGGTGCAGGACCTGCGCCTGCTGGAGCTGGAAGTGCGGCTCAGCGACCCCCAGGGCCAGGACCAGCACCTGTGGCTGATGGTGCGCTTCCCCCAGGCACGGCGTGACTACCAGGCCGTGATCCTGAGCATCAGCGATATCACCAGCCGCAAGCGCGTGGAGCTGTCGCTGCTGGAGCGCGAAAGCTTCTGGTCGGACGTAGTGCGCACCGTGCCCGACCAGCTGTACGTGCAGGATGTGCACAGCCTGCGCATGATCTTCAGCAACCGCCACCTGGGCCAGACCCTGGGCTATTCGCGCAGCGAGCTGGCGCAGATGGGCGAGTACTTCTGGGAAGTGCTGCTGCACCCGCAGGACGCCGAGCTGTTTCGCCAGATGCGCCAGCAGCAGCGCCAGAGCGGCTATGTGGAGCAGTTGCATTGCCAACTGCGTTTTCTTCACCACGACCAGAGCTGGCGGCGCTACGACATTCGCGAACAGGCCCTGACCCGCGACCCTGACGGCACGGTGCTGCGCATCATCGGGGTGGGCAAGGACGTCACCGACCAGATCGAGGCGAGCGAGTCGCTGCGCGACAGCGAGCAGCGCTACCGCATGCTCGCCGAGAGCATCAGCGACGTGATCTTCTCCACCGACCCGCAGTTGCAGCTCAACTACGTCAGCCCTTCGGTGCAGACGGTACTGGGCTACGACGTGCCGTGGATCTTCGCCAACGGCTGGCAGTCGACCATTGCCAACCCGGCGCAGCTGACCGGCGTGTTCACCCTGTTCGAACGGGTCAAGCGGGCCCTCGAGGAACCCGCCGCGCTGGAGCGCCTGCGCACCGAGGTGACCACCCAGCTGTTCCTGTTCGACTGTCTGCGCGCCGACGGCCGCAAGATCCCGATCGAGCTGCGCGTGGTACTGGTGTGGGACGAGCACAACCATTTCGAGGGCATCCTGGGCGTCGGCCGCGACATCAGCCAGCAACGCCGCGCCGAGAAAGACCTGCGCATGGCCGCCACGGTGTTCGAGCATTCCACCTCGGCGATCCTGATCACCGACCCGGCCGGCTACATCGTGCAGGCCAACGAAGCCTTCAGCCGGGTCAGCGGCTACGCGGTGAGCGACGTGCTCGACCAGTTGCCGAGCCTGCTCACCGTCGACGAACAGCAGGAAGCCCACCTCAACTACGTGCTCAAGCAACTGCACCAGCGCGGCACCTGGGAGGGCGAGGTCTGGCTCAAGCGCCGCAGCGGCGAGCACTACCCGGCGTGGGTCGGCATCACCGCGGTACTCGACGACGAGGGTGACCTGGCCAGCTACGTGTGCTTCTTCACCGACATCAGCGAGCGCAAGGCCAGCGAACAGCGCATTCACCGCCTGGCCTACTACGACGCCCTGACCCACCTGCCCAACCGCACGCTGTTCCAGGACCGCCTGCACACCGCGCTGCAGCAGGCCGAGCGGCAGAAGGCCTGGGTGGTGCTGATGTTCCTGGACCTGGACCGTTTCAAGCCGATCAACGACTCCCTGGGGCATGCCGCAGGCGATCGCATGCTCAAGGACATGGCCGAACGCCTGCTCGACTGCGTACACGACGACGACACCGTGGCACGCATGGGCGGCGATGAATTCACCTTGCTGCTGCAACCCAAGGCCACCCGCGAAATCGCGCTCAACCGCGCGATCCACGTGGCCGAGCAGATCCTGGGCAGCCTGGTGCGACCGTTCGTGCTGGAGAACCGCGAGTTCTTCGTCACTGCCAGCATCGGCATCGCCCTCAGCCCGCAGGACGGCAGCGAGCTGAGCCAGCTGATGAAGAACGCCGACACCGCGATGTACCACGCCAAGGAGCGCGGCAAGAACAACTTCCAGTTCTACCAGGCCGACATGAACGCCAGTGCGCTGGAGCGCCTGGAGCTGGAAAGCGACCTGCGTCATGCGCTGGAGCAGAACGAGTTCATCCTCTACTACCAGCCGCAGTTCAGCGGCGACGGCAAGCGTCTGACCGGTGCCGAGGCCCTGCTGCGCTGGCGCCACCCGCGCCGCGGGCTGGTGCCGCCGGGCGACTTCATCCCGGTGATCGAGGAGCTGGGGCTGGTGGTGGACGTGGGCGACTGGGTCATCAGCGAAGCCTGCCGCCAGCTCAAGGCCTGGCACCAGGCCAAGGTGCGAGTGCCCAAGGTGTCGGTGAACATTTCGGCGCGCCAGTTCTCCGATGGCCAACTGGGCACGCGCATCGCCACCATCCTGGCCGATACCGGGCTGCCGCCGGCGTGCCTGGAGCTGGAACTGACCGAAAGCATCCTGATGCGCGAGGTGAACGAGGCGATGGTGATCCTCGACAGCCTGAAGAATCTGGGGCTGAGCATTGCGGTGGACGACTTCGGCACCGGCTACTCGTCGCTCAACTACCTCAAGCAGTTCCCCATCGACGTGCTCAAGATCGACCGCACCTTCGTCGACGGTCTGCCCGAGGGCGAGCAGGATGCGCAGATCGCCCGCGCCATCATCGCCATGGCCCACAGCCTGAACCTGGCGGTGATCGCCGAGGGTGTGGAGACCCATGAGCAACTGGAGTTTCTGCGCGAGCACGGCTGCGACGAGGTGCAGGGCTACCTGTTCGGGCGGCCGATGCCGGCCAACCAGTTCGAGGCGCAGTTCAGCAACGAAACGTTGTTCATGTTCGAATGACGCATCGCGGGTCAAGCCCGCTCCCACAGGATGTTCTCGGCCCCCGAGAGCGGATACCAGACCTGTGGGAGCGGGCTTGACCCGCGATAAGTTCACACCGAGCCTGAATGAGCCCCGCTTGTCTGCGACATGATGCCCTTTCATATGCCAGACAAAAGCCGATGAGGTAGAATGCCCGCCTATTTCAGCACGATCCTTGAGGACCGCCATGTTCAGCCGTGATTTGACCATTGCCAAGTACGACGCCGATCTCTTTGCCGCCATGGAGCAAGAAGCTCAGCGCCAGGAAGAGCACATTGAGCTGATCGCTTCGGAAAACTACACCAGCCCTGCGGTGATGGAAGCTCAAGGCTCGGTACTGACCAACAAGTACGCCGAAGGCTACCCGGGCAAGCGCTACTACGGTGGCTGCGAATACGTCGACGTGGTCGAGCAACTGGCCATCGACCGCGCCAAGCAGCTGTTCGGCGCCGACTACGCCAACGTGCAGCCGCACGCCGGCTCCCAGGCCAACGCTGCCGTCTACCTGGCCCTGCTGTCGGCCGGTGACACCATCCTGGGCATGAGCCTGGCCCACGGCGGCCACCTGACCCACGGCGCTGCCGTGTCGTCCTCGGGCAAGCTGTACAACGCCATCCAGTACGGCATCGACGCCAACGGCCTGATCGACTACGACGAAGTCGAGCGCCTGGCGGTCGAGCACAAGCCGAAAATGATCGTGGCCGGTTTCTCGGCCTACTCGCAGGTGCTGGACTTCCCGCGCTTCCGCGAAATCGCCGACAAGGTCGGTGCCTACCTGTTCGTCGACATGGCCCACGTGGCTGGCCTGGTCGCCGCTGGCGTGTACCCGAACCCGGTACCGTTCGCCGACGTGGTCACCACTACCACCCACAAGACCCTGCGCGGTCCACGTGGCGGCCTGATCCTGGCCCGTGCCAACGCCGACATCGAGAAGAAGCTGAACTCCGCCGTATTCCCGGGCGCCCAGGGCGGCCCGCTGGAGCACGTGATCGCGGCCAAGGCGATCTGCTTCAAGGAAGCGCTGCAGCCTGAGTTCAAGGCCTACCAGCAGCAAGTGGTGAAGAACGCCCAGGCCATGGCCGGCGTGTTCATCGAGCGCGGCTTCGACGTGGTGTCGGGCGGTACTGAAAACCACCTGTTCCTGCTGTCGCTGATCAAGCAGGAAATCTCCGGCAAGGACGCAGACGCTGCCCTGGGCAAAGCCTTCATCACCGTCAACAAGAACTCCGTGCCAAACGACCCACGCTCCCCGTTCGTCACTTCCGGCCTGCGCTTCGGCACCCCGGCCGTGACCACTCGCGGCTTCAAGGAAGCAGAGTGCAAGGAACTGGCGGGCTGGATCTGCGACATCCTGGACGACCTGAACAACGAAGCGGTGATCGACGCCGTTCGCGAGAAGGTCAAGGCCATCTGCGCCAAGCTGCCGGTGTACGGCAACTGATCGCAGGTACCTGATGTGAAAAAGCCCGGCTCCCAGCCGGGCTTTTTTGTGGCATCGCGGGTCAAGCCCGCTCCCACAGGATTTCATAGCCCTCCAGATGGGTAGTAAACCTGTGGGAGCGGGCTTGACCCGCGATGGGCCCTCAGGGGCGACCCAAGGCCTCGAACCCCTCGCGAATCTTCGCCTCGGGCAGGTCATCGGCAATGAACACCATCACACTCTCGCGCTGTTCGCCTTCGGCCCACTCGGTATCCCAGTCGAAGCCATAGAGCTTCAGCACGCCCTGAAACACCAGCCGCCGATCCTCGCCAGCAATGTTCAATACGCCCTTGTAGCGCAACAGCTGTTTGCCATGCGCCTCCAGCAATTGGTTCATGAACTCGCTCAGCCGGTCGATATCCAGCGGCACATCAGTACGCAGCACCATGCTGGAGATCCGGTCCAGGCTGTTGCCCGCCGCCACAACAGGCCGCAGGTTGAGGCTGGCGTTGAGGTTGAACCCGCGCACATCCAGCATCTCGGCCAGGTCGATCCTGCCGTTGTCCACCACACGGATCGGCGCACGTCGGTTGATCCGCGCCAGGCGCTGGCTCAAAGCCTCGAACGCGGCCGCATCGACCAGGTCGGTCTTGCTCACCAGCAGGCGATCGGCAAACCCGACCTGAGCCTGGGCGATGGTCTGGGTCAGGTGCAGGTCGGCATGCGCGGCATCCACCAGGGTGATGATGCCGTCGAGGATGTAGCGCTCTCGCAGCTCTTCGTCGATGAAGAAGGTCTGCGCCACCGGTGCCGGGTCGGCCAGGCCGGTACACTCGATCACCAGCCGGTCGAAGGCGATTTCGCCGCTGTCCAGACGCTCCAGCAGCAGGAACAGCGCTTTGGTCAGGTCGGTGTGGATGGTGCAGCACACGCAGCCGTTGGCCAGGGTCATGACCTGCACCGGTTCGTCGCCCAGCAGTTGGGTGTCGATGCCGGCGTCGCTGAACTCGTTTTCGATCACGGCGATTTTCAGGCCGTGCTCGGCCTTGAGCAGGTGGCGCAGCAAGGTGGTCTTGCCGGCCCCCAGAAAACCGCTGAGCACGGTGACGGGAATGGGTTGCACGGAAAATCTCCTGAACACTGAAATGACTGTGGGAGCCCGGCTGCCCGGGCTCCCACAGGTTTGTCACACGCGGGCGGTGCCGTCTTTCAACAGCACTTGGGCCCGCCCTTGCCGCCGTAGCGCGCCTCCTGGCGTTCCCGGAAGAACTCCTCGTAGGTCATCGGCGGCAGGTCGGGGTGCCGGGTTTGCATATGCTCGACGTAATTGTCGTAGTCGGGCATGCCGACCATCAGGCGGGCTGCCTGCCCCAGGTACTTACCCAGTCGACCGAGATCGTTGAACATGTCTGCAATCCTCTTGGTTTACGCGTCCGGCAAGGCCTGGAACGGCGATTCCTTGTCGGTACGTTCTTTCTTGTTCAAGGCGCGGATACCGACCTTGAGCGCGAAGAACAGGATGCTGAACACCACGAACAGGAACAGCGCGGTCAGCGTCGCGTTGGTGTACGCGTTGAAGATCACGTGCTGCATCTGCGCGATGTCCTTGGCCGGGGCCAGAACCTGACCGGCGTCCAGCGCCGCGCTGTACTTGTTGGCCAGGGCCAGGAAGCCCACCGCCGGGTTCGGGTCGAACAGCTTGATGAAGCCTGCGGTGGTGGTGCAGATCAGCAGCCATACCGCCGGCACCAGGGTGACCCACATGTACTGCTGGCGCTTCATCTTGATCAGCACCACGGTGCCGAGCATCAGCGCGATACCGGCCAGCATCTGGTTGGAGATGCCGAACAGCGGCCACAAGGTGTTGATGCCACCCAGCGGGTCGATCACGCCCTGGTACAGCAGGTAGCCCCACAACGCCACACAGCCGGCGGTGGCGAGCAGGTTGGCGCCCCACGACTCGGTGCGCTTGAGCGCCGGCACGAACGAGCCCAGCAGGTCCTGCAGCATGAAGCGCCCGGCACGCGTACCGGCGTCTACCGCAGTGAGGATGAACAGGGCTTCGAACAGGATCGCGAAGTGGTACCAGAACGCCATGGTGTTTTCACCCGGTAGTACCTGGTGCAGGATCTGTGCGATACCCACCGCCAGGGTCGGCGCACCACCGGCACGGGCCAGCACGGTGTGCTCGCCGATGTCCCGGGCGACCGCCTCGAGCTGCTCGGGGGTGATGGCAAAGCCCCAACTGCTGACTGTCTGCGCCACCGACACCACGTCGGCACCGACCACCGCGGCCGGGCTGTTCATGGCGAAGTACACGCCCGGCTCGATCACCGAGGCGGCAACCATGGCCATGATCGCGACGAACGACTCCATCAGCATGCCGCCATAGCCGATGTAGCGGGCGTTGACTTCGTTGTCCAGCAGCTTGGGCGTGGTGCCCGAGGAGATCAGCGCATGGAAGCCCGATACCGCGCCACAGGCGATGGTAATGAACAGGAACGGGAACAGGGTGCCCTTCCACACAGGGCCGGTGCCGTCGGTGAACTGGGTCAGCGCCGGCATCTTCAGCTCGGGCGCCAGCACCAGGATGCCGATGGCCAGAGCAATGATGGTACCGATCTTGAGGAAGGTGGAGAGGTAGTCACGCGGCGCCAGCACCAGCCATACCGGCAGCACGGCGGCGACGAAGCCATAGCCCACCAGCATCCAGGTGATCTGCACGCCGGTGAAGGTGAACGCCGGGCCCCACACCGGATCGGCGGCCACCAGGCCCCCCAGCCAGATGGACAGCAACAGCAGCACCACACCGATCAGCGAGATCTCGCCGATGCGGCCCGGGCGGATATAACGCATGTACACGCCCATGAACATCGCGATGGGGATGGTCGCCATCACCGTGAACATGCCCCATGGGCTTTCGGCCAGGGCCTTGACCACGATCAGCGCCAGCACCGCAAGGATGATGATCATGATCAGGAAGCAGCCGAACAGGGCGATGGTGCCGGGAATGCGGCCCATTTCCTCACGCACCATGTCGCCCAGCGAGCGACCGTTGCGGCGGGTGGACAGGAACAGGATCATGAAGTCCTGCACTGCACCGGCCAGTACCACGCCGGCGATCAGCCAGAGCGTACCGGGCAGATAGCCCATCTGCGCAGCCAGTACCGGGCCCACCAGCGGGCCAGCGCCGGCGATGGCCGCGAAGTGGTGACCGAACAGGATGTGCTTGTTGGTCGGCACGTAGTCCAGACCATCGTTGTTGAGCACCGCCGGGGTGGCCCGGCGCGGGTCCAGCTGCATCACCTTGGTGGCGATGAACAGACTGTAGTAACGGTAGGCGACCAGGTAGAGGGCTACCGAGGCAACCACAATCCACAAGGCGTTGATCGCTTCGCCACGGCGCAGGGCAACCACACCCAGCGCACAGGCCCCCAGGACTGCCAGCAGCAGCCACGGTATATGGCGTAGCAGGCTATTATTGTTGTTCATGGTTTGCTTCCAGCTAGTGGATATGAAAGACCGCCCATCGAGTCTAGGGCGAGTCTTGGCGCATTGCCATACTTGCTTTGGTCTAGAGCCTGCAGGCCCGCCCACAGTCTCGTTATGCGCGTTCGCGATCATGCTGGCAAGCCCTGAGCTATAGTCAGTCAGGTTCCAGCCAGGTTCTACTGCAAAGGGCCTCCACCATGAGCGATCACCCAGAACGCCGGCGCTTCCAGCGCATACCCTTCGATGCACCGACCGAACTGCTCCAGGGCGAACGACGCTGGCCGGTCAACCTGCTCGACCTGTCGCTCAAGGGCCTGCTGATCGAGGCGCCCAAGGCCTGGGACGCCGACCTCGAGCGGCCGTTCGCTGCGCAGATACGCCTGGGTGAAGAGGCGTTTGTCACCATGACGGTGGAACTACGCCATGTCGACGACACCCAGCTGGGGTTTATCTGCGAGCACATCGACCTCGATTCGCTGGAGCACCTGTGCCGCCTGGTGGAGCTCAACCTGGCCGATCGCACCGAACTGGAGCGCGAATTCCATCAACTCATCGACATTTGAAATCTTTTAGCCCGCTACCGACCTGACCCCGCCCCGCCTTCCTGTCCACCCAGACAGCTTTCAAACAGCCGTTCATGCCACCGGACCCAGCCCTGGCGGGCCTGGTGCTGCGTGTTGGAACGATAACTGCATCCACGCCTGCACCCAAACCAATGACCTGACTGTTCCTGTGCCAATCTAAAAATTGTATACAATTGTTCTGGCAATGAATGGCACGAGTTGTCTACAGTAGCGCCACAACAATAAAACAGAGAACCTGCTCCCATGACTACGTCCTCCCCCGACACGTCCACGGCATCACGTCCTGAAGACGAGAACCTGGGGCTCGGCGCCAACCTGGCGTACGGGCTGCAACACGTACTCACCATGTACGGCGGTATCGTCGCGGTACCGCTGATTCTCGGCCAGGCGGCCGGCCTGGGCCCGGCCGACATCGGCCTGCTGATTGCCGCATCGCTGTTTGCCGGTGGCCTGGCAACCCTGCTGCAGACCCTGGGCCTGCCGTTCTTCGGTTGCCAGTTGCCGCTGGTACAGGGCGTTTCGTTTGCCGGCGTGGCCACCATGGGCGCGATTCTCAGCAGCGAGGGCGGCGGCGGCCTGCCGGGGGTGCTGGGCGCGGTGATGGCGGCCTCGTTGATCGGGTTTCTGATCACCCCGGTGTTCTCGCGCATCACCAAGTTCTTCCCGCCACTGGTGACCGGCATCGTGATCACCACCATCGGCCTGACCCTGATGCCGGTCGCGGCGCGCTGGGTCATGGGCGGCAACAGCAAGGCACCGGACTTCGGCAGCATGTCCAACATCGGCCTGGCGGCGGTGACCTTCCTGATCGTGCTGATACTGAGCAAGCTGGGCAGCGCGGCGATCTCGCGGCTGTCGATCCTGCTGGCGATGGTGTTCGGCACCCTGATCGCCTGGTCGCTGGGCATGGCTGATTTCAGCAAGGTGCTCGAAGGTCCGCTGGTGGCCTTCCCTACCCCGTTCCACTTCGGCATGCCGACCTTCCATATCGCGGCCATCCTGTCGATGTGCATCGTGATCATGGTGACCCTGGTGGAAACCTCGGCCGACATCCTCGCGGTAGGTGAGATCATCGACACCAAGGTCGACTCCAAGCGCCTGGGCGATGGCCTGCGTGCCGACATGGCCTCGAGCATCCTGGCGCCGATCTTCGGTTCGTTCACCCAGAGCGCATTCGCCCAGAACGTCGGCCTGGTGGCCGTGACCGGGGTGAAGAGCCGCTACGTGGTGGCTACCGGTGGCGTGATCCTGGTGGTGCTGGGCCTGCTGCCGATCATGGGCCGGGTGATTGCCGCCGTACCGACCTCGGTACTGGGTGGCGCGGGGATCGTGCTGTTCGGCACCGTGGCGGCCAGTGGTATCCGCACGCTGTCCAAGGTGGACTACCGCAACAACATGAACCTGATCATCGTGGCCGCCTCACTGGGCTTCGGCATGATCCCGATTGCCGCGCCCAACTTCTACGCGCAGTTCCCGAACTGGTTCGAGACCATCTTCCACTCCGGCATCAGCTCGTCGGCGATCATGGCGATTCTGCTGAACCTGGTGTTCAACCACTTCAAGACCGGCAACTCCGATCATCAGTCGGTGTTCGTGGCCGCCTCCGAGCGCACGCTGAACTACTCGGACATTTCCGGGCTGCGTGACGGCGACTACTTCGAAGACGGCAAGCTGTTCGATGCCGAGGGCAAGGAGATTCCGTTGCTGGAGAAGGATGAGCATGGGAGCAAGGTGGTGAGGCGAGAGACTGCCGCCGAGCACTAGACAGCACGACGAGAAAAGGCCGGTGATCTTCACCGGCCTTTTTTGTGTTACTCGAACAACGCATCCAGCGCCTGCTCCAGGCGCGTCACCGCAATCACCTGCAGCCCCGGCGGCGCTTCCTTGGGCGCGTTGCCCTTGGGCACGATGGCGCGCTTGAAGCCGTGCTTGGCGGCCTCCTTCAGGCGCTCCTGCCCGCTCGGCACCGGGCGCACTTCACCGGACAGGCCCACCTCGCCGAACACCAGCAGGTCGTGTGGCAGCGGGCGGTTGCGCAGGCTCGACATCACCGCCGCCATCAAGGCCAGGTCCGACGCGGTCTCCAGTACCTGTCTCTTATACACATCTGACGCTGCCGACGATCTACTCTGTGT
>OLII01000110.1_pt1 | contig 29995 bp, 31 predicted proteins | sample 1609481 | NCBI WGS metagenome assembly OLII01 (sample SAMN05416859, study PRJEB24817) | seawater metagenome | isolation source: Sea water | place: Canada:Atlantic | collected 2013-11 | reverse complement strand
ATCTACACAGAGTAGATCGTCGGCAGCGTCAGATGTGTATAAGAGACAGCACCACGACAATCTCGCGCACACGCTGATGATGCTTGAGCGCAGTCCAGGTCGATTCGAGCATGGGGCGAGTCCTCGGGGCGGGTTGATGTGCAGGGGGTGAACTACTTCCGTACCTTGCGGGGCCCAGGAGTTCCTCGCCCCGCCATCGCCGAGCTGTTCAGGAGCTGGGCGCCAGGCGCGGGCAAAACGACGAGTCGGCACTCAGGTCGCCGCCCCAGGTGCGGTAGCCGGCGGTGTCGATATGGATGCGCCCCGACGGGTAGCGGCCAAGCCCCATGTTCCAGGCCTGGCCCTGGGTCTGCCAGAACTCGCACAATGGTCGCGGATCGGCCCACGCCGGCAGCAGCAGGTCGACCGCGAAGGCGCGGGTATGCGCACTGTCGCGGGCACCACCGGCGCAGCGGTTGAGGGTGGGGTTGCGATAGGCCGAGACCACTTCGTAGGTTTTCAGGCGCTGCTGCTCGCCCAGGGTCTTGAGCAACTGCAGGGTCGAGCGTACCGCCGGCCACTGGTCGGGCGGCGCCACGGCGAACGGCTCGGCGTTGCACAGGCGCCAGTCGCTGGCCGAGCGCAGCAGCTGGTACAACGGCACTACCCCATACAGCCGCGCCTGCACCAGCATTTCGCGAAACGCGCGCGTATCGTGGCTGCCCGTCCACTGCGCGAACGACCACAGGTCGCGCTCGTCGGCATGGGCCGGCAACACGCTCAACAGCCCGGCGAACAGTGCAATGCCCGGATACCCCTTCATGGTCCTGCCCCCTTCCCCTCGTCCTGAGAACTACCCCAGTATGGCAAGCCTTCCGCACATCGGGAGTTCATCGACAAGGAGTTGAACATGCGTACACCTTTTGCCCGGGGCCTGATCGCCCTTGCCGCCAGCAGCGCCGTGCTGGCCGACGCCCGCGTACCGCTGGGCGATGCGCAGCGCGTGACCCGCCTATTCGCCTACCCCAACAACTGCGGGGTGATCTGCTTTCGCGACTGGTCGCTGGAGCGCACCGTGGAGCACTACCTGACCCAGAGCGTGCAGCGCGATGGCTACCCGACCGCCACGGTGACGGTGCGTCGCGAGCACGACCAGCTGCATGCCGACATCAGCGGCGTACCGACCACCTACGCTGCCCCGCTCAAGGCCCTGCTCGACAGCGGCGAACTGGCCTATGCAGGTGCCGACCGGCTCAATCGCGAGGGCAAGTGGGCGTACAATTGGGCGTTGTTCCTGCCGTTGGGCATGGCCCTGGAGAACCGGCGCAGCATCGAGCTGCTGCACTTTCCGCCGGACTACTCGCTGACCCAGGCCCAGGACTACCTGCGCTCCAACACCACCGACCGCTGGGCCCAGCTGCTGACCTTCAACGGCGTGCCGGCGCAACACACCCCGGCCTACCAGACCATCGTGGACATCGCGCCGATTGCCGCGCCAGCCAGTGCCGGCAAGGACCTAGAAGGGGTGTACGGGTATTTCACCGACTACCAGGTGCGCATGGTCAGGGACATGACCGCGGCCACTGACGGCGCCAGCCTGCCGATGGTGGCGTTCGGTGCGCCGGTGCGCAGCTGGGTGCAGCAGCAGTACGGGCCGGAGGTGAAGGTACTGGGGCTGGTGAGCATCAGCCCGGTGCCTGGGCGCAACGTGCCGGTGCTGGGCGCAAATCACCCGAGCGCGATCTGGTACGCCGCCGACCCGAAGAACAACGACAACGACCCGGACAAGGCCGATGCGGCCGGTTTGCGGATGATGGGGCAGGACTTGAGCGCGGCGTGCTGGCAGGCGGGAATGGGGCGCAACCCGAAGGCTGATGCAAGTGCCACGCTGGGGGCATGCACGCAAAAATGGCAGGTGAAGGAGAAGAAGCAGACCTGCGGGCTGTTTTTCCGCACGGTACGCCAGATGACGCCGGAGCAGGCCCATGCCAAGTGCAATACGGGGGTGATGACGCGGGCGTTACGCAGCCTGTAGGAGCCGGCGTTGCCGGCGAAGGCCGCACCACGGACAGGTAGCGCGGCCTTCGCCAGCCAGGCTGGCTCCTGCAACAGCCAATGGGCGGTCAGTCCTGCGGACGCAACCGGTACTGCGGCGGCAGCTGCTCGAACCCGCTGATGGTGGTGTTCAGGCTTTTCCACAGGCCGTCCTTGATCCCGTAGATGCACCCATGGATCGACAGGCTCTGCCCGCGATGCCAGGCGTTCTGCACGATGCTGGTGTGCCCCACGTTCGCCACCTGCTGGATCACGTTCAGCTCGCACAGGCGGTCGACCTGCTCTTCCTCGGTCGCCAGCTTGGACAACTCCACACGATGCTCGTAGTACACGTCGCGAATCGCCCGAAGCCAGCCGTCGATCAGGCCCAGCTGACGGTCCTGCATCGAGGCCCGCACGCCGCCGCAACCGTAGTGCCCGGTCACCAGGATGTGCTTGACCTTGAGTACGTCCACCGCGTACTGGATCACCGACAGGCAGTTGAGGTCGGTGTGCAGCACCACGTTCGCCACGTTGCGGTGCACGAACAGGTCGCCCGGCAGCATGCCGACGATCTCGTTGGCCGGCACCCGCGCATCCGAACAGCCGATCCAGAGGAATTCCGGAGTCTGCTGACGCGCCAGCTTGGCGAAGAAGTCCGGATCTTCCTGCTTGATCGCATCGGCCCAGCGCGCGTTGTTATCAATCAGTTCTTGTAGATCGTGCATGGTCAAGCCTCATGGGAATGCGCATGTGTGACTGGCGCCACCCCGTTCGGGTCACGCCTTTGAATCTTCCCGCCAGTGGCCGGTCCACCCCTTACAGGCCACCCGCAGGAGAATAGACATGACCGAATCACATCGCCCGCCGCATGCCCCGGAACCCGTACAGATCGATACCATCGAGGACCAGATGGGCTCGGTGCAGCCGCTGGACTTCGATCAAGACCCACCGGTGACCGACACGCACTACGACCCCAGCGACGATGACCTGACGCCCGAAACCCTGATCCCCGAAGACGGCGCCCGCTCAGCCGATGAAGTCGGCGGCGACCACCCGGCCGACTGGGACCTGAGCGTAGTCGACGAAGATGACATTGGCGGCGGCAACGGCCTGGACGAGGCCGAACTGGCGCGTCGCGACCCGCTGGACGGCAAGCGCGAGCGCTGAAGGGTTATTCTTCGAACAGCGTGCAGGCCATCACCAGCGCGTCTTCGCGCCCACCCGCCACCGGGTAGTAGTCGCGTCGCCGGCCGATCTCGTTGAAGCCGAAGCGCTCGTACAGGCGATACGCCGACTGGTTGCTGGCGCGCACTTCGAGGAAGCACTCGCGGCCGTTGCTGGCGTAGGCGCGCTTCATCAGCTCTTCGAGCAGGCGCAGGCCCAGGCCACGGCCCTGGCTTTCGGGCTTGACGGTGATGTTGAGCAGGTGCGCCTCGTCGATGATCACGTTGATCACGCCGTGGCCCACCTGCTGCTGGCCTTCGAACATCAGCCAGATTTCGTAGTTCTTCAGCCCGTCGAGAAAGATCCCCCGGGTCCACGGGTGGCTGAAGGCGGCGTATTCGATCTTCAGCACGGCATCCAGATCCGCCTCGGTCATGCGGCGAAAACTGATGTTGTCACTCATTGCGTGGTTTCCAGCGCGCCATCAGCCGGCGCATGGCTTGCCAGACGTGCGCCTTGCGGGCGGGCTCGTCCATCAACAGTTCAAGGCCAGGCAAGGCCCAGCAGTTGCCCAGGCCCTCCACCGGCAATTCGCGGTAGTACGCCTGCTCGTCGGCTTCACCGGCAAAGCGCACCGCCGGCAGGCCGACCAGCCACAGGCAGCTGCAGGGCGCCTCTTCAAGGCGGGCCTGGATGAAACCCTGGACAAAATCACGCGCCGCCAGCGGGCCCTGGTCGAGAGTGCCGCGCACCAGCAACGGCCAGCGTACCGGCTCGCCGATGATCTGCGGGCTGTCGGGCAGGCCGGCGGCGCGCAGCATGTCCTTGAGCAGCAGGTAGGACGGGTCGCGGCTCTGGAACGGCTGGCCGGTGACCAGCTCCACCAGCACCAGACAATCGCCGGCACGCAGCAACTGCAAGGCAAAGCGGGGCGGCGGTACCAGCACCGGCTTGACCACGGCGGCGGTTTCTTCGGCGTCGAGCACCGGCTTGCTGGCCGGCTTGGCGCTGACCGTCGGTCGCGGAATCTCGATTTTTGGCCGCTCGGCCGGCTTGGCAGCCGGTGCAGACGCCTTGGCCACCACTGCCGGCAGCACCACCGGCGCCTCGACCAGCGGTTCGGGTACCCGCAGCAGCTCGGGGCGCGATGGCGCGGCGAACGGCAGTTCGGCGCGCGGCAGCCAGTGCACCACTTGCATGGCGTTCAGGTAGGCGCGGCGGCGGGACTCGGTAAGCAAAGGGCGGCCATCTGTGGATAAGTCGGGGCGAGCATTCTACCGCTGTTACGCCGCCGTTGCAGGCACAAAACCGCCCGACAACACCGGCAAACGATCAGGGGGTGAATCGATCCCCCCCTGATGCAGTACAATCGGCGCTTTTACTTGGCAGCGAGTCGACCCGCCAATGATCGAACCCAAGCGCGTCCTGCGCGCCCTAGCCGAACACTGGGCCCTGCTCGAGCCGTTGTGCGAGCGCTTCGACGGGGGCACCCTGAGCCTGGCCGAGCTGCGCGGGCAACTGGCCGCACAACAGCTCGACAGTACGCCCCAGGACATCACCAACCTGCTGGACGTGTGGATTCGCCTGGACATCCTGGTCCCGGTGGCCAAGAGCCCGAACCGCTTCGAGCTCAACGCCCAGATCCACGACTTCCTGGCCTACCTGCGGCGCGAGCACCGCCTGGGCCTGTGCCTGGAGATCGAAGCCTACCTGCGCCACCTCGAGCGCCTGGCCGGGCATATCCAGGACGCCTTCGACATCCGCGACGGCAACGACCTGGCGCGCCAGCTGCGTCTGCTCGACATGCGCGTGCGTGACGTGCTGAAAAAACTCGACAACGACGAGCAGGCGCTGGTGGCGGTGGCCGAGCGGGCCAAGACCAGCGACCGGCAGATCCCGCTGCGCCAGCGCTACGCCGAAGTGCTGGCCACCTGGGACGAATACGTCGAGCCGATGATCCAGCTGGTGAACGCCGACGGCGCCTTCGAACAGGGCGTGCGCAAGGTCGAGACCGTGCTGCTGCGCCTGCTGGGCGAGCAGGCGCGACTGGGCCACCTGGTCGACGACGACATGCTGCTGCGCACCCACGCGCGCATCCTCGAGATGCAGACCAGCGCCCAGCTGACCCTGCGCCACGCCCGCGAGCTGCTGCTGCCGCTGCGTGAAGAGGCACGCCGGCACAACGCCGTGACCCGTGGCGCCGCACTGGCGCTGTCGGTGATCCGGCGCAAGGGCATCGACGCCGTGCCGCAGGCGGCCATGCCGCTGTTCACCCGCCCGCAGAGCACCTTCCTCGGCAGCGCCAGCCAGGTCGAGGCCTACGTGTATGCCCTGGCCCGCTTCGAAGCCAAGCCGGCGCAGTTCCCCAAGGCGCACAAGAGCCACAAGGGCGCCGCGCCGCGCGCACCGCGCACGGTCAAGGAAATGCTCGAACGCTGCGAAGACGCCCTGCCGCTGCCCGACCTGATGGTGTGGCTGCTGGAGCAGGAGCCCGAAGGCGCCACCGACGAACTGCTGTACTGGTTCTCGCGCCTGTCGCGGGAAAAACGCTTTACCCGCGCGCGCCTTGAGCGCCGCGAGTACACCACTCAGGAACACCTGGTCAGCCTGCGCTCGTTCGCCCTGACTTCAAGCCGCGAACCGTCGCCCGAGCCTACTGCGAGCCCTACCCATGCATCTTGATCTTTCCGAACTGTCCCAGCTCGCACCGATCTTCCGCGAGCTGTTCAAGGGCTTCCACATCAGCCGGCGCGACCCGGAGCTGTATGCCCAGCTGTCGAACTTCCAGGACCAGTACCGCGGCCTGTTCAAGGCTCTGGGCTTCGAACTGGTGTGCGACACCCGTGGCTTCTACTACTTCGTGCCGGAACTGGCCGCTGCCCAGGTCAACAAGACCGCCCAGCGCCTGTCGCTGTTCACCTTCATCCTGGTGGAGCACCTGGCCGACCAGGGCCGCGACCCGATGTCGGTGCTCGACGGCGGCAGCCTGGGGCGCGACGAGCTGCCCTCGCTGCTGGAAAAGTACCGCGACCTGTTCCTGCAGGCCGAGGTGCAGACCCCCGACGAGCTGGAAGAGAAAATCATGCGCCGCATGACCCAGCTCGGCTTTGCCAGCGAAGACAACGGCATCTACCGCTTCCTGCCGCCGATGCACCGCTTCCTCGACGTGTGCCTGTCGGTGCAGCAGGACCGCGACCTGGCCGCCAGCCTGCACAGTGCCCTGCCGCTGCCGACCCCGGTGCTGGTGGTGGAAGAAACCCCTGAAGAGCTGAACAGGACCGACGACCCGCTCGACCTGAGCCCGTTCGAGGAAAGCGAAGAAGACGCCTTGGCCCGTGCCATTGCCCAAGAGCAACAGGAGATTGACGCATGAGCCAGGACCGCTACGGCATTCGCCGCTTTGCATTGCTCAACACCGCCGGCTACAGCCTGGGCCTGTTCCCGCTGGAGCACCCGCTGTCGGTGTACGGCGCCAACAACCTGGGCAAGAGTGCGTCGATCAACGCCCTGCAGTTCCCGATCCTGGCGCGCATGTCGGACATGAGCTTCGGCAAGTACAGCCTGGAGCAGTCACGCCGCTTCTACTTCGCCAGCGACACCAGCTACATCCTCTGCGAGGTCAACCTGCCCCACGGCCCGCACGTGATCGGCGTGGTCGGGCGCGGCCCTGGCGGCGGCTTCGGCCACCAGTTCTTCGCCTATGCCGGCGAGCTGGACCTGGGCCACTACCAGAAGAACGACACCTGCCTGCGCCAGAAGGAGCTGTTCACCAACCTGGAGCGCAACGGCCTGAAAGCCTACGAGCTCAAGCCCGACGAACTGCGCCGGCTGCTGGTGGGCGGGCACACCTCGGTGCCGCTGGACCTGACCCTGATTCCGCTGCGCTCCACCAGCGAGCAGAGCCTGAAGACCTTCCGCGCCCTGTTCATCAACCTGCTGCACATGCGCGAGATTACCGCGGCCAAGCTCAAGCAGCTGTTCCTCGATGCATTCGAGCACAGCCTGCGCTCGGGCAGCGTCGACTACATCGCCGCCTGCGAAGAAGCCTTCCGCGACGTGCGGCGCATGGAACAGGACTACAACTCGCTGGTAGCCGCCGGCCCGCTGGTCGAGGCCCTGGCCAATGGCGTGGCCCAGCGCGACATCCTGCGCGGCAAGCTGCACCGCCTTTCACCGCTGCTCGACCAGTTGCTCGGCACCTGGCAGGACTACGCCGGCGCACGCAAGGAAGAATTGGTGCTGCAGGCCGAGCACTACAGCCACGAGCAGGACGCGCTGCAGAACAACCAGCGCGGCGGCACCCAGGAGCTGATGCGCCTGGAACGCGAAATGACCGGTATCCAGCGCTGGCTGGGCGAACTGTCGGTGCTCAAGCACCGCTTCGCACTGGTGGATGACGTCAAGGTGCTGGAGCAGCAGCTGCTGGCCGCCAAGGACGCCCACGACGAACTGGCCGGTGCCCTGGCGCAGTCGCGCCAGTTCAGCGCCGAGGACCTGGAAGAGCGCCTGCGCGACCTGGAGAAACGCCTGAAGTCGGTCAAGCAGCAGCTCGACCATGCCGACAACAACAGCTATGCACGCCTGCGCGAAGAGTTCTCGCAGCAGGACGTCGAGCGCCTGATGCGCCTGTTCAACGGTGCGCTGTTCAGCCTGCCGCTGGGCGAGCGCGGCATCGAGCTGGATGACAGCGACGTGTGGGTCAAGTCCCTGGAAGCGGTACTCGACGGCTTCAAGGGCGAACGCTTCGAGGCGCCGGGGCTGTCCATCGACCTCAGCCATATCGAGCCGCCGGCCTTGCAGGCCCTGGCCGACCGCGCCGCGCTGCGCGACCAGAAGGAGCGCCTGGAAAAAGAGCTCAAGCAGCTCAAGACCCAGCAAGCCGTGGCCGCCGACCGCGCCGCGAGCAAGACCCAGACCGAAGCGCTGTACCAGCAGGTGCTGGATGCGCAAAAGGCCCTGGAAGACTACCGCCGTACCCAGACCCTGTCGGCCGAGGAAGGCGACAAGCTGGAGCAGCTGGCGCAGATGGAGGCGGCCCAGGACGAGCTCAAGCGCTCCAGCGACGCGTTCACCGAGCGCGTGCAGCAACTGTCGGCCAAGCTGCAACTGGTCGGTCGCCAGATCGCCGACATGGAGGCCAAGCAGCGCACCCTCGACGACGCCCTGCGCCGTCGCCAGCTGCTGCCGGCCGACCTGCCGTTCGGCACGCCGTTCATGGACCCGGTCGACGACTCCATGGACAACCTGCTGCCGCTGCTCAACGACTACCAGGACAGCTGGCAGGGCCTGCTGCGGGTGGATGGCCAGATCGAGGCGCTGTACGCCCAGGTACGCCTCAAGGGCGTGGCCAAGTTCGACAGCGAGGACGACATGGAGCGCCGCCTGCAGCTGCTGATCAACGCCTATGCGCACCGTACCGACGAAGCCCTGACCCTGGGCAAGGCGCGGCGCGCGGCGGTGACCGACATCGCGCGTACCCTGCGCAACATCCGCAGCGACTACGACAGCCTCGAGCACCAGCTGGCACTGTTCAACCGCGAGATCAACAAGCGCCAGGTATCCAACCTGCAGAGCTTTCGCATCGTGCTGGCGCCGAACAAGGAAGCGCTCAAGCACATCGACCAGATCATCCACAGTGCCGGCCAGTACGAGGAAGGCGAGACCCTGTCGGTGTTCGACCTGAGCCAGAGCGCCGAGCAGGACAACAAGAACGAAGAGGCCAAGGAGTACCTGGCGCGGCTGGTGGCAGCCAACCACAACCAGCTGGGCCTGAAGGACCTGTTCGAGCTGGCGTTCGAGATCACCAAGGTGGGCGGCCAGCCGATCATCCATACCGACATCGATGGCGCGGCCTCCAACGGCACCACCATGACCATCAAGGCGCTGACCAACATGTACCTGTTGCTGCACCTGATGGACCGCGACCAGGCCGGGCGCGTGCGCCTGCCGTACTACCTGGACGAGGCGGCCGACATCGACGAACGCAACCAGGCGGCATTGCTGGAGACCAGCCTGCAGTTGGGCTTCGTGCCGATTCTGGCGAGCGTGAAGCCGCAGGTATCGGCGCACGTTGCAATCGACCTGGAGGGCGGTAGCGGGCCGAACGGGATCTACATCGACGAGGCGGACTGGAAGTACATCAGCCGTCGCGATCAGGTGAAGGTCGAGGTGCGGGAAGTGGAGGTTGAGCCGGCGTCGATCTGACGGCCTTGGGGGCCCTTTGGGCCCCATCGCGGGTCAAGCCCGCTCCCACAGAGGGCACCATTTAACCTGTGGGAGCGGGCTCGACCCGCGATGGATTAAACGCGGTCTTATTCTGCCCAAGGCAGAATCGGAATCGCTGTCACCGCGTTCTGCGGGCTGCCTTCGATCAGGCGGTCGCTGTACACCAGGTACACCAGCGTGTTGCGCTTCTTGTCCAGAAAGCGCACCACCTGCATGGTCTTGAACACCAGCGAGGTGCGCTCCTTGAACACTTCATCGCCATCCTTGAGCTCGCCCTTGAAGCGAATCGGCCCCACCTGACGGCAGGCGATCGACGCCTCGGCACGGTCTTCGGCCAACCCCAGCCCACCCTTCACGCCGCCGGTCTTGGCGCGCGACAGGTAGCAGGTCACGCCCTCCACCTTGGGGTCGTCGAACGCCTCGACCACGATGCGGTCGTTGGGCCCGACGAACTTGAACACCGTCGACACCTGGCCGATTTCCTCGGCACCGGCCAGCATCGGCAAGGCCAGCAAGGCGGCTGCAAAAATCCCTTTGATCACGCTCATTTCCTCATACCAGAATCAGGTTGTCGCGGTGCACCAGTTCCGGCTCGGCGCTGTAGCCCAGCACGGCCTCGATGGCCTCGGATGACTGGCCGATGATCTTCTGCGCTTCCAGCGCGCTGTAGTTGGCCAGGCCGCGGGCCACTTCAAGGCCGTCCGGCCCTACGCAAACGACCATCTCGCCACGCCGGAAACTGCCCTGCACGGTCTTGACGCCCACCGGCAGCAGGCTCTTGTTGGCCTGGCGCAAGGCCTGCACCGCACCGGCGTCCAGCACCAGGGTGCCGCGGGTCTGCAGGTGCCCGGCCAGCCATTGCTTGCGTGCCGCGAGCATGCCGCGCTCGGGCGAGAGCAAGGTGCCCAGGCGCTCGCCGGCCTTGAGGCGGTCGAGCACGCGCTCGATGCGCCCGCCGACGATGATGGTGTGCGCCCCCGACCGCGCGGCCAGGCGCGCCGCACGCAGCTTGGTCTGCATGCCGCCACGCCCCAGTGCGCCACCGGTGCCGCCGGCCACGGCGTCCAGCGCCGGGTCATCGGCGCGCGCCTCGTAGATCAGCTGAGCTTCGGGGTTGTTGCGCGGGTCGGCATCGAACATGCCGTCGCGGTCGGTGAGGATCACCAGCAGGTCGGCTTCCACCAGGTTGGCCACCAGTGCGGCCAGGGTGTCGTTGTCGCCGAAGCGGATCTCGTCGGTGACCACGGTGTCGTTCTCGTTGATCACCGGTACCACGCCCAGCTCCACCAAGGTACGCAGGGTGCTGCGGGCGTTGAGGTAACGCTTGCGGTCGGAGAGGTCGTCGTGGGTCAGCAGGATCTGCGCGGTGTGCCGGCCATGCTCGGCAAAGCTCGACTCCCAGGCCTGCACCAGGCCCATCTGGCCGATGGAGGCGGCAGCCTGCAGCTCGTTCATCGCACTCGGTCGCTTGCTCCAGCCCAGGCGGCTCATGCCGGCAGCCACGGCCCCCGAAGAGACCAGCACCAACTCGACCCCTGCCTCATGCAGGGCCACCATCTGCTCGACCCACACGCCCATCGCCGCGCGGTCCAGGCCCTTGCCATCCGCCGTCAGCAACGCGCTGCCGATTTTCACGACCCAGCGCTGCGCACCCGTCACCTTGCTCCGCATCTTCTTCCAACCTATAGAGATCTTTAGATACCAAAACGCCGCTTGAAAAAGCGGCGTTTAGTGTACTGCAACGAATCAGTCGCGCACGTAAATGATTTCCGGGCCGTCTTCGTCGTCTTCCCAGTCGTCATCGTCATCATCGTCGCCGATGTCGTGCACGCTCTTGACGCCGGTACGGCGCAGGGCGCGCGCGTCGTCCAGGGCCTGCAGCTGGGCACGGGCCTCGTCTTCGATGCGCTGGTCGAGGTCGGCCAGCTCGTCGCGGTAGGCCGGGTCGGCCGCCAGGCGGTCGGCACGGTCTTCGAGGTAGCGCATGATGTCGCGGCTGAGCTGCTCGGTGCCCTGCTTGGAGATCGCCGAGATCACGTACACCGGGCCTTCCCACTGCAGGCGCTCGACCACTTCCTTGACGCGCTCGTCGCGCTCGTCGTCCATCAGCATGTCGGTCTTGTTCAGCACCAGCCAGCGGTCACGCTCGGCCAGCGACGGGCTGAAGCGGGTCAGCTCGTTGACGATGACTTCGGCGGCGTCGGCGCTGCTGCTTTCATCCAGCGGGGCCAGGTCGACGAGGTGCAGCAGCAGGCGGGTACGCGCCAGGTGCTTGAGGAAGCGGATACCCAGGCCGGCGCCTTCCGAAGCGCCTTCGATCAGGCCGGGGATGTCGGCGATGACGAAGCTCTTCCAGCGGTCGACGCTGACCACGCCCAGGTTCGGCACCAGGGTGGTGAACGGGTAGTCGGCGACTTTCGGCTTGGCGGCCGACACCGAACGGATGAAGGTGGATTTGCCGGCATTGGGCAAGCCCAGCAGGCCGACGTCGGCCAGCACTTTCATTTCCAGTTTCAGGTCACGCTGCTCCCCGGGCTTGCCCGGGGTGGTCTGGCGTGGCGCACGGTTGGTGCTGGACTTGAAACGGGTGTTGCCCAGGCCGTGCCAGCCGCCCTGCACCACCATCAGTTTCTGCCCGGCCTTGACCAGGTCGCCGATCACTTCCTGGGTGCCCGCGTCGATCACGGTGGTGCCGACCGGCACGCGCAGGATCAGGTCGTCGCCCTTCTTGCCGGTGCAATCTGTGCTGCCGCCATTGGAGCCGCGCTGGGCCTCGAAGTGACGGGTGTAGCGGTAGTCGACCAGGGTGTTGAGGTTTTCGTCGGCAACCATGTACACCGAGCCGCCGTCGCCACCATCGCCACCGTTGGGGCCACCGTTCTCGATGAACTTCTCGCGGCGGAAGCTCATGCAACCGTTACCGCCGTCACCGGCCTTGACCTTGATCGATACTTCGTCAACAAACTTCATAAAAACCGCCTCTCGTCAGTTGGACGAGCTGAGTGACACAAAGACATAAGGCTCTTGCAAAAGTGAGCGCGGCGGCCCCGATACGGCCAGAACACCAGCGCCGGCAGCCCATACAAACAGCTTTGCAAGAGACTCACCCCACAAACGAAAAAGCCCCGTCGCGAGACAGGGCTTTTCCAGCGATCGCGCGATTACTCGGCAACGACGCTCACGTAACGACGACCGAAGGCGCCTTTTACTTCGAACTTGATCTTACCCGCGATCTTGGCGAACAGGGTGTGATCCTTGCCCATGCCAACGCCGTAGCCAGCGTGGAATTGGGTGCCGCGCTGACGCACGATGATGTTGCCCGGGATGATAGCCTGGCCGCCATACATCTTCACGCCAAGGCGTTTGGCTTCTGAGTCGCGACCGTTACGGGTACTACCACCAGCTTTTTTGTGTGCCATGGTTCAATTCTCCAGAAATGGGGATTTGGGCGATTAAGCCGAAATACCGGTGATCTTGATTTCGGTGAACCACTGGCGGTGGCCCATACGCTTCATGTGGTGCTTACGGCGGCGGAACTTGATGATGCGCACTTTGTCGTGACGACCTTGCGAGATCACTTCAGCAACAACCTTGGCACCAGCAACGACTGGAGCGCCGATGTTCACGTCGTCGCCATTGGCAACCAACAGAACGCGGTCGAAAGTCACGGATTCGCCAGTGGCGACTTCCAGTTTTTCGATTTTCAGGTATTCACCTTCGGCGACTTTGTACTGCTTGCCACCGGTAACAATTACTGCGTACATGGGTATTTCTCCGATAATCCTGCTCACCCAGCTCTTTATAGGAAGAGTATTGGCTGGCATGGCTGCATAGGGCTGGAACGGCCCAGTGCAATTGCGTAAGGCAGGTGCTGCCCAGGAAGTTCAGGGTGCGCGATTGTACGCAAGCCAGCTTTGCCTTGCAAGTGTGGCCATTGACCCCACGGGCAGTGCGCCTTGACACGCCGGGACCCGCAACCTAGCATGCCGCGCAACCCTTATGGAGCACCTGTGGCCGATGCAACCCCAAGCTTTCTACCGTGCGGTAGCGGACGACTTCAGCGCCGTTGACGAGATCATCAAGAAGCAGCTGACTTCGCGTGTGCCGCTGGTATCGAAAATCGGCGACTATATTACCTCGGCCGGGGGCAAGCGTCTGCGCCCGCTGCTGGTGTTGCTGTGCGGCAAGGCACTGGGCCGCGAAGGCGACGACCTGCGCCTGCTGGCAGCCACCATCGAGTTCCTGCACACCGCCACCCTGCTGCATGACGACGTGGTCGACATGTCGGGCATGCGCCGTGGCCGCTCGACCGCCAATGCCCTGTGGGGCAACGCGCCAAGCGTGCTGGTGGGCGACTTCCTGTACTCGCGCTCGTTCGAGATGATGGTCGAGCTGGGCTCGATGCCGGTCATGCAGATCCTCTCCAAGGCCACCCGCGTGATTGCCGAGGGTGAAGTGCTGCAGCTGTCGCGCATTCGCGACGCCAGCACCACCGAGGAAGTCTACATGGACGTCATCCGCGGCAAGACCGCCATGCTGTTCGAAGCCTCCACCCACAGCGCCGCCGCACTGGCCGGCGCCAGCGACGAACAGCGCGAAGCCCTGCGTACCTTCGGCGACCACCTGGGCGTGGCCTTTCAGCTGGTCGACGACCTGCTCGACTACAAGGGCGACGCCGAGACCCTGGGCAAGAACGTGGGTGACGACCTGGCCGAAGGCAAGCCGACCCTGCCGCTGATCTACACCATGCGCGAAGGCACCCCCGAGCAGGCGGCGCTGGTGCGCCAGGCCATCCAGAAAGGTGGCCTTGAAGACCTGGAGAGCATCCGCAACGCAGTGGAGGCCGCCGGCGCGCTGGAGTACACCGCACAGATGGCGCGTGACTACGTGGCCCGTGCCATCGCCTGCCTGGACGTGCTGCCGGCCAGCGAATACCGTGATGCGCTGGTCGAACTCAGCGAATTCGCCGTCGCCCGCACGCACTGATCCCCTGCCCCGGCCCATCGCTCGATGGGCCTGCTTTTCCTCTGGCCGGCAAAACCCTATACAATGTGGGTTTTCTGCACGTAGTCCTGAGGAACCGTAGTGAGCACTTTGCCACCCTGCCCCAAATGCAACTCCGAATACACCTACGAAGACGCCAGCCAGCTGATCTGCCCCGAGTGCGCCCACGAGTGGTCGGCCAGCGGTGAAGCCGAAGCGGCCAGCGACGAAGCGGTGAAGAAGGATTCGGTGGGCAACGTCCTGCAGGACGGCGACACCATCACCGTGATCAAGGACCTCAAGGTCAAGGGCACCTCGCTGGTGGTCAAGGTCGGCACCAAGGTCAAGAACATCCGCCTGTGCGACGGCGACCACGACATCGACTGCAAGATCGACGGCATCGGCCCGATGAAGCTGAAATCGGAATTCGTGCGCAAGGTCTGACCCCTGCCTGCCCGGGGCTGCACTCGCAGCCTCGACCCTACCGCCCGGCGGTAATCGCAAGAAAAATCCAATAGTCACTTGCTATTTTGATAATAAGAATTATTCTCATTGAACGCTTTCAAGGAGAATAGCCATGACTTATCTGATAGACGCCTGGCTTGACCGCCCCCATCCGTACCTGCGCATCCTGCACCGCGAAACCGGCGAGGTATGCGCCGTGCTCGAAGAAGACGCGCTGGGCGAACTGCGCGACCAGGGCGACCTGGATCTTCACGGGTTGAATTCGAGCGAGCCTGTGGTGCTCAAGGAGCTGGTGAGGAATCTGTTCCTGTTCTGCTATGCCCGGGCGTTGCGCCCTGGGGGTGGCGCGCAGTGGAACTGAAAGCATCGCGGGTCAAGCCCGCTCCCACAAGGATCACTGCAATCATGAGACTGGCAGTGTACCTGTGGGAGCGGGCTTGACCCGCGATGAGGGCCGCAAGGTCCTGCGACGTACTTACAGTACGTCCAGCAGCTCGACGTCGAACACCAGCACGCTGTGCGGCGGGATGCTGCCAACGCCCTGGGCGCCGTAAGCCAGCTCGCTCGGTACGTACAGGCGCCATTTGCTGCCCGCGTTCATCAGTTGCAGGGCCTCGGTCCAGCCAGCGATCACGCCGCCGACCGGGAATTCTGCCGGCTGGCCACGCTCGTAGGAGCTGTCGAACACGGTGCCGTCGATCAGGGTGCCGTGGTAGTGGGTGCGCACGCTGTCTTCACGGCTTGGCTTGGCGCCTTCACCGGCAGTCAGTACTTCGAACTGCAGGCCCGAGGCCAGGGTGGTGATGCCGTCACGCTTGGCGTTCTCGGCCAGGAAGGCCTTGCCTTCGCCAGCGGCCGCTTCGGCCTTGGCAGCCGCTTCGGCCTGCATGATTTCACGGATGACCTTGAAGCTGGCCGACAGGTCTTCTTCGCTGACGCGGCTGGCCTGGCCATTGAAGGCGTCGGTCAGACCGGCCAGGATCGCGTCCAGGTTGACGCCCGGTGGCGGGTTGTCACGCAGCTGGCCACCCAGCTGACGGCCAATGCCGTAGCTGACGCGGGTTTCGTCGGTGGACAGGTTGAGTTCGGACATGTTTCTGCTCCGCTACAGGGCGCACAAAAGCCGCGCCCGCTGTGAAAAGGGCAAGCAGCCTAGCACACTGCGGCAAAGCAGTTCAGCTACCAGGCAGTACGTCGCGGCATCGGCACCTTGAGGTCTTCTTCGGGGGTGCCGTGCAGGCCGCACATCTCGTCCTGCACCGACCAGTGCACCAGGTGCAACGGCACGGCGGGCAAGCCATTGAGCAGGCGCTGGCCATCGACCACCGAGTGCACCTTGAGACGTACCCCCTTGGCATCCAGCAACGGGTGCGCCTTGCCCTTGACCCGGGCCTCGAGCACGAAGTCCCCCCCTTCGATGGCGATCAGGTTCAGTTCGTCCACCCGGCCGGCCCTGGCCTCGCTGTTCAGTTCATGCAGGTTCATTGCGATACCTCGCTACTGGAACATTCCACAGGCCGTTCATTTTTTGTACAGCATCGACCAAAGCACAAGCCAGAAACGCAACCGCCCGTCCGTTATGCAACGGACGGGCGGCTGACAAGGCGTGATACCCCGCAGGTCAGTGCTTGGTCATCTTGTCCAGGTAGCCCATGGCGAACGCCGAGACCACGAAGGTCATGTGGATGATCACGTACCACATCAGGTACTGGGTCTCGATGTTGCGCGCGTCCATGAACACCCGCAGCAGGTGGATGGAGGAGATCGCCACGATCGAGGCGGCCACCTTCATCTTCAGCGAGGAAGAGTCCATCTTGCCCAGCCAGTTGAGCTTTTCGGTGCCTTCGGCGATATCCAGCTGCGACACGAAGTTCTCGTAGCCCGAGATCATCACCATCACCAGCAGGCCGCCCACCAGGGCCATGTCGATCAGCGACAGCAGTACCAGGATGAGGTCGGACTCGGCCAGCGAGAAGACGTTGGGCAGCACATGGAAGATCTCCTGAAAGAACTTCAGCGCCAACGCCAGCAGCCCCAGGGACAGGCCAAAATAGATGGGTGCGAGCAGCCAGCGCGAGGCGTACATCGCATTTTCGATAAAGCGTTCCATTGAGCAGATCACCAGGTGGCTGGAAAAAAACGAGCGCGAGTATAGCAGCCACCTGTGACAGGAAAAGCCCGCGACACGCTGCCACAGGCCAGTGGATGATCCGGTCGGCTCAGGTGTCGGGGTTGGACTGCAGGTCACCCACATGATGAACCCGCTCGCCGTTGATGCGACGCAGCTGCGCCTGCAGGTGCACGCACCAGATCTGCGGGTCGTCGGCCACCTGGTAGCCGTGCAGGGTCAGGCTGTCGACAATCGCGCTGAGCACCGACTCGGCCACGAACGGCCCGTGAAACGGCCCCTGGGCCTTGATCGCGGAGGGTTGCTCGCCGGCCATGCCGGCGGCGAACAGCAGTGTCCACATGCCGGTGTCACCGGCCAGCGGGCGGATACGGCACTCAATGCGGGTCACCAGGCCCAGGCATTGACGGGTAAGGCTGAGGGTACGCGGCATGGCGACGGTCCTCGGTGAGGCGTTGCGTAGCCTGTGGCCAGGCTGGTTTCGATCCTTTTGCGCACGACGGTCCATGCCTTGAGGATAGAAGAAATCCGCCGGCGACAAGCGGTCGGCGCCGAGCGGTCATGTGCCATGCGCCGAACTGCCCCCTTCGCCCGTAATGCCGACTCCCACATGTAGGAGCCGGCATTGCCGGCGAAGAACCCAACGCGGTCAGGAAGGCTTCACCTGCGCCAGCGCCTCTTCGGCCTGCTCCTTCTCGGCTTCCTTGAGGTCCTCTTCGCTGATCATCTCGGCAATCACCCGCAACCGCTCGACTACCCGCGCATTGATGCTGCCTTCGGGGAACTCGCCCTCCTCGTTCGGCTGCCCGGCCGGCTCGCCCACCAGCAGGCTCAGGGCCTCGTCGGCCTGGCTGACTGCGTACACATGGAATTGCCCGGCGCGCACCGCCTGCAGCACGCGCTCGTCGAGCATCAGCGTGGCCACGTTGGCCCGCGGGATGATCGCGCCCTGCTCACCGGTCAGGCCACGTGCCTCGCACAGGCGGAAGAAGCCCTCGATCTTCTCGTTGACCCCGCCCACCGCCTGCACTTCACCGAACTGGTTGATCGAGCCAGTGATCGCAAAGCACTGCTTGAGCGGGGTTTTCGACAGGGCCGAGATCAGCGTGCAGGCCTCGCCCAGCGATGCGCTGTCGCCATCCACATAGCCGTAGGACTGCTCCAGCGCGATGCTGGCCGAAATGGCCAGGGGGAACTCCTGGGCATAGCGGCTGCCCAGGTACCCGGTGAGGATCATCACGCCCTTGGAGTGGATCGGCTGGCCCAGGTTGACCTCACGCTCGATATCGACGATGCCGCTGCCGCCCGGGTACACCGTGGCGGAAATCCGCGCCGGCACGCCGAACGCCGAATCGCCCACCTCCAGCACGGTCAGGCCGTTGCACTTGCCCACCGCCGCGCCTTCGGTGTCGATCAGGATGATCCCGGCCAGCATGTCGTCGAGAATCCGCGCCGATACCCGCCCGGTACGCGTGGCCTTGGCCTTGAGCGCCCGCTCGATGTGCCCGGCGTCGGTCATCTCGTCGTTGGCCAGGTGGCGAATGAAATCCGCCTCGCTGACCAGCTGGAACAGGTCGCCGATGCGCGCCGACAGGCGCCCCTGGTGCTCGGCCAGGCGGGCGCTGTAGGTGGCCAGGCGCGCCACCGCATCGGCGGTCAGCGGGGCCATGCCCTCCTCGCTGGTGCGGGTCTTGAGCAGCTGGGCGAACTGCTCCAGGCTCTCCTCGACCATGGGAATGTCTTCGTCGAAGTCCACCAGCACCCGGAACATCTCCTGGAAGTCCGGGTCGTGGTCCTGCAGCGCGTAGTACAGCTGGCGGGCGCCGATGATGATCACCTTGACCTGCAGCGGGATCATCTGCGGGGTGAGGGTCACGGTGGCCAGGCGACCGAACTCGCCCAGCGGCGACTCCATCTTCAGCTTGCGCGATTGCAGGGCGCGCTTGAGCGCATCCCACACGAACGGCTCGCCGAGCATCTTCTCGGCTTCCAGAATCAGGAACCCGCCATTGGCGCGGTGCAGCGCCCCCGGGCGCAACTGGCGATAGGTGGTGTACAGCGCGCCCTGGTCGTTGCCGTATTCGATGCGGCCGAACAGGTTGTCGTAGGTTGGGTGCGGCTCGAACACCACGGGCGCGCCGCCGCTGGCGTGATGGCCGACCACCAGGCTGGGGGCGTACTGCTCTTCGAGCATCTTGCGCGCCACGGCGTCGGTCTTGCTGTCGTCGACCAGTTGCTCGACCACGGTGCGCAGCAGGTTGACCTGCATGGCCTGCAGGTAGGCGCACACCGCGGCGTTCTCGGCGTATTTCTCCGACAGCGGGGCCAGCAAGGGCTGCAGGGCCAGGGTGATGGTTTCTTCGTTGAGCTGGCGCAGCTGGTTGTTCGACTCGCGCTTCCACTGCGGCAGGCTGGCGAGCTCTTCGTTGAGGCGCTCTTCCAGCGCGGCGATGTCCTCGTGGAAACGCTCGCGCTCGGCCTCAGGCAACTGGGCGAACTCGGCCTCGTCCAGCGCCTTGCCATCGGCCATTGGGGTGAAGGCGACGTTGCTGCTGTCGCGGTACAGGGCCACGTCCTTTTCCAGCGAGGCGCGCTCGATCACATCCAGGGCACGGTCGTAGCGCTGGTTGAAGGCGCGGTCGATGGCGCTTTTCTTCTGCTGATAGGACGGGTGCTCGAACACCGCCGGAAAGGTCGCCAGCAGGTTGTCGATCAGGCCCCCGATATCGGCGATGAAGGCCCCGGCACTGCCGGCCGGCAGCTCGAACGCCTTGGGCTCGCGGGGCTCGTCGAAGTTGTTGACGTACAGCCAGTCGGACGGCGTCTGCAGGCGCTTGCCTTCTGCCTTGAGGTAGCGCTTGACGAACGAGAAGCGGCCGGTGCCCGGCTCGCCCATGACAAACACGTTGTAACCGGGGCGTGGCATGGCGACGCCGAACTGCAAGGCTTCGACTGCACGTTCCTGGCCTAGCACACCGCGAAAGGGCTCCAGATCATTGGTGGTGGAAAAATCGAACTGTTCAGCGGAAAACGGCCGGGTCAGGGCTTCGGGCGCAAGACGCAGGCTCGCAGCAACAGGATCGGGCATCGGGCTTCCTTACTTCGGCGGGGCGGATGACGGCATTCTGGCGCCGCCTGCGCCCGGCTTGCAAGGCTCTTCAACGCTTTAGCGCGCAGGGTCGAAAACCTGCTCCGCGTCAATTATTTCAAGCAATCTTTTGCAATTAATCACGGAACCCTTAGATCGTGCCTAAACTCCAAACTGCGCGGCTGGGTAAACAACCGACCCGTCCTGGCAACTAGTCCTACAGACATGCCAGATAACCCTGACCTTTGGTTTGAACATCAGAAAGAGAACAATGCTATGAAACGGATTCTTCTGGGTACTCTGTTCACCGCGGTTTCGCTCAACGCCATGGCCCAGGCGCCAGGCGGCCCGGACTGCGGCTGGGGCAACATGCTGTTCGAGGGCCAACGCGGCACGCCGGCTCACTTCCTCGCATCCACCACCAACGGTACCTCGGGCAACGCCACCTTCGGCATGACCTCGGGCACCAACGGCTGCTCCACCAATGCGTCGCTGACCTATGGCGGCAAATCCTGGTTCGCCATGAATGGCATGATGAACGAGCTGTCCGAAGACATGGCGCAAGGCCAGGGCGAAGCACTGACCACCTACGCGGTGGTACTGGGCGTCGCACCGGAAGACCGTGCGCACTTCGCGGCCGTGACCCACCAGCACTTCCAGGAAATCTTCACCACAGCCGACGCTACCGCTGAAGATGTTCACACCAACACCCTCGCCGTCCTGAAAAGCGACGCCCGTCTGGCCAAATACGCAACCCCGGCCTAAGCTCGGCACACCCGCCCCGACCACGGGGCGGGTTTGTTTGCCCGCCTCTATCGGCATCATTCAGACGTAGTTGCCCGACATGCTCAAACGCCTTGCCTACCTGGCGCTCTGTGCCTGCGCCCCGCTGCACGCTGCCACCGTGCTGGACGATGCTCGTCTGCACGCACTGGCCAACGACCGCTACTGGATCTCCCTGGGCCATTACGAAACCGCCAAGCTCGGCGGATGGCGCAGCTACGTGGACGACCCCAAATTCTTCCTGGCCAAGGACGGTGCGCACCACCCTGACCAGGAACTGCGCGCCACCTATGAGGCGCTGTACGCCCCGGCCAGCCTGGGCGACCAGCACGCGCAATGCGTATTCCCGGCGCGCACCCGCTGGCTGCGTGAGCAGTTGCAGCTCACCGACCTGCCGGCGCCGGACTGCAAGGCCTACACCCAGTGGTACTCGGACGTGTCGCCGCACAGCGCGGTGATGATCTTCCCGGCCGCCTACCTGAACAGCCCCTCGTCGATGTTCGGGCACACGCTGCTGCGTATCGACCAGGCCGACGTGCAGAGCGACAACACCGCACTGCTGAGCTACGCGATCAACTTCGGCGCCTACATCGAGGGCAACGACAACAGCATCCTGTATGCCTGGAAGGGCCTGATGGGCGGCTACCCCGGCCTGTTCGCGCTGGTGCCCTACCAGGAGAAGCTGTCCGAATACCGCAGCCTGGAAAACCGCGACCTGTGGGAATACCGGCTGAACCTCACGCCCGAGGAAACCGGGCGCATGGTCGAGCACATCTGGGAACTCAAGCAGATCCAGTTCGACTATTTCTTCTTCGACGAAAACTGCTCGTATCGCCTGCTCGAACTGCTGCAGGTGGCACGGCCGAGCCTGGACCTGACCTCGCAGTTCCCGCTCACGGCGATCCCCACCGACACGGTCAAGGCGGTGAAACAGTCCGGGCTGGTGGCGCGTACCGACTACCGCCCATCGCGCGAGCGCGAGCTGCTGGAGCGGGCCAAACCGCTGGACCATGCCGAACAGCAGCAGGTGCTGGCCGTGAGCGCCGACACCGCGCAACTGCAGAGCCCCGCCTTCACCGAGCTGCCGCGCGAGCGCCAGGCGCTGGTGCAGGACGCCGCCTATCGCCTGGAGCGCTACCGCGCCAATGGCCTGGAGCGCGACCCGGAGCGGGCCAGGCGCAGCTTCGAGTTGCTGCGCGCGATCAACCGCAACCCGCCACCGCCGTTGCAGATCGAACGCCCCGGGCTGCCGGAGGACGGCCACGAGTCGCGCACCTGGCAGCTGGGCGTGGGTACCCGAGAAGACCGGGCCTTTGCCGAGTACGGGCTGCGCATGGCCTATCACGACCTCAACGACAACGCCTACGGCTTCCCGCTGGGCGCGCAGATCGAGATCCTGCAACTGAAGGTGCGCCAGTACGAACACAACGACTGGCAGGTGCAGCGCCTGGACCTGGCCACGATCCGCTCGCTGACGCCGCGCAACGACCTGCTCAAGCCGTGGTCGTGGCAGGTGGCCGGCGGGTTGGAACGGGTGCTGGGCAAGCATGAGAACGAGGTGCTGGTCAGCCATGTGAATGGCGGCGCCGGGGGCACCTGGCAGTTGGGCGAGGACATGCTCGGGTTTGCCCTGGGCACGGTGCGGGTGGAGCACAACAATGACTTTGCCGGGTTCATCGCACCCGCGGCAGGGTTCAACACCGGCGTGCTGTGGCGCAACGGGCTGGGCAACCTGAGCCTGGAGGCCAAGGGCGACTACTTCACCAATGGCGAGGTCCGCCGCAGCCTGAGCCTCAACCAGCAGTGGGAACTGTCGCGCAACCTGGGCCTGCGCCTGAGTGCCAGGCGCGAGTTCAGCCAGCTGGCGACGGCGCAGAACGAGGTGATGCTCGAGGTGAAGTGGTACAACTACTGAAGTCATCGCGGGTCAAGCCCGCTCCCACAAGGGCAGTGAGAAACCTTGTGGGAGCGGGCTTGACCCGCGATGCGATCCAATTGTTTGACATCTTTTTGACCTCTCTTGCACACACCAGCACCTAGACTTCCCCCCAACAGGTGGAGAGTTCGAACATGCGCGGGCACTGGGTACTGGTGGCAATGATACTGGGCGGTTGCGCCAGCACCCACGATCAACTGATCGAGCAAGGCTACCCTGCCCCCTACGCCGACGGCTTCCAGGCCGGTTGCAGCAGCGGCCACCAGGCCGCAGGCGTGATGATGGGCGAGTTTCGCAAGGACGTGCCGCGCTATCTGCACGACCGCCAGTACGAGACCGGCTGGGACGACGGCTTTCGCCAGTGCCAGGCCATGCAGCAGAGCCAGGACCAGGACACCTACCGCAGCCGCCACTGGGACGAGCGCGACCAGCAGTGGCAGCAGGAAAAGGACCGCGACGCCGCCCGCGCCTATCGACGCCAATAGGTCGCCCTCGAACATTCGATGCAACCGGTGACCGCGCATCATGGTCTTCCTACAAAGGAGGCCAACCATGAGCCGAGCATTCGTCAACGAAGACCAGGCCGCCGATCAGGCCAATCAACCGGTAGAGCGGCGCATCAGCGAACAACCCAACCACGTCACCGCCCAGGGCCTGACCCTGCTCAAGCAGCGGGTCAGCGAACTGGAGACCCTGCGCAGCACGCTGCTGGGCGACCCCGACAAACAACGCCTGGCCGAGGTCGAGCGCGACCTGCGCTACTTCAGCGCCCGCGTGCAGAGCGCCCAGGTGGCCGCACCCGCCACCTCGCAGAGCAAGGTGCAGATCGGTAGCCGGGTGGTGTTTGTCGATGAAGAAGGCCGCCAGCATGAAGTGCAACTGGTCGGCGAAGACCAGGCCTATGCCGCCAGTGGCCTGATCAACTGGGGGTCACCCCTGGGCCGGGCACTGCTGGGGGCAGCGCCCGGTGACGAGGTGCTGTGGCGACGACCGGCGGGTGATCAACTGATCGAGGTCGTCGCCATCGAGCCGCAGGCCTAGACCACGCCCTGGGCCAGCATGGCGTCGGCAACCTTGACGAAACCGGCGATGTTGGCGCCCTTGACGTAGTTGATGCGGCCGTTCTCTTCGCCGTAGTACACGCAGGCATGGTGGATCGACTGCATGATGTTGTGCAGCTTGCTGTCCACCTCGCCGGCCGTCCACAGCAGGCGCATGGCGTTCTGCGACATCTCCAGGCCGCTGACGGCCACGCCGCCGGCGTTGGAGGCCTTGCCCGGGGCGAACAGGATGCCGGCTTCGATGAAGAGGTCCACGGCGTCCAGGGTGGTCGGCATGTTGGCGCCTTCGGCCACGCAGATGCAGCCGTTGCGCAGCAGGGTGCGTGCGTCTTCGGCGTCCAGCTCGTTCTGGGTGGCGCACGGCAGGGCGATGTCGCAGGCCAGGCTCCAAGGGCGCTGGCCGGCGCGGAACTCCAGGCCGAACTCGCCGCCCAGCTCGCTCAGGCGGCCGCGCTTGACGTTCTTGAGCTCCATCAGCGCATCCCACTGCGCATCGTTCAGGCCGGCTTCGCAGTACAGGGTGCCTTCGGAGTCGGACAGCGAGATGACCTTGCCGCCCAGGTCCATGACCTTGCGCGCGGCATATTGCGCCACGTTGCCGGAGCCGGAGATGGCCACACGGCGACCGTCGATGCGCAGGCCGTCGCGCTTGAGCATTTCTTCGGCGAAGTACACGCAGCCGTAGCCGGTGGCTTCGGGGCGAATCAGGCTGCCGCCGTAGTTCATGCCCTTGCCGGTCAGCACCGAGGTGAACTGGTTGGCCAGGCGCTTGTACTGGCCGAACAGGAAGCCGATTTCGCGACCACCTACGCCGATGTCACCGGCCGGCACGTCGAGGTCGGCGCCGATGTGGCGGTACAGCTCGCTCATGAATGCCTGGCAGAAGCGCATGACTTCGGCGTCGCTCTTGCCCTTGGGGTCGAAGTCCGAGCCGCCCTTGCCGCCGCCCATGGGCAGCGAGGTGAGGGAATTCTTGAGTACCTGTTCGAAGGCCAGAAACTTCAGCACGCCGAGGTTCACCGAAGGGTGGAAACGCAGGCCGCCCTTGTATGGGCCGATGGCGCTGCTCATCTGGATGCGGTAGCCGCGGTTGACACGCACCCTGCCCTTGTCGTCGACCCACGACACACGGAACAGAATGGCCCGCTCCGGCTCGACCATGCGTTCGAGAATACCGGCCTGCAGGTAGTGCGGGTTGGCTTCGAGGAAGGGCCACAGGCTGCGCAGTACCTCTTCCACGGCCTGATGGAATTCGGGCTGGGCAGGGTCGCGTTTTTGCAGGCGTGCGAGGAAGTCTTCGACGGATTCGATCATTTAGACATTCACCAGATAGAGTTGGACTTATTAGTTTTTTCAGGACTTTACCAAGAACCGCTCGCACCGCAACAGGGCAAAATGTCGTTTTTATGGAAATAAATGGTGCATTTCTATAAATGTATACACCTTCGCCGGCAAAGCCTGCTCCTACAGCAGGCCGCACAACCCTGTAGGAGCCGGCCTTGCCGGCGAAGGATTCACCCGGATTCCAGGCAAAAAAAACGGGGCCCGAAGGCCCCGTTTCAGTGCAAGACCGTGAAGGTCATGCCAGTTTCTTGTGCCGTACCCGGTGCGGCTGGGCAGCGGCTTCACCCAGGCGCTTCTTGCGATCGGCTTCGTACTCGGTGTAGTTGCCTTCGAAGAACACCGCCTGCGAATCGTCTTCGTAGGCCAGGATGTGGGTAGCCACACGGTCAAGGAACCACCGATCGTGAGAGATCACGATAGCGGCGCCCGGGAAGTCCAGCAGGGCTTCCTCCAGCGAACGCAGGGTTTCGACGTCGAGGTCGTTGGACGGTTCGTCGAGCAGCAGCACGTTGCCGCCCTCTTTGAGCGTCAACGCCAGGTGCAGGCGGCCACGCTCACCACCGGAGAGGTCCTTGACGAACTTCTGCTGGTCGCCGCCCTTGAAGTTGAAGCGCCCCACGTAGGTACGCGCCGGAATCTCGTAGTTGCCGATGCGGATCTGGTCGGAACCGTCGGAGATCTGCTGGAACACGGTCTTGCCGCCGTCCAGGTCTTCGCGGCTCTGGTCGACGCAGGCCAGTTGCACGGTTTCACCGATCTCGATGCTGCCCGAGTCCGGTTGCTCCTTGCCCATCAGCATGCGGAACAGGGTCGATTTACCGGCGCCGTTACCGCCGATCACACCGACAATGGCGCCTTTTGGCATGCTGAACGACAGGTTGTCGATCAGAACGCGGTCGCCGTAGCCCTTGGTGACGTTCTTGAACTCGATGACCTTGTCACCCAGGCGCGGGCCGGCCGGGATGTAGATCTCGTTGGTTTCGCTGCGCTTCTGGAATTCCTGCGACTGCATTTCTTCGAAGCGTTGCAGACGCGCCTTGGATTTGGACTGGCGGGCCTTGGCGCCTTTGCGCACCCATTCCAGTTCTTCCTTCATGGCCTTTTCATGGGCCGACTGCTGCTTGGACTCCTGGGCCAGGCGGTCCGACTTGGCTTCCAGCCAACCCGAATAGTTGCCCTCGTAAGGAATACCGGCGCCGCGGTCGAGTTCCAGAATCCAGCCGGCGACGTTGTCCAGGAAGTAACGGTCGTGGGTAATAGCGACCACGGTGCCCGGGAAGTCGTGCAGGAAGTGCTCCAGCCAGGCGACCGAGTCGGCATCCAGGTGGTTGGTCGGTTCGTCGAGCAGCAGCATGTCGGGGGCCGACAGCAGCAGGCGGCACAGGGCCACGCGGCGCTTCTCGCCACCGGACAGGTGTTCGACCTTGGCGTCCCAGGCCGGCAGGCGCAGCGCGTCGGCGGCGACTTCCAGCTGGCGCTCGAGGTTGTGACCGTCGCTGGCCTGCAGGATCGCTTCCAGCTTGGCCTGTTCGGCGGCCAGCTTGTCGAAGTCGGCGTCCGGGTCGGCATAGGCGGCGTAGACCTCGTCCAGGCGGGCCTGGGCGTCCTTGATCACGCTGACGGCCTCTTCGACCACCTCACGCACGGTCTTGGTAGGGTCCAGTTGCGGCTCTTGCGGCAGGTAGCCGACATTCAGATCGGGCATCGGACGCGCTTCGCCGTCGAACTCGGTGTCGACGCCGGCCATGATTTTCAGCAGGGTGGATTTACCCGAACCGTTGAGGCCGAGCACGCCGATCTTGGCGCCGGGGAAAAAGGACAGCGAAATGTTCTTGAGGATTTCCCGCTTCGGCGGCACAACTTTGCTCAGCCGATGCATGGTGTAGACGTATTGAGCCAAAACGTGAGCTCCAGTAAGTAGGTCAATCAAAGGAGCTGATTGTAGACACAATTGGGTACCCCGGCCATCGTCGCGACTGGCGGTGCGGCCGGGGGGAACGTGCACGTTGCGGGCAATGCCTAGCTGATGACTGCGCCCTTGGGGCCACTGGCGATCAACGCGGCGCCACAGGCGGTCTTCATGCCGTCCAGCGCCACGGGCGTACCGCCGACGCTATAGGTGCTGCTGCCCTCGGCAATGGGAAATACCCCTTTGCACAGGGGGCAACTGACGCTGTGCCCTACCCCGGCAATCGGCTTGCCATTGAGGTTGGTGTTGGAAAAGGCTTCGAGTACCACGCCACCGTGGGTGGTGGCATCGCCCAGGCGAACAATGTCTTTCATGAGGTGGGTCCGTCCTTGTGTGATGGGATGTATTACGTGTGGAGGTGCAGGCCTTTGCACTCACGTCCGATGGTGCCTGATTGGAAGAGGGCTGAACATCAACATGCCGTTGCATGTCGTGGGAAGGCGGGCGTCATCGAGCGGGTATCACGCTGGGCAGCCCAGATCCTCATAATCGCTGTCAAACATTCAAGCCATCCAGGGCTACTGATGATCGTTAAGGAGCAGGATCAACGCTACTCAGCCACTGCTCAAAGTCATCCGCAACACGGCGGGCACTGCCCGTTTCATGATCCCACAACACCACGGCAGGTTCGCCTGAGGCGCCTCGCGCGTCATAATCGAAGCAATAATAATCACCTGTTCCAAACTCTGCGAAGGGCAACAGCGGTGCAAAACGCTCAGGCGATTGCGAGAAATTTTCCAGCCACGCCTGCCACCCTGACGTGTAATTTCGGACGATCGAGTCCCAGGTCTTCCTCGGGCCTCGGCTGTCGAACACGGGGAACACCACCAGGCCACCCAGTGACCGTCCATTGTTGGCAAGCAGCCAGCGGGAAAAGGATGTGGGGAACGTTCTGTTCAGTTCCTTCTCTGCAGAAGCGATTGCAGAAAGCGTTGTGCCGATGACACGCGTTTTTGACATTCGGTTTCGATGTCCATCACTGGAGGCTACAAGAATCCCGCGTTGTGCACTGTATTGGTGGCCCTGACTCACGTCCAGAAGATCATCGTGCAGCAAGTAGTGATTCATGCAGGTTTTCAACACGTCTGAGGACACTGCGCTGTCCTGCGAATACGCCAGATCGGTAACCCCCTGAAACGGCTCCATCATGTAACAGAATTTGAGATCCAACTCCTTGGCACGCTATGGCCTGGTCGATCACGCCGCATGAGGTCGCTTGTATTTTCGTTCACATGCCAGTAACTGCTTTAACCTGCGCCAGGTCCGAGCACAAAAAATACAACTCACTCAACCTCAACCACCTCGACAGTATCGCCAGTTATGTAGCAAGAACCGTACTTTCTAATCTCTTCAAGAGAAGATGGATCATTTGGCCCGTAATCACCATCCACCTCAACACACCACACCTCACCGAATTTCAAAAGCTTGACACCAGAGCATATAACATTTGTTTGCCCACCAGAAAATGCCGACCGAACTTCGTCAACGTGAGCAACAATCACCCTGACCCTTTTCCATACATTCCCCTCAAGCCTGTAATCACGGGCGCAGAATTCGATATGCACAGAAAGCGTACCGCCCCCAAAAATTCATACTTAAAATAGTTCATTACTCCATCATTGAATCGATCAAATCCGTCAACAAGCCCAACTGCGTCTTCATTAAACATTTCAACCACCTAATGGCTGCGAAGGCTTGGTGCCAGGTGGAATAATACTCCAACCGTCTGGAACCTTGCTTGGGTGAACATGTACCGCGCCGGATCCATGTGCACTCTTGAAGTTACCGGAAGGATCTAGAAGGTGCCCATGACCTGACGCAGCCGTACCGTGCCGAGTAAACTCACACTAAAAGTGTTCACGATACCATCGTGAAATCGACCCAATCCTCCAGCAAACCTAACTAACCCCACAAGTTAATCTGAAAACAATTTTAACCAGCCACTCCCAAACAGCATCCGATATTAAGCCGCTACGTTATTCATCGACCTCCAGCACTTCCACCCTCTCCCCCAGAACGTAGCACGTACTGTAGCTTCTAATTGCCTCCAGCGATATAGGGATATCACCAAAGTCTCCATCGACCTCAACACACCATTTACCATCAAAATTCAATAGCTTCACACGAGAGCAAATAACATTAAAAGCACCCGCTTCGAACACAGACCGCACCTCACTGACACCATCAATAATTATTCGAACAGTTCGCCACACATCACCTTCGAGCTCATAGTTCCTAGCATACACATCTATTTTTATTCTCAATGCATCCGCGTGAAAAAAATCATATTCAAATGATTTGATCAAACCATCATCAAAACCATAATAGTCATCGAATATTTTACTTGCTGCTTCGTTAAGCACTTATTAACCTCTTACCGGTTGTGATGGTTCAGCCCCAGGGGGAATGACGCTCCATTCTTTAGGGACTTGGTTTGGCGGAATATGAACCGCACCCGGGCCATGCCCGCTTTTGATATTTCCAGGCGGAGACAGTATATGACCATGGCCAGGAGGAGCCCCTATACCATGCTGTTTAAAGTCAACATGCCCTATAGCCAACCCATCACTATTGTAGATCGTATTCTGCACCGCCTTACTACCATCTGCACTTAGCTTTGTATATACACTATTGGGCTCTCCACTAGGCTGCCCCGCCCCCGTTCCCCACACATGAGTCAAACCACAGTTTTTTTGGCTCGAAAGACCATAGGGATCGATCCAATTTATCGGGCTAATAGCGTAGGCATAAAAATTAAACCCACCAGTGTAGGTTATTGGATCCTGCCCAACAAACCGCCCAACCGCCGGATCATAGTACCGATACCGGTTGT
>OLII01000109.1_pt1 | contig 30021 bp, 28 predicted proteins | sample 1609481 | NCBI WGS metagenome assembly OLII01 (sample SAMN05416859, study PRJEB24817) | seawater metagenome | isolation source: Sea water | place: Canada:Atlantic | collected 2013-11 | reverse complement strand
CGTCGGCAGCGTCAGATGTGTATAAGAGACAGCCGCCACACACAGGATCACCCCCACCGTCACCCCCAGCATCCCCGGGCTGACCTGCTCGCCCAGCAACCCCGCCGCCAAGGCCAGGCCAAAGAACGGCTGCAGCAGCTGCAACTGCCCCACCGCCGCAATCCCGCCCTGGGCCAGGCCGCGGTACCAGAACACGAAACCGATCAGCATGCTGAACAGCGACACATACCCCAGGCTCACCCACGCCGGCAGGCTGATACCCGCAAACGTCGACGGCGCCAGGTACCAGGTCAGCACCAGCATCACCGGCAACGACACCAGCAGCGCCCAGCAGATCACCTGCCAACCGCCCAGCGCCCGCGACAACCGCGCCCCCTCGGCATAACCCAGGCCGCACACCACCACCGCCAGCAGCATCAGCAGGTCACCCTGGGGCGACGCCGCCAAGCCCTGCGACAAGGCAAAGCCCACCACCATCAAGCACCCCAGCACCGAAAACAGCCAGAACACCGGGCGCGGGCGCTCGCCCCCCCGCAGCACGCCAAACACCGCGGTGGCCAGCGGCAGCATGCCGATGAACACGATCGAATGCGCCGAGGTCACGTACTGCAAGGCCAGCGCGGTCAGCAGCGGAAACCCCACCACCACCCCAAGCGACACCACGATCAAGGGCATTACCTGAGCCCGGGTCGGGCGCGGTTGCCTGAGCAGCATCAGCAAGGCCAGCGCCAGTACACCGGCAATGGCGGCACGCGCCACGGTGAGGAACACCGGGTCGAATTCCAGCACCGCCAGGCGCGTGGCCGGCAAGGAGCCGCTGAAAATCACCACGCCGATCAGGCCGTTGATCCAGCCACGGGTGGCGTCGTCCAGGGTACGAGGTTTGAGAGTCTGTTCCATTGAAGTCACGCTCGACAGGTTGCAGGGGTAAGGGCACGCTTGCCAAAAACCATGCTAGGGCCGACGATCAGCACAATCAAAAAATCGTCATGGATACATCTGCACATGCCTCGTTCGCGCTACAAGGCCCTGGTCGACACCTTCGCCGCCGACATTCGTGACGGCAGGCTCGCCCCTGGCACCCGCCTGCCCACCCACCGTCACCTGGCCGCGACCCATGGCCTGGCCCTGGTCACCGCGTCACGGGTTTATGCCGAACTCGAGCAGATGGGCCTGGTGAGCGGCGAGACCGGGCGCGGCACCTTCGTGCGCGAAACCTCGCTGCCGCCCGACCTGGGCGTCGACCAGCAGGTGGTGGCCGCCGGCATGGCCGACCTGAACTTCAACTACCCGGCATTGCCCGGCCAGGCCGACCTGCTGCGCAGCGGCTTGCGCCAGCTGGCACTGAGCGGCGACCTGGAGGCGCTGCTGCGCTACCAGCCCCATGCCGGGCGCGCCCATGAACGCGCCTGCATCGCCCGGCACCTGCTCGGTTGCGGGCTCGAGGTGAATCCAGAGCAGGTACTGATCGTCAGCGGCGCCCAGCACGGGTTGGCCGTGGTGCTGATGGCCCTGCTGCAGCCCGGCGACGTGATCGCGGTCGACGCCCTCACCTACTCCGGGTTCAAGGTGCTGGCCGAGGCGTTGCGCCTCGAGATGCTGCCGGTTCCGGTCACGTCCCACGGGCCGGACCTCGGCGCCCTGCAGCGGCTGTGCCGCAGCCGCCCGGTACGCGCGGTGTACAGCATGCCCACGCTGCACAACCCGCTGGGCTGGGTGATGAGCCTGGAGCAGCGCGAACAACTGGTGTCGATTGCCCGCACCCACAACCTGCACCTGATCGAGGACGCCGCCTACGCCTTCCTGGCCGACGACGCGCCGCCGCCCCTGGCCCAGCTGGCACCGGAGCGCACGCTGTACGTGTCAGGCCTGTCGAAGAACATCGCCACCGGCCTGCGCGTGGGCTTCATTGCCGCGCCGCCGCACCAGGTTGCCGCGCTGGAGCGCTCCATTCGCGCCACCACCTGGAACACCCCCGGGGTGATGACCGCCATTGCCTGCGCCTGGATCGAGGACGGCACGGTGGAGCGCCTGGAAGCCGAGAAGCGCGCCGATGCCCAGGCCAGGCAGGCCATCGCCCGCGAAGTACTGGCGGGCATGCCTTGCGTCACCCACCCCACTTCGTACTTTCTGTGGCTACCGCTGGCCGATGACGCCCGCGCCGAACAGATCGCCGCCGCCCTGATGCGCGAACAGGTGGCGGTGTCCACCGCGCAGCCGTTCGCCACCACCAGTCACGTGCCGCGTGCACTCAGGCTGGCGCTGGGCTCGGTGGACCTGGACACGCTGCGCGCGGCGCTGGCGAAGGTACGCTGGGTGGTGCAGGCGTACTCCTGAAGCCCACGCCTCAGAAGTCGTAGCGTGCACTCATGCCCAGGGTGCGCGGCGTACCCAGCACCCCGGTGTAGGCGCCGTTGGGCGAGTTCCACAGGGTGGTGTAGTAGGTCTTGTCGAAGGCGTTCTTCAGCCACAGCGACACGTCCCACTGGCCCTGGCCCCAGTCGCCGCGCACCCCCGCCGACAGGTTGACCAGCGCATACCCCGGCAACTGCGCCAGGCGCGAATCGTCCACCGTGCCCACCGCCTGCGAGCGCCAGGCGTAGTTGCCGTTCACGTAGGGTTGCAGGCCGTTGTCCAGGTCCCACTGGTAGCTGGCGCTGGTGTTGGCAATCCATTTGGCCGCGCCCACCACGTTATGCCCGCTGAGGTCGCAGGCGGCCGGGGCGCCGGGGCGCAAGGCCACCTCCGCCGGGCATGGGGCGTTGTCGTAGGACAGGTAGCGCACATCGTTCCACGAGCCGTTCAGGCTCAGCGTCAGGCCACGGCTCACCCGCCAGGTACTGTCCAGCTCAAGGCCACGGCTGCGCACGCTGCCGGCGTTGGTCAGGTAGCTGGTGAGGTTGGCGTCGTCGTAGGCGTTGGTCTGGTAGCCGTGCACAATCGTCCAGAACAGGTTGGCATTGAGTTGCAGGCGCTGATCCAGCAGCGTGGTCTTGATGCCCAGTTCGGCGTCGTTGGCCCGTTCGCTACCGATCAGCAGCGAGTCGGCGCCGGCCACCGGGGCGCTGGCCACGCTGAGGTTGACCCCGCCGGACTTCTCCCCGTGGGACAACGAGCCATACGCCAGTACCTGGTCGTTAACCCGCCAGGCCAGGCTGGCCAGCGCCGACGGGCTGAAGCTGTAGAGGCTCAGGTCGCCCGAATCATAGGCGCCCACACGCCCCTGCCTTACCGCTGCCGCCGCACCCGTCACGCTCGCGCCGCCCACCGGGGCATCGCGCGTCACCCTGGCCTGCTTGCGCTCGTAGGTACCGCGCAGGCCCAGGCTCAGGTCCAGGCGCGGGGTCAGGTGCCAGGTGCCCTGGGCAAAGGTGGCGAAACTGTCGGTGTCGATGCTGCCGTGGCCCACGCTGTTCACATCGTTCAATGCGCCCTGCGGGGTGCCGTTCCAGGTGTCGGCCAGCGGCCCGTATTCGGTGAACACGCGGTTTCGCATTTGCTGGCCGAAGTAATAGCCGCCCACCACGTAATCGAACCGCTCACCCAGCGGCGAGGCCAGGCGCAGCTCTTGCGAATACTGCTTGTCGCGGGCCGACTGGCCTACGTTGTGCATCACGTCCACGTTCAGTTCGTCGTCGTTGCGCGGGGTGAAGTCCCACCAGCGGTAGGCGCTGATCGACGTCAGCGTGAAGCCATCGGCCAGCCCCCAGTTCGCCTCCAGCGAGGTGCCGCCCTGGAACACCGTGACACGCTGGTCGGCATCGAGGTTGACCCTGCGCCCGTCGACCAGCGTCGCGCCCACCGCCTGGGCCCGCTGTTCATAGCGGTTGACCCCGTTGATGGTCGGCCCGGTGCTGAACAGCGAGCGCGTGCCGGCGCTGGAGTGCTCCTCGTTGTAGTCGCCGATCCAGCGCAGGCTGAAGTCTTCCTGCGGCCTGAACAGCAACTGCCCGCGAAAGCCCTGGCGTCGGCCGCCGCCCAGGGTGTCGCCGTCGAACCGGTTCTCCACGTAGCCGTTCTCGTCGGTGCGGTAGGCCGCCACCCGCCCGGCCAGCGTGTCGGTCAACGGCCCCGACACACCGCCCTGCACCTGCCGGTAGCCGTCCTCGCCCAGCGACGTCGACACGTTGCCCTGCGGGGTGAAGGTGGGCTGGCGGGTGGCGATGTTGAGCACCCCGGCCGTGGTGTTCTTGCCGAACAGGGTGCCTTGCGGGCCGCGCAGCAAGGCGATCTGCTCGATGTCCAGCAGGTCGAACACGGCCATGCCGGGGCGGCCCAGGTAGACGTTGTCGAGGTAGATCCCGGCGCTGCCCTCCAGGCCGTCACTGGCCGGGTTGTTGCCCAGCCCGCGAATCGACAGGCTCGACTGGCGCGGGTTCATGAACGCCACGTTGACGCTGGGCATGGCCTGTTGCAGGTCCTGCAGGCGATACAGGCGCTGGGCCTCCAGGGCCTGGGCGCCCAGCACGCTCATGGGGGTGGGCACGTGCTGCGCCTCTTCGCTGCGCCGGCGCGCCTCGACCGTCACCGGGGCAAGGGTCGGGGCGTCGGTGGGGGCAGGTTCAGTGGCTGACGCAGGCAGTGACAGCAGGCCCAGTGCGGCCAGGCACAGGGGGCGTGGATAAGGCAGCTTCATCATCGATTCCTTTGGGGGTATGGCGGTACCTCGCTGCGCGTGGTGTGCGTGAGCGTGAGGGTGGGTGCTGGTGCGCTGTGTTCAGGCTTTCAGCCAGGGAATGTCGTCGCGCTGGTAACGGTGCGCGCGGAAGATCGCGTTGTTCTCGCCCGGCAGGTAGCGGCGCGAGGCCGCATCGGGGTAGGCGGCAAAATGCGGGTTGATGTACTCCCACACCACCTCGCCGGCCGGCGTCACTTCGAACAGGCGGCCGAAGTTGGCCTCGGTGATCAGCGTGTTGCCGTTGTACAGGCGCTGTGCACCGCCCATGAAAGGGGTGAAGAAGGCATAGCCGGGGGTATCGGCGTACTGCCATTCGATGCGCCGGGTCAGCGGGTCGATCTCCAGGATGCGCGAGTGCGGCATCGACACGTGTGGCCGCGAAATACCGTTGTCGAACACCAGGATGCGGCCGTTCTCCAGCTCGCTCGGGCAATGCTGCTGCGCCACCAGATCGTGGCCCAGACGCCACAGCACCTCGCCGCTGCCGCGCTGCACGGCGATCACCGACGACACGCTGCGCAGGCTGAGGATCACCTTGCCATCGCGACCCGGGGTCACCGCATTGGTCATGGGCCAGTGGTAGCGCTCGAAGGTGTCGTGCAGCGGGTAGTCCTCGGGGCGCAGGTGCTCCCAGCTGCGCCACTCCCACACCACCTGGCCCTGGCGATCCACCTCCTTGACCACATCGGCATAGATCACCCCGCCCGCCGCCTCGCTGCCGGGAATACCGCCCACCACGCGGCTGGCCAGCTCGGGGCTCAGGGGCTCGACCGTGGTGTACAGCAGGTGGCCGTTGTCCAGCCACTGGGCATCGTGGTGGTGCAGCAGGTCGGTGTGCTGCCACACCACCTCGCCTTGCGCGGTGACTTCACTGAAGGCGCCGCCGTGCCACACCGACCAGCCGGGGAACAGCTCGGGGGAGTCGGGGTGGTTGCCGTTGTAGCCCAGGTTGCCGTTGGGCAGTATCACCGCGTCGCGACCGGGGCGCTGGGGCAGCTTCCAGCGGTGTACCACTTCGCCGTCCAGGTCGATCAGGAACACGTTGCCGTCGGCGGTCTGCGGTGCGAACAGGGTATACCCCCCGGCGCTGCGGGCGTGGTCCACGGCAACCAGGCCGGTCCTGTGGCGTTTGAGGGTCGGGGTGTGCAGGGCAGTCATGACGTTTCTCCGGGTGAGTGGTGCCCTGCCGACGGCAGATCGGCATGGCAGGTCGAGTTGAAGTGTTTAGTCAGGTTTTGGCAGCAAACTGTTGAAACGGCTATCGAATACCTGTTCAACCTGCAGCGGTTTTGGGATCAGGCGCTCGGCGGCGAAGGCATCGGCCAGGCGTTGCTGCAAGGCGATGATCGAAGGGTCGATGGGCACATAGCGCAAGTGCTGGTGCGCCAGCATCTCGCGCACCAGCTCAAGGGGCAGGCGCGTGCTGCCTGCCAGCGCCTGGGCCCAGGCATCCGGGTGGGCGGTGGCCCACGCCTGCGCCCTGGCCAGGCGCACCATCAGCTCGCCCAGCTGTCGAGCACGCTGCGGGTCGGCCAGGGCCTGGCCGCTGGCGACCGTGAAGTTAAGGCCGGTCTCGGGCCAGGCCGAGCCGTCCACCAGCACCCGGGCGCCGTGGGCGGTGGCCTGCCCGACAAAGGGGTACCACACCGCCCAGGCGTCCAGGTGGCCACTGGCAAAGGCGTTTTGCGCATCGATGGGGCTGGCATAGGCGATCTTCACCTCGCGGGGGCTCAGCCCGGCCTGGCGCAGCGCGGCCAGCAGCAGGTAGTGGCCGCTGGAGCCCTTGGCCACCGCCACGCGCCGGCCCTTGAGGTCGGCCACCTGTTGCACCGTCGAGCCTTGTGGCAGCAGCAGCGCATTGTTGTTCTGGGCGCCGTCGGCCACGCCGATGATACGGATGTCGAAACCACCGGCCTGGGCAAACACCGGCGGCGCATTGCCCACCACCCCCACATCCACCGCCCCGGCACTCAGCGCCTCGAGCAAGGCCGGGCCGGCCGGGAACGGGTGCCAGCTCAGGGGCAAGGTCAGGGGCTCGGCCTCCCCGGCGGCCTGCAGCAGGGTTTGTACCAGCCCGCTCTGGTCGCCGACCCGCAGCGCGGCAGGTGCGGCGCTGACGGCCTGGGCCAGCACCATGCCGGCGCACAGCGCCACGGCGCGCAAGGTGGTGCGACGGGCGTGCAGGTGCTTGGCAGCAGCAGCGAATAACGGCATTGTCGTCCCCTTGTTTCGTGTTGAACCCAGTATGTCGAGGCCCCCCGTGCAACTCCATGCCAAACACCCCTCCTTTGCTGCCACGCCACCCGCGCCCCGCACGGTGGTGGTGCTGGGTTTCGACGATGCGTTGCTGCTCAATGCGGCCGGCCCGCTGGAGGTGTTCGGCGCCGTGCCGCGCCTGCTGGCCGGCGCGTTCGCACAGCACCCGCCCTATCGCCTGGTACTGGCCTCGCCCGAGGGCGGCCTGATCAGCACGGTGTCGGGCATCGAGGTGATGACCCGTTCACTGGCGCAGCTGGACCTGGAGCTGCGCGACATCGACACCCTGATCGTGGCCGGCGGCCCTGGGGTGGCCGCACTGGAAGCAGACCCGCGCGCGTGCGACTGGCTGCGCCGGCGCCATGGGCAGATTCGCCGGCTGTGCTCGGTGGGCACCGGCACCTTCGCGCTGGCGGCTGCGGGCCTGCTCGATGGCCGTCGGGTGGTGACCCACTGGAAGTTCAATGACGAGTTGCAGGCGCGCTACCCCAGCGTGCAGTGCCAGCCCGACGCGCTGTACCTGAACGACGCCAACCTGTGGACCTGCGGCGGCGCCACGGCGGGCATCGACCTGGCGCTGGCACTGGTGGAGCAGGACCTGGGCCCCCACGCGGCCCTGGCGCTGGCACGCTACTTCACGGTGTTTCTGTGGCGCTCGGCCGGGCAACCGCAACTCAGTGCCTCGTTGCAGGCACAGTCCAACGCGCTGCGCACCGCACCGGATGTGCGCCTGGCCCGGCTGCATGCCTGGATCGCCGCCAACCTGGATGGCGACCTGCGGGTGGAGCGCCTGGCCGAGCAGTTCGGCATGAGCCCGCGGCATTTTGCCCGGGCCTATGTGGCGGCCACGGGTGACACGCCGGCCCAGGCGGTGGAAACATTGCGCCTTGAAGCGGCGTGCCGCCTGCTGGAGACCACCCGCGAGCCGATCAAGCGCATTGCCGAAACCGTCGGCTTCGGCCGCGAAGAACGCATGCGCCGGGTGTTTCAGAAAGAGCTGGGCACCAGCCCGCTGGGTTATCGTACCCAGGCCAGGGCCCCGCAACCGGGCGTGCCCGTGCCGGTGGCCGGCCAGACCGGCTACCGCCATGTGGAGCGGCCGGGCATCGCGCTGGAGCATCTGGCGCAGTAGATTCGGATTGTCGAGAACGGAGTGATCATGAAAGTTCTGTATACCCTGCTTGCCCTGCTGGCGTTGAGCGGACTGGGTGGCACCGCCTATGCCAAGGCACCGGCCGCAGAGGCGGCGCGCGAGTTCGTGGTCAAGAGCCAGGCCGGGGCCAACCTGGGGCCGATTGCGCTGTCGGCGGCCATGCGCACCAACACCTACGGCCTGCTGACTGCGCAGGTCGGCAGCCAGCAAGCGGAAAAGAGCGTGACGGCGGCCATCAAGGGGTTGCTGCCCAAGTACCAGCCGCAGTGGGACCAGCACCTGGTCGAGGCCTACAGCCAGTCGTTCTCGGCGAAGGAGCTGGCGTCACTGGCCAGCGAAGGTCGCGAATCCAAGTATGCCGACAAGGTGATGAGCAAGCAGCCAGACATCGGCAAGGCCATGCAGGCCAGTGCCAGGCCGGTGCTGATCGAGCTGGTGACCGAGGCGTTGAAGGTGGCGGTGGCGGCGCATCCGGTGAAGTGAGGGGCGTAGTTGCCTGCTGGTGCTGCGCACCCGATCGCGGGTCAAGCCCGCTCCCACAGGTTTGCGCTGCTTCTGTGGGAGCGGGCTTGGCCCGCGATCCCAGTGCGCGGTTTCGTGAACGATGAACTCAGCGGGGATCTTCAACGCGCCTTCACCTCGGCCAGCGCCTCGCGCAGTGCCTGTGCATCGGCCACTTCCTGCTTGGCCGTCACGCGCCCGTGCTCCAGTTGCAGCAACAGCACCGTGTCTTCGGCGCCCGGGTAACGCGAGGCCACCCGCCCCTCGCGGTCCAGCAGCACGCGGTAGCTGTAGTCGCGCATGGCCGGGATGGCGAACAGCTTGGCGATCAGCGCCGGCATGCGCTGCACGTCGGCGACAAACACACCCTTGCGCGCCTCCAGGTAGCCCTTGGGCTGCCCCTCCAGCACCGCCTTGACCAGCTTGCCACCCTCCATGCTGCGCGCCACCAGCACCAGGGCAGTGTCGTCGTTGAGGGTATACGGCTGCTCGAACTGGTCGAGCAGGGTCCACGGGGCCACGCGCTCGCCCACCTCAAGCGCCTGGGCAACGATGGGCATCAGGCCCAGCAACAGCACGATCAGCACTCTCACACCACACCTCGTTCATTGGGCTTCGACAAGCCGGCGACTATAGCGCGACTCAGGCAGGCGAAGACATCGCCGGCGCCACCGCATAAAGTGACGCTTTTTTCCGGGAGGTATGGATGAACGCGCCCACTGACCACACCCTCACCGCCCGCGAGGTGTGCCAGCAGCTACGTGACGCCGCCCTGGGGCTGGCCAGCCTGCAGTGCCTGCAGGCGCAACCGGCCAGTGGCGTGATGCAGGTGCAGATCGACGGCTGGCAGTTGAGCCTGGATGTCGAACACGGCCACCTGCACCACTGCCAGCGCTGCCAGAGCCCGGATGGCCGGGTGTACGAGCCTGGCCTGCGCTACGGCACCGACCCGGTCTACCTGCTCAGCACCTGGGAACTGGCCCGGATCGAGCGCCTGCTCGGCGCCTAGCGCTGCGCCATGGCATGGCGCGCGCACTGTTCGTAGTAGGTCTGCTTGATGGCTGGCGGCTTGAGCCGCGAGCGGCTGTTGTAGGTCTGTTCGGTAATGCCCATGGCCGTCATGCGCATCCACGGCTTGGGGAACTTGCGCGATTGCAGACGCTTGCGCGCGGCATACAGCGTGACCCCGGACAGCTTGGACTGCTGCGCGCCGGCGGCAATCTCCGAACCCCAGCTGCACACGAAGCGGTCATTCTTGTTCAGCGCCTTGGCGTGCGTCGCCAGCGAGAAGGTGGCCAGTGCGCACACGGCCACGGTCATCACGAAACCTCGCATGAAGTCATCCTAACCCGTTGAAAGGCGGCGAGTTTGCCAAGGATGAAAAGGCGCCGGGGCCAGCAAATTGCCTTATGTGTCCTCCAGCAGTTGCAGCAGGCCCAGTGCATCGCCTACCGCAGCGCCGCTGGCGGTGTTGTCGAAGATGCACCAGCACTCCACGCCGGCCTCCAGGGCCTGGCGTATGTCCTGGGCCAGCAGTGCCAGGCGTTCGTGCCCATAGGCGCTGTGATAGAGGCGTGGCGAGCCGTGCAGGCGCCAATAGCGCAAACCGGCCCAGCCACCTGGCTGCACGGCACCGATGGGGCTGGGGTCGGCCCCCACCTGGGCAATGCGCCAGCGGTCGAGCAGCGCCCCGGCGTCGGCCCAGGAGGCATGGCGCGGCTCGAACGCCACGGCGCCGGCGTAGCGCTCACGCAGTGCACCGAAGAACGCCTGCGCCACCTGCGGCTCGCAGGCCAGCGATGGCGGGGTCTGCACCAGCAGGCATCCCAGGCGCTCGCCCAGCTGCGTGCACTGCTGCACAAACGCATCCAGCAACCCGGCGCAGTCATGCAGGCGTTGCACATGGGTGATCTGCTTGGGCACCTTGACCGAGAATGCGAAGCCTGGCGGTACCGCATGAGCCCAGCGCGCATAGGTGGCGGGCTGGTGCGGGCGGTAGAACGAGCTGTTGATTTCCACGGCCGGCAGGCGCGACGCATACCGCTGCAGGTGCGTGCCCTGCTCGGCGAACGCCGGCCAGTACGCGCGCGGCAGGCTCCAGCCGGCACAGCCGATGCGTAACAAGGGGCTCATCGAGCGGCCTTGAGTTCGATCCAGGTGGGTGCATGGTCGCTGGCATGCGCTTCGTTGCGCACCCAGGCGTCGACCCCGGCGTTTTTCAGGCGCCTGGCCAGCGGCGGGTTGAGCAGCAGGTGGTCGATGCGCAGCCCCGAGTTCTTCTGCCAGTGCTGGCGAAAATAGTCCCAGAAGGTGTACACCCGCTCGTCCGGGTACAGGTGGCGGATCGCGTCCGTCCAGCCCTGGGCCAGCAGGCGCTGGTAGCATTCGCGGCTTTCGGGCTGCAGCAGCGCGTCCTTGAGCCAGGAGCGCGGGTTGTATATATCCAGGTCAGTGGGCACCACATTGAAGTCGCCGGCCAGCAGCACCGGGTGCTCGCTGTTCACCAGGCCCTGAGCGTGGGCGATCAGGCGTTCGAACCAGGCCAGCTTGTAGTCGAACTTGGGCCCCGGTTGCGGGTTGCCATTGGGCAGGTACAGGCAGCCGACCTGAATGCCCAGCACCGCCGCTTCGAGATACCGGCTTTGCGTATCGTCCTCGCTTCCCGGCAAGCCGCGGCGCACCTCCAGCGGTTGCGCGTCACGGGCCAGAATCGCCACACCGTTCCACGACGCCTGGCCATGGTGCAGGCAGCCATAGCCGAGGGCTTCGAAGTCAGCCACAGGGAACGCGCTGTCTACCGCCTTGAGCTCCTGCAGGCAGGCGATGTCGGGCTGTTCCCGCTCCAGCCAGGCCAGCAGGTTGGGCAGCCGCGCCCGCAGGCCGTTGATGTTGAATGTGGCGATCTTCAGCGTTTTCATCCGCACCTCCCTGGCGATCAGGTATCCGGGTCGTCGACCTTGGCCTCCACGGCCGCTTCGATGGCGTGCGTGTTCGCCTCGTCGGCCATGGCCTTGAGCGCCAGCCAGTCGTCCCATTCGATGGCACCGTCGTCCAGCAGCGCCTGGGCCAGGCTGATCAGGGCCTGGTGGTAGGCATCCGGCGACTCCAGCCGGTAACTCTGATCGTCCAGCACGGCATACCAGGCTTTGAGTTCAGGCGTATTGCGGTCAACCGACATGGCATTGTCCTCTGGGTCACTCAGCTCTAGTGAGTGCCGGGCACGGCCGAACGTTCAGTTGCAGTGCACAGGCGGTCAGTCGGCCGCCACCACCTGATTGCGCCCCTGGGCCTTGGCGCGGTACATCGCCTGGTCGGCGCTGTTGAGCAAGGTGTGCAGGTCGCTGTGCGCCGCACTGGCCACCGCCACGCCGAAGCTGGCCGTCATGCCCTGGCGACCATCGCTGTGGTGCACGAACTGCAATTGGGCGATGGCTTGCGCCAACTGTTCGGCGATGCCCAGCGCCGTGTCCATCGGGGTGTCGGCCAGCAGCACCGCGAACTCCTCCCCGCCCAGCCGACCGTACACGTCGGTGTCGCGGAACGAGGCCTTGATCACCCCGCCGATCTGGCGCAGCACCTCGTCGCCGACCTGATGACCGTAGGTGTCGTTGATGCGCTTGAAGTGATCGATGTCCAGCATCAATGCGCACAGCGGGCGCTGCTCGCGCTGGCTGTGGGAGTACAACTGCTGGGCATGTTCGAAGAACGCCCGGCGGTTCTTCAGGCCGGTCAGCTCATCGGTTTGCGCCGCGCTGCTGGCGATGTGGTGCGCGCGTTCCATCTCGTGGGTCAGGCATAACGCCTTCTCCAGCGCCGCGCAGAGCTTGCCGGTGGCACGCAGCATGAACGAGGAAAACACCAGCACCGCCAGGGCCATGCCGGTCTGCAGCTGCGAGGGCTGAAACAGCAGCCACAGCGTGCAGGGCAGCAGCACCAGGCCGATGGCGGCCAGGGTCATCGAGCGGTAGGCGTAATAGCAGGACACCGCGCTGCCCGACATGCCCACGGCGAACAACAGCACAATCGCCTGGGCCAGCAGGCTGTCGTGCGGCATCACCGCCAGCGCCCCCAGGCCCCACACGCCGGCACTGAACACCAGGGTGACCCAGTATCTGCGTTCCCAGCGCGATGGGGTATGGCTGGTCTCGGGGCTGCGGTAGTAAGCGGTGAACAGCACGATGCGCGACAGGGTCGCCACGCTCAGCACGCCGATCCAGCTCAACGCGACGTTGTGCTCGATGTAGTCCCAGCACAGCCAGCACAGCATCACTGCGCCAAGAAAGCTGCCGTATACCGCGGTCAGCGACTGACGGAACAGCAACTGCAAACGGTCGGTACGGGCCAGTTGCGCCACAGTGGCATCAGGGTGCGAAAAGGGATGATCCATTGGCTATGCCCGCTATGGTGAAGCGCTGGTAAGCCGCATTGTGGCACTGTGCGATCATCTCGAACAGCCGGCTGTCGGCTGGGGCGCGCACGTGCGATTGAATGTTCAGAGGGTCGAGGATAGCCTGTGCGCACGGCGGCCATGCCGACGTCTGACGCCAGGAGTGCACCATTGGTCTTGAACCTCGATATTCGCAGCTATCAGGCTGAAAGCGCTCATCACCAGCATGACTTCACGCAACTGGTGCTGCCCATCTGCGGGCGCATGGAAATCGACGTGGATGGCCGTGGCGGCAGCATCGACAATGCCCTGGCGGCGCTGGTGCGACCCGGTTCGCAGCACGCGCAGCTGGCGCAGCCCGGCAGTCGCTTCCTGGTGCTCGACTGTGCCCCCGATGCACTGCACGGCCAGCCGTTCACGGCGCTGGCGCAACGCACCTACGTCGCCATCCCGCCCGCCACCCGGCGCCTGATCGAATATGCCGAGCTCATCGGCCGTGACCAGCTGGCGGCCACTGCAACGCACCTGGCGCCCTTGCTGCTGGCGTCGCTGGCCGCCCTGCCGGCGCAGCCGAACCCCGGCCTCAACCGCCTGATTGCCCAGGTACACGCCCAACCAGCCGCCGCCTGGAGCAACGAACGCATGGCCCATGTCGCGGGCATGAGCCTCAGCCAACTGCATCAGCGCTTTCGCGAGCTGCATGACTGCACCCCGCAGGGCTGGCTGACCCGCGTAAGGATCGAGCAGGCGCAGCGCTGGCTGGGCGACAGCCACCTGCCGATTGCCGAGATCGCCCTGCGCAGCGGCTTCAGCGACCAGGCCGCCCTTACCCGCGCCATGCAGCGGGTGGGCGGCATCACCCCCGCCGCCTACCGCAGGCGCCAGCAACAGCCTGGGTAAAAAACCCCGCAGTCGGCGCCAATACCACCACTGGCAAAACCCGCATGCTGGGCACCTTTCACGGCAGGGGTGGTGCGATGTTCGCTGATCGTTCGTTGGTAAAGGGGCTTGGCTACGGCGTGGCGGCCGGGATGTGCTGGGGCGTGATCTTCCTGGGCCCCGAACTCACCCCAGGGTTGAGCGGGGTGCAGTTCGCGGTACTGCGGTTCCTGTGTTACGGGCTGTTTTCGCTGGTGCTGCTGATGCCGCGCCTGCAGCGGGTATGCGCGCAGCTCACCCGTGCCGACTGGGTCTCGCTGTTCTGGCTGAGCCTGGTGGGCAACCTGGTGTACTACTCGCTGGTGGGCAGCGGCGTGCAACTGGTCGGCATCGCCACCACCTCGTTGATCGTCGGTCTGATCCCGGTGCTGGTGACCCTGGCGGGGCGCCATGACGCCAACGCGGTGCCTGTGCGGCGGCTGATCCCCTCGCTGACGCTGGCGATGGCCGGCGTGGCCCTGATCAGCCTCGATGCGTTGCACAGCGGCGCCGACACCCGCACCAGCAGCGGCCAGGTGATAGCCGGCCTGCTGTGCGCCGTGGGCGCGCTGGTGAGCTGGAGCTGGTACGCGGTGGCCAATGCCCGTCGGCTGGCCCTGGTCGGCGGCGTGTCCTCCCACGACTGGGCCTTGCTCACGGGCCTGATGACCGGCGCACAGGCGCTGGTGCTGGCGATTCCGGTGCTGGGCCCTGAAGTGGCGGCCCATGGCGCGGCAACCTGGGTTCACTTCGTGCTGGTGGCCGCGGGCGTGGCGCTGCTATCGTCGGTGGTCGGCGGCGCCTTCTGGAACCAGGCCAGCCGGCTGCTGCCGCTGGCGCTCAGCGGCCAGGTGCTGGTGGTGGAAACCCTGGCGGCGCTGCTGTTCGGCTTTTTGTGGGAACAGCGGCTGCCCGGTGCGCTGGAGCTGGTTGCTATTGCGCTGCTGGTCGGTGGCGTGGTCTGGTGCCTGAACTGCCACCGCAGCGATACTGCCAGTGCCACCGCAACCTCCTCCTGAACCAATGGACTGTGAAATGCTCACCATCAGACCCGCTACCAGCGCCGATGCCCAGGTGGCCTACGACATACGTCGGGAGGCAGTCCGTCATCACTGCATCGGGGCCTACCCGGCAGAACAGATGCTGGCCTGGACGGCGGGCACGGCCGAGGATGGCTACGCCAGCCTCATGGCCAGTCACTTCTACATGGGGTGCATCGAAGGTGAGCCGGTGGCAACCGGCATGCTGGATGTGAATGCCCGTGAAATCGGGGCGATCTTCGTGTTGCCGGGGTACATGCAGCAAGGCCTGGGCAAACAGATGCTGGCGTTTCTTGAAGCGCTGGCGCGCAACCTGGGGCTGGCGCAGGTGAACCTGGACGCCACGCTGAACGCAGCAGCCTTCTATCGACAGTGTGGTTATGTGGGCGAAGCGACAGCGCTCTATCACTCACCCCGGGGCATCGACCTGGCGTGTGTGCCCATGACCAAGGTACTGGTATAGGTCGGCGCCGGCCTCTCGCGGGTCAAGCCCGCTCCCACAAGGATGGCGGTGTGCCTTGTGGGAGCGGGCTTGACCCGCGATGCTGTCACTTCGTCCCGAACATCGCCGTCCAGTAGATCCCCGCATCGCTCTTGGGGTCCACCGCATAAGCCGCGCCCAGCTCCTTGAACTGCGGGTTCATCAGGTTGGCGCAATGCCCGGCGCTGGCCAGCCAGCCATCAACCACCTTGCGCACGTTGTCCTGCCCGGCGGCGATGTTTTCCCCGATCAGCTGATAGCTGTAGCCCTGCAACTCGGCGCGGTCGCCCGGCATGCGCCCGTCACGGTCGCGGTGGTCGAAGAAATTGCCGTTGGCCATGGCCCGCGTATGGCCCTGTGAGGCCTCTGCCAGGGTGGTATTCCAGGCCAGCGGCGCGCTGGCCGCATAGGCCTGGGCGCCGCACTGGCGCGGCTGGGCCCGCGCACTGTTGATCGCATCGAGCAGCTTCTGCCCCTCCACCTGCGACTCCGCCAGCTTGGCACTGAGCAGTGGGCGCGCCAGCACGATGCGCCAGTCACGCCCTTCGCGGCTCACGCCCACATCGACGAACTGCGGGTCGAGCACCACCTTGCAGAAGCTCTCCTGAATCGCCTTCATCGCTGCCGCTGCATCGCGCGGCCCCGACAGGCTGATGGCCTGCACGCTGACCATCGGGTACGAGGCCTTCACCAGCGCCTGTTGCAAGTCACCGACACCGTTGGCCGGGAGCACCAGGCGCGGGTCGCTGGCCAGCGGCGGCAGCTCCAGCGACACCTGCTCGGCACAACGTTGCGACTGGCTGCGATAGCCATTGATCGACTCGACCAGTTGCGTCTCGTCGCTCGCCACCGCCAGCGTGGTGACAAGCATGCCCAGCGCCAACGCGCCCAGACGCAGCCTGGATGATAAGTCGTGCATGTAACTCTCCCTTGAACAAACTGCGCCCATGATGCGGGATTTTGTGTTGCTTTCGTAGCACCACGGGATGCGACGCATTATCAATACCTGCCTGTGCGCCGCTATCGAGCTTGGATGCGCAGTGCCGGCCAGCGTTCCTTGCCCTGCGCACAAATCCACCGGTTGACGCCCCTACCCTCACACCAGCCGCAGGCTGGCAGCGGCCTGCGCGCCCGTGTCGCCAAGGCGCTGCTGCACGAATGCCCTGGCCTGGCGGGTGAGTTGATCCAGATGACGATCGCGCTGCTTTTCGGCGTCCACCATGGCCCGCTTGCCGTGCTGCTTGAGCAGGTAGGCGTGAATCTGCTGGACCTCAAGGGTGCGGTAGATCGGCGCCACGTCGAGCACCGCCAGCAGCCCCTCGGTGGCGTGATCGCGGGTGTTCATCAATACCTGCGGCCCACGTGCCCCCAGCACCTGAAAGCCCATCGCCTCGAAATACGCCACCTTGCCCACGGCGCAGGCCAGCTCCACGTGCGGGTAGCGCTCGCGCACCTGCCCCAGCAGGGCCCGGGCGATGCCCTGGCGCCGATGCCCGGCCAGTACCGCCATGTACGCCACCGCACAGGCCTGGGGGGCGTCCTGCACCGGCAGGTACAGCACGAACCCCAGCAGCCGCGAGGGGTCCTGCTCGTCGGTGGCCACCAGCAGCTCCACCGGGATGCCGCGCGCGCCACTCAGGGCCTCCAGGTACAGGTGCACTTCATAGCCGATGCCGTACTGGTAGAGGCTGTACAGCGGGTTGCTCGGCGGCAGGGCCACGCTGCTGATGTCGGTCAGGTAGTCGACCACCATCTGCAGGATCTGGCCCTTGATCGGTTCGTCGGGGGGTGTTTGCAGCAGGGTGATGACAGGCATGCGGCGTCTGGCTCCGGAAACAGGGTGACCTTTGCGGTCCTGGCGGGGATTCTACAGGTCTGCGCGGCCCCGCCCTACCCCGCGCTCAAGCCCCACAGCACCTGCAGCACATGGCCGGTGGCACGCTCCACCTCGCCGCTGCGGTGCGCGATGCCCAGCTGGCGCCACAGCAGCGGCTGCAACGGGCGCATCACGATGCGCGCATCGGCCAGCGGCGTGGAGCCTTCGTTGGGCAGCAGGGTGGCGCCGTAGCCGGCAGCCACCAGGCTCTTGATCGCATCGTTGTAGTTGAGCTGGATGCGCGGCGCCGGCTGCTGGCCGGCCGCGTTGAACCACTCCGAGGTCAGGCGTGACAGCCCGGTGCTGCTGTCGTTGAGAATCAGCGGCTGGGTCGCCAGCCACTCGGGCGTGACCTGCGCCGGACAGTCCCAGCGTGCCGGCAGGTACGCCATGACCGGGTCGCGCCGCCAGGGCTCGATGCTCAGCCCCTTCACCGGGCTTTGCGGCAGGGCCACCAGGCCGATGTCCAGCGAGCCCTCGGCGAGCTTATTGAGAGTTTCGCGCGAGGTCAGCACCGCCACCTGCACATCGATGCCGGGGTGTGCATGGCCCAGGGTTTCCAGCGCCTGGGGCATCAGTTGCGCAATCGCCCCGGTGGACGCCCCCAATCGCACGCGCCCGGCCAGGCCCAGCACCTGGCGCTGCACATCGTCCAGTGCCTGCTGCGCGTCGGCCAGCAGGCGGCGGGCGCGCTCCACCAGGGTTTCGCCGATGGCCGTGGGCTGCACGTTGCCACGGGTGCGCGAAAGCAGGGTGCCGCCCACCCGTACTTCAAGCTCGGCGACATGCAGGCTGACCGTGGGCGGCGCCAGGTTGAGCACCCGCGCGGCTTCGGCGAACGACCCCAGGTCGGCAATCGCCACCAGGGTACGCAAACGGTCCAGGCTGATTTCACGCATGGGTGTTGCCTCTTCAGTAAAACTGAACCTGACCTTTGTCAAATTCAACTTTTCCTATCTTAACCGGGCATCGAAGATAAGCCCTGACCTTTTTCACGTGCGAGCACACTCATGGCCACACCCGTTGTATTCATCGATGGCGACCAGGGCACCACCGGGTTGCAGATCCACCAGCGCCTGCAGGGCCGAACCGACCTGCAGTTGCTGACCCTGCCCGCCGAACACAGAAAGAGCCCGCAGCACCGCGCCGAGGCGATCAACGCCTGCGACATCGCCATGCTGTGCCTGCCCGACGATGCCGCGCGCGAGGCGGTGGCCAGCATCCGCAACCCGGCGGTGCGGGTGATCGATGCCAGCTCCGCGCACCGTACCCACCCGGAGTGGGTCTATGGTTTCGCCCAGATGAGCCCGCAGCAGGCCGAGCGCATTGCATCAGCCAAGCGGGTGAGCAACCCCGGGTGCTACCCGACCGGGGCCATCGGCCTGCTCAAGCCGTTGATCGATGCCGGCCTGTTGCCGCAGGACTACCCTGCCAGCCTGCATGCCGTGTCGGGCTACTCGGGCACCGGGCGTGCCGGTGTCGAGCTGTACGAGGGGCCGGATGCGGCCGGGGCGCCGGCATACCAGGCGTATGGGCTGGGGCTTGCGCACAAGCACGTGCCGGAGATCCAGCAGTACAGCGGGCTGGGCCAGCGGCCGATGTTCATGCCGGCCTATGGTGCGTTCCGCCAGGGCATCGTGCTGACCATCCCGGTGCAACTGCGGCTGCTGGCGCCGGGTGTTACCGGGGAGCGCTTGCAGGCGTGCCTGGCCGAGCACTATGCGCAATTGCAGCACGTCGAGGTGCTTTCGTTGCAGCAGGCCAAGGCGCTGACGTACCTGGACCCGCAGGTGATGAACGGCACCGACGACCTGCGCCTGATGGTGTTCGAGAATGGCGAGCAGGTGCTGTTGGCGGCGGTGTTCGACAACCTGGGCAAGGGTGCGGCGGGGGCGGCGGTGCAGAATCTGGACCTGATGATGGGGGGTGAGTGAGGGGCACTTCCCTGGCGATTGGCGCGGTGGCCTCGCAGCAAAAGCCTGCATTGTGCATGTAGGCCTTGCGACCGCTTCGCGCTCGATTCGCGGGTCAAGCCCGCTCCCACGCCCTGCGGGCAGAAGCGGATTATGCATGGCTCAATGATCTGTTTCGGGCCGCCAGGCCGTGGGAGCGGGCTTGCCCCACGATCTGGTGCGCAGCGCCAGCAAAACCTGCCCACGCGGTTTTTCTGCCCCCTCCGTTGCCAACCTCGACCCACCAAGGCACTCTGCCATCGCTCGGCTGTTGCGCACCCTCGGCAATAAGGACCATTGCAATGACCTCACCCGATTTTCGGCCCAAGCCCGTCCACCAGCTGATCAGGGAGGACAGGCAAAGCCCGGTCAATCGCTTCTGGATCCCCGCCTACCAGCGCGGCTACCGCTGGAAACCCGAGCAGGTGCAGCAACTGCTGGAAGACATCCTCGAGTTCGCCTACCGCAAGAACCCGCAGAACGACGACTTCTACTGCCTGCAGCCGCTGGTGCTAAAGGCCCGCGACAATGGCCAGTATGAAGTGGTCGACGGCCAGCAGCGCCTCACCACGCTGCTGCTGATTCTGCGTTTCTTCAACCAGCGGCTCACCGAAAAACACCGCGCACCGGTGTTCGAACTCAGCTACGAAACCCGCCCGCACCTGCCGGATTTTCTGCTCGAGCCCTCGGCCGAGCAGGCCCGCGGCAATGTCGATTTCTTCCACCTGTACCAGGCCATGCACAGCATCGAGCACTGGTTCGATCAGCACGACAACGAAGTCGACGACTTCAAGTCCACCCTGCTCAACCGCACCAAGGTCATCTGGTACGAGCTGGCCGCCAGCGAGAACCCGGTGGACGCCTTCACGCGCCTGAACATCGGCAAGATCCCCCTGACCGACGACGAGCTGATCCGTGCGCTGTTCCTCAAGCGCAACGCCGACGACGCCTCGGGCGAAACGCCCCAGCAACTGCGCATCGCCCACGAATGGGATCAACTCGAAAAGGCCCTGCAGAACGACGCGCTCTGGTACTTCCTGAACGAGCAGCCAAGCAACGGGCAGAACCGCATCGGCTTCCTGTTCCAGCTGGTAGCCCGGCTGGAAGGCGCAAGCGCGCCAGCCCGACAGCGCTACTCCGTGTTCCATCACTACAGTCGCCGGCTGGCTGCCCCCGACGCCTCGGCGCAACCGCTATGGCAGCAGGTCAAGAACACCTGCATGCTGCTGGAGGAATGGTTCGAGGACCGCCGGCTCTACCACATCATCGGTTTTCTGGTGCAACAGGGTGTCGCCGTGGCCGAGCTGTTCGCCCTCTCGCAAGGCCTGCCCAAGAGCCAGTTCGAACAGCGCCTGCGCCAGCGCGTGTTCATGCAACTGACCGGCTCGCCCCTGCCCCAGCCGGCTACCCGCGACGCCATTACCGATGCGCTCTCGCCCTTCCTCGCCGGCCTGGACTACTCACAGCAGGACAGATCGGCCATTCGCGCGACCCTGCTGCTGTTCAACCTCGCCAGCCTGCTGCAGAACCCGCAATCGAACGTGCGCTTCCAGTTCGACAGCTTCAAGAAGGAGCGCTGGGACATCGAACATGTGCGCTCGGTCACCGCCCACCGCTTCAACGGCGCCGAGGAAAAACAGCAATGGCTGCAGCGCTGCCTGCCGCACCTGCCGGACAAGACCGAAACCCGGCCCCTGCGCGAGGCCCTGGAGGCATTCATTGGCGACCCCAAGGGTGCAGACGATGAGGCTTTCAACGTGCTCCACCAGGCAGTGCTGGAGGCGTTCGGCGAAAACCAGGAGGTCGACGACAGCATCGGCAACCTCACGCTGCTCGACCAGAAGACCAACCGCAGCTACAAGAACGCGATCTTCGCGGTCAAGCGCGAGCGCCTGCTGGCCCTGGACCAGGGCGGCGTGTTCGTGCCGCTGTGCACGCGCAACCTGTTCCTCAAATGCTACAGCCCTGACGTCAAGCACCTGCTGTTCTGGGGCGAACAGGACCGCAAGGGCTACGCGCTTGCGCTCTTGCACACCCTGATAGCCTTCTTCGCCGACCCGCAGGAGCAGCACCCATGAGCGCCAACAGCCAGATCATCTTCGGCCAGCTGTTCGAGCGCTACGCCGGCACCCGCATCCCGCTGATCCAGCGCGACTACGCCCAGGGCAGGGCCGATACCGAAGAGGTGCGCAGCGAGTTCCTCGGTGCCCTGGCCCGCGCCCTGGCACTGCCGCCCGACGACCCGAGCCTGCCGCTGAACCTGGACTTCGTCTACGGCACGCTGAACCCCCAGCGCCAGTTCGTCCCGCTCGACGGCCAGCAGCGCCTGACCACGCTGTTTCTGCTGCACTGGTACCTGGCGCAACGCGACGGTGAGCTGGCAGCCTTCGCCCAGCTGTTCTGCAACGCCAACGGCAGCGCCCGATTCGCCTACAGCGTCAGGCCCAGCAGCAGCGAGTTCTTCGACGCCCTCAGCCAGCATGCGCCCTCGCCCGCGCTGGGTGCCGACGACTCGCTGATCGAGCACCTCACCGACCAGCCCTGGTACTTTCGCCACTGGCGCCTGGACCCCACCATCCAGTCATGCCTGACCATGCTGCAGGCCATGCACGAGCGCTTTCATAACGCCGCCACCGCCCGTTTTGCCCGCCTGATCGATGTGCAGCGGCCGGTGATCAGCTTCCAGATCCTCGACCTGGACGACTTCGGCCTGGCCGACGACCTGTACATCAAGATGAACGCCCGCGGCATGCCGCTGACCGCCTTCGAGACGTTCAAGGCGCGCTATGAACGGCACCTGCACACCCAGTTCGACGGTCACCCCCGGCAGATGCACGGCAAGCCGGTCAGCACCGCGACCTTCTTCGCCTGGCGCATGGACACGCGTTGGGCGGATTTTTTCTGGAACTTCAGCAACGCCCGCAATGACGCCACGGCCCCCGCGACCATGCGCCTGTTCGACCAGGCGGTGATGAACCTGTTGCAGATGGTCGCCGCGGCCACCCGCGCGCCCGAGGCGCCGGGCTACGAAGCCGACCTGCTCAAGCTGCGCAACCGCCAGCAGCGCCTGAGCTACCAGGTGTACGAGGACAACGGCTGGCTCGATGATGCGTTTTCCGAAACCCTGATGCTGCTGCTCGAAGCCTGGAGCGAGGGGCCCGGCAGTTTCGCCACCCAGTTGCCCACGGCGCACTACTTCGACGAGGTCGCCTTCTTCAACCACGCCATCAGCGACCAGCCACTGAACTACACCCGCCTGGTGCAGTTCTGCGGCTATGCGATGTTCCTGCGCCGCCATGGCAGCAGCCAACCGCAGGCATTTGGCGAGTGGATGCGACTGGTGGTCAACCTGTCGGTCAATGCCAGCTACGACGGGCCGGACGATGTAAAGCGCAGCGTCAGCGGGCTCGGCGAAATGCTGGAGCAGGCGCTGGACATCCTTGCGCACTTTGCCAGCGTCGACAGGCCCGTCGGCGGCTTTCGCGGTACCCAGGTGCGCGAGGAAATCACCAAGGCGAAACTGATCGTCGCCGACAGCCAATGGCGGCCGCTGCTAGAACACGCCGAGCAGCACGGCTACTTCCAGGGCCAGATCGATTTTCTGCTCGACCACAGCAGCGCCGCCTGGGCGCTGCAAAGCCACGCGCACGCCACCTGGCAGGAACACTTTGCCAGCAGCCTTGCGCTGGCCGAGCAGATGTTCGACGACCACGGGCTACGCGCAATCGACGACTTCCTCTGGGAGCGCGCGCTGTTGAGCGAGGGTGATTACCTGCTCAAACGCGGCTACAACCATTCGTTCCTTGGCGACGGTCTCACGGGCCCTGGCACCTGGAAACGCCTGCTGGCCAATGAAGACGGCATGCGCGTGACGCTGTTCTGCCTCTGGAACCGACTGGACGAAACCCGCCCGCTGCCGGCCCAGTTGCAACGCATCATCGACCAGGCCCGGGTGCGGGAGCCGTGGCGCCAGGTGCTGATCCAGACCCCCTCGGCCCTCGGGTACTGCGCGTTGCGCCAACTGCGCTTCGAACGCGACCAGGTGTACCTGCTGGCCAGGGAACGCATGAGTGGCAGCCATGCCGAGCTGTTCAGCTTCGCCCTGCATCAACGGCTGCAAACCCCGCAGCGGCTGGCGCAACTGGCACCGCTGTCGGTCGAAGGCTACGTGCCGGTTTCCGGCAGTGCCGACGAACCCTACTTCTACCTGCTGCACAGGCCCAGCCCGCAGGTGCACACCCATCTCTATGTCACCTCCACGCCGCATGGCTTCCTGCTGCAGATCGATGTCGATGAACTGCTCGGGCGCGACGCCCTGGCCCATGCCCTGCAGCAGGACTTCGACTTTGTCGTCGAGGCCGGCTACCTGCAGAGCCACTGCCCCCGCGACACGGTCGAACAGCGGCTGGTCGCGCTGGCCGGCGTGTTGGCGGCCTGAGGCACGCGGACTGCCCGCCGCCCTCCAAGTGGTCGGTTGATGCCCGCGCCCTGCCCCTATGCTTGGGCAGGTCGCGAGGCATGCAGCCTTGCCATCAACGAGGACCATCAGCGATGACCAGCAGTACCGCATCACTCGCCATCCGCCCCATCCAGCCCACCGACTTCGAGGCCTGGCTGCCGCTCTGACTGGCCTATCAGGACTTCTACCAGGTCGACCTGGGCGAAGCCGTCAACGCCACCACCTTCAAGCGCTTTCTGGACCCCGACGAGCCCGTGTTCGCCGCAGTGGCCGAGTACGACGGCGAGCTGGTCGGCATGGTCACCTGGGTCATCCACCGCTCCACCTGGTCGACCACCCACTACTGCTACCTCGAAGACCTCTACGTCGCCCCGCAGATGCGCGGCCAGGGTACCGGCGAGCACCTGATCGCCTGGGTCAAGGCCGCCGCCGACCAGCAGCAGTGCACACGCCTGTACTGGCACACCCACCAGACCAACCATCGCGCCCAGCAGCTGTACAACCGTGTGGCCGTCAACCCCGGCACGATCCTCTACCAGATCGCGCTGTAACCTTCCCCCGTTCAAGGGCAGGCATGGACAGCCGGGCCCTGGCAGGTCAGCATGCCGGCCTGCCCTTCTTCACTGCACAGACGTCATGGCCCACAGTTTTCAACTCGACACCCTGAAGATCCGCCTGGCCGCCGCCGAGCTGGCCCCGCTGGAGCTGCGCGTGCGGGTACAGCGCGCCCTGCGCGAACTCATTCTTGCCGGCGAACTGCCGCCGGGCTGCCGCCTGCCCGCCACCCGCACCCTGGCCAGTTCCCTGGGACTGTCTCGCGACACCGTGGAGATGGCCTATGTGCAACTGCAGCTGGAGGGCTGCATCTGCCGCCGCCCAGGCTCGGGCAGCTATGTGGCCGAGCACCTGGGGCCGCGTCTGCTGGGTGCACGCCCCCCGCGCACCGGCGCGCCGCAGCACGCGCCTGCCACCGTCGGCCTCAGCGCCCGTGGCGCGGCGATCCTGGCCAGCGGCGGGGTCAGCGACCAGCAGCAGGTCAAGGCCTTCGCCACCGGCCTGCCCGAGACGCGCAACTTCCCCCTCGACACCTGGGACCGCCTGCAACGCCAGGCCCAGAAGGACTACCGCGCCCAGGTGCTGCTGCATGGCGACCCGCTGGGTGCCGCGCCGCTGCGCCAGGCCATCGCCCGCTACCTGAACCTGGAACGCGGCGCCAGGGTGCACGCCGACCAGGTGCTGGTGCTGAGCAGCGCGCGCCAGGCGCTGTACCTGTGCGCGCAGGTGCTGGCCGACCCCGGCGGGCCGATCCTGCTCGAAGACCCGGGTTACTTTGGCGCGCGCAAGGCCTTCGAGATGGCCCAGCTGCAGGTGGTGCCCGTGGCCGTGGATGAGCACGGCCTGCGCACCGACCTGCTGCGTGCTGACCGCAGCGGCGCCAACACCGTCTACGTCACCCCGTCGCACCAGTACCCCACCGGCGTCACCCTGGCCCTGGAACGGCGCCTGGACCTGATTGCCTGGGCCGCCGAGCGCAACGGCTGGATCATCGAGGACGACTACGACAGCCAGTTCCACTACGACGGCCTGCCCACCGCCTGCGTGCAGGGCCTGGACAACGCGCAGCGCACGATCTACCTGGGCACCTTCGCCAAGTCGCTGTACCCCGGCCTGCGCATGGGTTTCATGGTGCTGCCGCCGGCCCTGGTCGCGCCCATGAGCCACGCGCGCAGCATGCTCGACGGGCACACCCCGCAACTGGCCCAGTTGACCCTGGCGCGGTTTATCGAAGACGGCCATTTCGCCGCGCACATTCGCGCCATGCGCACGCTGTATGCCGTGCGCCGCGAGGCCATGGCCCAGGCACTGCACCAGCACCTGGGCGGCATCGCCAGCGCGCAGCTGCCACCGGGCGGCCTGCAGATGCTGTGCCGCCTGGAGCACGGCTGGAGCGAGGCCGAGACGATCCGCCAGGCCGCGCGGGCGGGCATCCACCTGCCCGGCCTCAGCCGCCTGTACGCCACGCCGCCGGCACAGGGCGGCTGGCTGCTGGGCTTCGCAGCGCTCACCCCGCACCAGATCGGCAGTGCCGTGGCACGCCTGGCCAAGGCCCTGCGCCCCGGCGTGCGCAGCGGTCTGGCGCAGGCCAGCGAGGTGGACTGATCGGGCCACCCCTGGCGCGGATACGCTCGGCACCCCAGCCCATCCCGCAAGGACCTGCCCATGAACCGAACCGCTTCGCGCCTGTACCCGCGTGACCTCGTCTCACCCACCCTGGCCGCCCTGATCAGCGTCATGGTCAACTATGGCGGCACCTTCGTGCTGGTGTTCCAGGCCGCGCAACTGGGCAACCTGACCGCCGCGCAAACCGCCTCGTGGGTGTGGTCGGTGAGCATCGGCGTGGGCCTGACCGGGGCCTGGCTGAGCTGGCGCTACCGCGCGCCGATCATCACCGCCTGGTCCACCCCGGGCGTGGCGTTCCTGGCCACGGTCATGCCGTTCACACCCTATGGCGAGGTGATCGGCGCCTATGTACTGTGCGCCATCGGCTTCATCCTGCTGGGGCTGTCGGGGGTGTTCGAGCGGCTGGTGCGCTGGATACCGGCCGGCATCGCCGCCGGGCTGCTGGCAGGCATCCTGCTGCAGTTCGGGGTCAACGCCTTCGGCGGGGCCAGCGCCGACCCGCTGCTGGTGATCGTGCTGGTGCTCACCTACGCCGTGCTGCGCCGCTTCACCTCGCGCTTTGCCGTGGTCGGGGTGCTGGTGGCGGGCCTGGCCATGCTGCTGGCCCAGCAGCGCCTGGACCTGCACGGCGTGCACCTGAGCATGGCGCTGCCGGTATTCGAAACCCCGCAGCTCAGCCTTGGCGCGCTGTTCGGCGTGGCGCTGCCGCTGTTCATCATCACCCTCACCGGGCAGTACATGCCGGGCATGCTGGTGCTGCGCAACGACGGCTACACCACCAGCGCCAACCCGATCATCACGGTCACCGGGCTGGGGTCGCTGCTGATGGCGCCGTTTGGCGCCCATGCGTTCAACGTGGCCGCCATCACCGCGGCCATCTGCACCGGCAAGGACGCGCACCCCGACCCGGCCAGGCGCTACCTCGCCGGCATCGCCTGCGGGGTGTTCTACGTCACCGTGGGGGTTTTCGGCGTGACCCTGGCCAGCCTGTTCATGGTGCTGCCGCGCACCTTCGTCACCACCCTCGCCGGGCTGGCCCTGCTGGGCGCCATCGGTGGCAGCCTGGCCAGCGCGATGGGCGATGCGCGTACTCGCGAGACCGCGCTGATCACCTTTCTGGCCACCGCCGCCAATGTCACCCTGCTGGGTATCGGCGGCGCGTTCTGGGGGTTGCTGACCGGCCTGCTGGTGCATGCGCTGATGCACGCCGGCCGCCCGCTCAGCCCAGCCGTGGCGAGTGCGCCAGCAAGCCCTGGGTGTACGCCGCCTGGGGGTGGTCCAGCACATCCTGCGCCGGCCCCTGCTCGACAATCCGCCCTTCCCTGACCACCACCACGCGGTCGGCGATGGCGCGCACCACGCCCAGGTCGTGAGTGACGAACAGCAGGGTCATGCCCTCGCCCTGCAACTGCTTGAGCAGCGCCAGGATCGCCGCCTGCACCGACACGTCCAGGGCCGAGGTCACCTCGTCGCAGATCAGCACCGAAGGCTCGCACACCAGCGCGCGGGCAATCGCCACGCGCTGGCGCTCGCCACCCGACAGATGATGCGGGTACTTGTGCGCCGCATCCGGCGGCAGCGCGACCCGTGCCAGCGCCGCGTCGATACGCGCCCGGCAGGCCGCGCCCTTGAGACCGAAGAAGTGCTCCAGGGGCGCTTGCAGGCACTGCGCCACGGTCTGGCGCGGGTTCAGGGCGCGATACGGGTTCTGGAAGATGTACTGGATACGGTGGCGCGTGACCGCAGGCCGCTGGCGCGCCAGTAGGCTCAGCGGCTGCCCGTCGAAGGTCAGCTCGGCCTGGGCGGTATCGCCCAGCCCCGCCAGGGTGCGCGCCAGGCTGGTCTTGCCCGAGCCCGACTCGCCCACCACCGCCAGGCATTCGCCCTTGTACAGGTCCAGCGACAGGTCGAACAGCACCTGGCGGCCGTAGCTCAGGTTGAGGTCGCGCAGGCTCAGCAGCGGCGTGTCAGCGCAGTTCAGCACCGTTGTCGGCACCACCGCCGGCGCGGCCACGGCGGTCAGTTGCGGGTGCAGGCAGGCGACCTGCTGCGCGCTGTCCAGCGCATTCAGCGACGGTTCCAGCGGGGTGCAGGCAGCGCTGCGGCGCGCGCACCGCGGGGCGAAGGCGCAGCCTTGCGGGCGCTGGCCGGGCGCCGGGGCATGGCCGGCAATTGCCTGCAATGGGCGCTGGCGGGCCACGTCCGGAATCGCCGCCAGCAGGCCCAGGGTGTACGGGTGCGCGGGCCGCGCGAACAGGCGTTCGCGCTGCGCCACCTCGACGATGCGCCCGGCGTACATCACCATCACGCGGTCGACCAGGTCCTTGATCACGGCCAGGTCGTGGGACACGTACACCGCTGCCACCCCCTGCTCCTTGCACAGCCTGCGCAGGGTTTGCAGGATGTGCGCCTGGGTGCCGACGTCGAGGGCGGTGGTGGGTTCGTCGAGCACGATCAGGCGCGGGCGCAGCACGAAGGCCAGGGCCAGCATCACCCGTTGCTGCTGGCCGCCGGACAGTTGATGGGGGAAGCGCCTGAGAAACTCGCGATCGCCGGGCAGGCCGACGTCCACCAGGGTCTGCTGCAGGCGGTCGGCCTGGGCCGCGCGGGCAAGCTGCGGCTCGTGGGCCAGCAGGGGTTCGCGCAGCAGGGTGCCGATGCGCAGCGCCGGGTTGAGGGCCATGGCCGGGTCTTGCGCGACATAGCCGATCAGCCCGCCGCGGGCGCGGCGCAGGGCATCGCCCTTGAGCTCGAGCAGCGAGGCGCCGGCAATGTCGATGCGCCCGCCGGCAATCTGCGCACCGCGCCGGGCATGGGCCAGCAGCGCGGTGGCCAGGGTGGTCTTGCCCGAGCCGGACTCGCCGACAAGGCCGAGGATTTCACCGGGGGCCAGGCTGAAGTGGATGTGGTCGATGATATCGGCGCCGCTGGCGAGTTCGACCCGCAGGTTCTCGACCCGCAACGCTTCGCCGGCAACGCCGGCTCCTACAGACGGTGCAAAACCTGTAGGCGCCGGCGTTGCCGGCGAAGAGGCCATCAAGGCATGCGCATTCATTTGCGTTCTCCCGCACTGTGCCGGGCAATGCCCTCGGCCAGAATATTGGTGCCGTAGGCGAACACCCCGATCAGCAGCGCCGGTGCCAGCACCGCCCACGGCTGCACCAGCAGCCCGGCCTGGTTCTCGTTGATCATCAGCCCCCAGTCCGCCGCCGGCGGCGCCACGCCGTAACCCAGAAAGCTCAGGCCCGACAACATGCCCACGCCCCAGGTCAGCATGTTGCCAAAGTGCACCAGCAGCGGCGTGAGCACGTTGGGCAGGATCTCGCGCAGCAGAATCCGCGTGCGCGAAAAGCCCATCATCTGCGCCGCCTCCACGAACTCCTGGCTGGCCACCGCCACCGCACTGCCGCGCGCCAGGCGGATCACGCCGGGGGTAAAGGCAATTGCCACGGTCATCACGATCAGCCACGGCGCGCGGCCCAGCATCGACACGATCAGCAGCACCAGGATCAGGTCCGGAAACGCCAGCCACACATCCGCCAGCCAGGTGATGGCCTGGTCCAGGCGCTGGCGCGACAGCCCGGCCAGCAGCCCCAGCGCCGTGCCCAGCACCAGCGCAATGGCAGCGGCCGCCAGCGACATCCACAGGATCGACACACCGCCACCGAGCAGCCGCGACACCACGTCGTGGCCCAGAAAATCATGCCCCAACGGCGCCTCGCCGCTGGGCGGGCCGTACACCCCGCCAACCATGTCGGTGGCCGCATGCGGCGCCAGCCACGGGCCCAGCAGCGCCAGCAGCACGATGGCCAGGGTCACCAGCCCACCCCGACGAATTTGCGGCTCACGCCAGACACTTGCACTGAACATGCTCTCTTCCTCTCAAGGGGCCTTGGCTGCCGGGCGGCGCCACCAGCTCTGGATGCCGCGACGGTTGCGCTGGATCAGCGTGACCCGCCGCGCGGTGCGCAGCCTGGGGGTCAGCAGCACGGTGAGCAGGTCGGCCAGCAGGTTGATCGCCACCACGCCCAGGGTGATCACCAGCACCACGCCCTGGATCAGCGGCAGGTCGCGCATCTGGATCGCGGTGTTGAGCCTGTCTCTTATACACATCTCCGAGCCCACGAGACCGTACTAGA